>Ga0182018_10000385_pt1 | contig 58035 bp, 39 predicted proteins | sample 812P2MmetaG_FD_120490 | JGI IMG/M metagenome (GOLD analysis project Ga0182018, IMG submission 120490) | Permafrost microbial communities from Stordalen Mire, Sweden - 812P2M metaG | ecosystem: Environmental > Terrestrial > Soil > Wetlands > Permafrost | place: Sweden: Stordalen | collected... | reverse complement strand
TCGAGGGCGAGGCCCTGGCGACCCTGGTGGTGAACAAGCTGCGCGGCGGGCTCAAGGTCGCGGCCGTCAAGGCGCCTGGCTTCGGCGATCGCCGCAAGGCGATGCTCGAGGACATCGCGATCCTCACCGCCGGCCAGCTGATCTCCGAGGACCTCGGTATCAAGCTCGAGAACGTCACGCTCGACATGCTGGGCCGCGCCAAGCGGGTGCGGATCGACAAGGAGAACACCACGATCATCGACGGTGGAGGCAAGAAGCCCGACATCGCCGCCCGGGTCAGCCAGATCAAGGCACAGATCGAGGAAACCACCTCCGACTACGACAAGGAAAAGCTGCAGGAGCGTCTCGCCAAGCTGGCGGGCGGCGTTGCGGTTCTCCGCGTCGGCGGTGCAACCGAGGTCGAGGTGAAAGAGCGCAAGGACCGGGTTGACGACGCGATGCACGCCACGCGCGCGGCGGTCGAGGAAGGCATTGTTGCCGGCGGCGGCAGCGCGCTCCTCTACGCCACCAAGGCGATCGCGCGGATCAAGCCGGAAAACGACGACCAGAAGGTCGGCATCGACATCGTACGTCGCGCGATCCAGGTGCCGGCGCGTCTCATCGCGGAAAATGCCGGGATGGACGGTTCGGTCGTCATCGGCAAGCTCCTCGACAAGGACAACTCCAACTGGGGCTTCGACGCCCAGAGCAACACTTACGTCGACATGCTGAAGGCAGGCATCATCGACCCGACCAAGGTCGTGCGAATGGCCCTGCAATCGGCGGCTTCGGTCGCCGGTCTCCTCGTCACCACCGAAGCGATGGTGGCCGAGAAGCCGGAGAAGAAGTCGGCGCCGATGGGCGGCCACGATCACGGCGGCGGCATGGGCGGGATGGATTTCTAACCCACCCCCTATACTGAAACGGCAAAGGGCCGCGATTTCTCGCGGCCCTTTTTCTTAGGTTACGGATTTTATCATATAGCTAGAGTTGTTTTCCTCAGATTCTAGATTGGAAGCTGAGAGGGCGTACGTTCGCTAAATTATAGATGTAACAACAAAGCAACACAATCAGTGGTAGAGAGTCGCTCATCAAAAAAACTACGCCAATCATAAGCTCTCGATCGGCATCGGCAAGTCGGTCGACCACACCATCTTTGCCGGCGGCCGCTGGACCTTCTGAATGCGCTTGGTTCCCGTCGCGCGAAGAGAATTGCCTCACAATCCGGGGGATTTCAGCCACCCTCCATCCCCGATCGGGTACTATGATCCCCACTCTCCATCGCCTGACCCCTTGGAATCCCGCCGCCTCTGAGCTTGGAGCCACGTCCGTGACGCGCAAGCGAGACGCGCGACCGCAGCGTAATTCCGGCATCTCGTGCGCATCAAGCGAGCTTAACGGCTCAAGTTCCGCGCACAAGCGGGCAGAAAGGTCGAGTTGATTTCGTCGATTCTTGGCATCTTCGGACGAAACCCCGCGGCTTCGCCTTGGGATACCGACGATTCCATCCGCGAGGAGCTCTTCAGCATCGAGCGTCTGGAGCAGCATGCCCAGAGCCTTGCCGTCGCCCAGCCCATCGCCGCGAAGCCCACGCTCCGCCGATCCCTCGCCGACCGGCTGCGGGACAACGAGGCGGTGCTGCGCCACGCCTACGGCACCATCGGCGATACGGTCCGCGACGGACAACTCACCACGCCGGCCGCCGAATGGCTGCTCGATAATTATCACCTGGTCGAAGAGCAGATCCGCGAAGTTCGCGACGACTTGCCCCCCGGCTATTACCGCCAGCTGCCGAAATTAGCGCAGGGACCTTTCGCCGGATATCCGCGCGTCTTCGGGTTGGCCTGGGCCTTCGTCGCCCATACCGACAGTCGTTTCGATCCCGGCATGCTGTGCCGGTACGTGCGCGCCTACCAGCAGGTTCAGCCGCTGACGATCGGAGAATTATGGGCGGTCGCCATCACGCTGCGAATCGTCTTGGTGGAGAATCTCCGCCGCGCGGCCGGGCGCATCGTGAGCAACCGGGCGGCTCGCCAGGAAGCGGATCGCCTGGCCGATCGCCTGCTGGGCGTGAACGGGCAGGCCGCCGAGCCGGTCGGCTCGGTGCTTCGGAGATACGAACATGCGCGCTTGCCCGAGGTCTTCGCCGTCCAGCTCCTGCAGCGGTTGCGGGACCAGGATCCGAAGGTAACCCCCGCGCTGAACTGGCTGGAAGAGCGCCTGACGGCTCAAGGGGTGACGGTCGACGAACTCGTCTACAACGAACACCAACGCCTGGGCGCGACGAGCGTCACGGTGCGGAACATCATCACCAGCATGCGCCTGGTCTCCGGCGTGGATTGGGCCGAGCTGTTCGAGAGCGTCAGTCTGGTCGACGATGTGCTGCGGTCCGGCAGCAACTTCGCCAGCATGGATTTCCCCTCCCGCAACCTATACCGCAGCGCGATCGAAGCGCTCGCGCGTGGCTCGAAGCTGACGGAATTGGACATTGCGCGGGCGGCCCTCGTCGCCGCTTCCGGTTCAACGCAGCAAGCCGGCGATGGGAGAACACTCGATCTCGGCTACCACCTGATTGGCGGCGGCCGTCCGGCTTTCGAGAAAACCGTCGGGTTCCGCGCACACATGCTGCGTTGGCTGCTGCGACCCGGCATGAAGATCGACATCGGCAGCTATATCGACGGCGTCGTCATCGTCGCCGCGATGGTTTTGTCTCTGGCATTGATCGCGTTGGGCGAATTGCAGATCGGCGCCTGGTCGCTGGCTCTCCTGGCGGTGCTCGGGATCGTCCCGGCGATGGATCTGGCCGTGGCGCTGGTCAACCGCGCGGTCACGGACGGGTTCGGCTCAACCATCCTGCCCGGCCTCGAGCTCAAGAACGGCGTCACGTCGGATCTCCGCACCATGGTTGCGGTTCCGACCCTGCTGACGACCAAGGCCGACCTCGACGAGCAAATCGAGCGTCTGGAGATCCACTACCTCGCGAGTCCGGACGGCGACGTTCATTTCGCCCTGCTCTCGGACTGGACAGATTCCGCGACCGAGCATATGACAGGAGACGACGCCCTCCTCGAGGCCGCCGCCGAGGGTATCGCCCGCCTGAACGATCGTCATGGACCGGCGCCCGGAGGCGAGCGTTTTCTCCTGCTGCATCGTCGGCGGGTCTGGAACGAGAGCCAGCAACAATGGATCGGATGGGAGCGCAAGCGCGGCAAGCTCCATGAGTTGAACCGGCTGCTGCGCGGCGCCACCGATACGACATTCATGGCGATCGCCGGCCGGCCGCCGGCGACGCCGCCCGGCGTTCGTTACGTCATAACGCTCGACGCCGACACGCGGCTGCCGCGAGAAACCGTCCGCAGGCTGGTCGGCAAGATGGCGCATCCTCTCAATCAGCCGCGCTTCGACGCCGCCGGCAGACGCGTCGTCGATGGATACGCGGTGCTGCAGCCGCGCGTCAGGCCCTCCCTCCCGATCGGCCGCGAGGGCTCGCGCTTCCAGCGCATTTTCTCCGGCATGAACGGCATCGATCCTTACGTCGCGGCAGTGTCCGACGTGTACCAGGATCTCTTCGGCGAAGGTTCCTATGCCGGTAAGGGCATCTACGATGTGGATGCGTTCGAAGCCGCGCTGAGCGGCCGCGTGCCGGAAAACTCGCTGCTCAGCCACGATCTCTTCGAGGGAACCTTCGCCCGTGCCGGCCTAGCATCCGATATCGAGGTCGTCGACGAGTTTCCGTCTCGCTATGACGTCGCATCTTCTCGCCAGCATCGCTGGGCCCGCGGCGATTGGCAGTTGCTGCCATGGATTCTGGGTCGCGGCGATGCCCGCGCGGACCGTGGCAAGGGCACGCTGCCGCGGATTGGCCGGTGGAAGATGCTCGACAATTTGCGCCGGACCCTTTCGGCGCCGACCTGCGTGTTGGCCTTGCTGGCGGGATGGACACTGCCCTTGCACGCCGCCGCGGTATGGACCTGTTTTATCCTGTCGACGATTGCGGTGCCGACCTTGCTGCCCGTCCTCGCCGCGCTCGCGCCCCGGCATGCCCGGATCACGGCTCAAAGCCACCTGCGCGCTCTCCGCACCGATCTTTGGCTTGCCTTGTCCCAGACCGCGCTGGCGGTTGCGTTCCTTGCGGATCAAGCCTGGTCGATGGCCGATGCAATCCTTCGTACCTTGTTTCGTCTGTTCGTGAGCCGCCGGCATTTGCTCGAATGGGTCGCCGCGGCGAATCTGAGACCGCGCTCCCGGCTCGAGCTGCTCGGCTTCTATCGCCAGATGGCCGGCGCCGTCGTCATCGGCCTTGGATCGTCGATCGTCGTTTGGCGCGCCGGCGGCGATTCCTGGCCGGTGGCGGTGCCTTTCCTGGTGCTGTGGATCGCATCGCCGGCCATCGCGCGATGGGCGAGCCTCTCCCCGCCCGCGGCCGATCGCCTGCCGCTATCGGAGGCCGACACGCGCGCCTTGCGATTGGTCGCGCGACGGACCTGGCGCTACTTCGAGACCTTCGTCACGACGGCGGACAATATGCTGCCGCCGGATAATTTCCAGGAGGACCCCAAACCGGTGCTCGCCCGCCGGACGTCGCCCACCAATCTCGGCCTCTATCTCCTGTCCGCGGTCAGCGCCCGCGACTTCGGCTGGGCGGGCACAACGGAGACCGTCGAGCGCCTGGAAGCGACGCTTGCCACGATGGGCAAGCTCCAACGCTTTCGTGGCCATTTCTACAATTGGTACGACACGCAAGATCTCCGTCCACTCGATCCGCGCTACGTCTCCTCGGTGGATAGCGGAAATCTGGCGGGGCATCTGATCGTCGTCGCCAATGCTTGCCGGGAGTGGATCGGCCGCCCGCTCGCGGCTGCCGCTGCCTTCGCCGGCACCGAGGATGCCTTGAACCTGACGCGCGAGGCCATTCGCAAGCTTCCCGACGACCGGCGAATGGAGTCGGTCACGCGGCATGAGCTTGACGGCGCGCTCGATGCGGTGGGCGCGGCGCTGCGTCCCGACCACTCGACGCCGGGGCGACTTTCCGCATGGCTGGCCGAACTTGCGCAGCAGGCCGCAACCATCGTGGATATCACGCAGGCCTTGGCCATTGCGCATGGCGGCGAGGCCGGCGTCGAAATGCTGTTCTGGGCCCAGGCGGCGCAGCGATCGATCGATAGCCACCGGCGGGATGCCGCTCTCGTCGCCGAAACCGCCCAAGCGCTGGACCGGCGGCTGCTGGCGATCGAGTCGATCGCTCGCTCCATGGCCGGCGCGATGGATTTCGGATTTCTCCTCGATCCGGATCGCAAGCTCCTGTCGATCGGTTATCTCATCCCGGAAAATCACCTGGATGTGAGCTGCTATGACCTGCTTGCCTCCGAGGCGCGCCTGGCGAGCTTCATCGCGATCGCCAAGGGCGACGTTCCTTCCCGGCACTGGTTCCGGCTCGGGCGGGCAGTCACGCCGATCGAGCGGGGTGCCGCGCTGATCTCCTGGTCAGGATCGATGTTCGAATATCTGATGCCCTCTCTCGTGATGCGCGCACCCGCCGGCAGCCTGCTCGAGCAGACCAACCGTCTCGTCGTTCGCCGGCAGATGGATTACGGCACCGAGCTTGGCGTGCCGTGGGGCGTCTCGGAATCGGCTTACAACGCCCGCGACCTCGAATTCACCTACCAGTACTCGAATTTCGGCGTGCCGGGCTTGGGGCTGAAGCGCGGCCTCAGCGAGAACATCGTCGTGGCGCCTTATGCGACGGCGCTTGCCGCGATGGTGGAGCCGGCGGCCGCGGTGCGCAACTTCGCCCGTCTGACGGCGCTCGGCGCGAGCGGCCGCTATGGCTTCTACGAGGCCTTGGACTATACGCGATCGCGCCTGCTCGAGGGTAAGGCTTACGCGATCGTTCGCGCCTACATGGCGCACCATCAGGGCATGACGGTGGTCGCCATCGCCGATGCTCTTCTGGACGCGGAGATGCGGGCGCGATTCCACGCCGAGCCGATCGTCCAGGCAACTGAGCTCCTCTTGCAGGAGCGCACGCCGCGCGATGTTTCCGCCGCGCGTCCCCGCTCGGAGGAAGTCAAGACGGGCTCCGGCCGCGCCCTCGACTTGCCGATGGTGCGGCGCCTGCGCTCCGCGCATGCCTCGACACCGCAAGCGCATCTGCTCTCCAACGGACGCTACGCGGTGATGCTCACGGAGGCCGGCTCGGGCTACAGCCGATGGCACGGCCTTGGCATCACGCGCTGGAGCGAAGACGCCACCCGCGACGATTGGGGCGCCTACATCTTTCTCCGCGACGTCCGCAGCGGCGCCGTATGGTCGGCGGGCTATCAGCCGAGCGGTGTCGAGCCGGACAGTTACGACGTCAGATTCAGCGAGGATCGGGCCGAGTTCATCCGGCGCGACGGGACGCTCACGACGGTGCTCGATGTCGTGGTGTCGCCCGAGGACGACGCCGAGGTTCGCCGCCTCTCCATCTCGAATGCGGGCAACCAGGCCCGCGACATCGAGTTCACCTCCTATGCCGAGCTCGTGCTAGCTCCCGCCGCGGACGACGCGGCGCATCCGACCTTTTCGAAAATGTTCGTCGAAACCGAGTATGACGCCAAAGTCGGCGCCATCCTGGCAACGCGGCGACGGCGAACGCCGAGCGAGCCCGAGATCTGGGCGGCGCATCTTGCCGTAGTCGAAGGTAGGACGATGGGCGAGGCGGAGATCGAGACCGACCGGGCGCGCTTCCTCGGCCGGGGGCGCGATGCGCGGACGCCGATCATGGTGATGGATGGCCGGCCTCTCTCAAATACGGTCGGAACCGTACTCGATCCGATTTTCGCGTTTCGCCGCCGCGTACGAGTCCGGCCGCACGAGACGGTGCGCGTCGCGTTCTGGACAATCGCCGCATCGTCGCGCGCCGGTGCGCTGGACCTGGTCGACAAGCATCACGATGCCAATGCATTCGACCGGGCCGCCACGCTGGCCTGGACCCAGGCGCAGGTGCAGCTGCGCCATCTCGGCGTCGATGCCGAGGAGGCGAGCCTGTTTCAGCAGCTCGCCGGCCATGTGCTCTATGCCAACCCGTCGATGCGTCCGTCCTCCGACACGATCCGCCGCGGCGCCGGCGGACCGGGGGCGCTGTGGGCTCAGGGCATTTCCGGCGACATCCCCATCGTTCTGGTGCGGATCGACGACATCGAGGACATCGCCATCGTCAGCCAGCTGCTGCGAGCCCATGAATACTGGCGGATGAAGCAGCTTGCCGTCGATCTGGTGATCCTGAACGAGCGGTCGTCCTCCTATATTCAGGATCTCCACATCGCCATCGAGACCATGGTGCGGACGAGCCAATCGCGTCCCCGGGTCGGAGCGGACGAGGCGCGCGGCGCCGTATTCGTCTTGCGTGCCGATCTGATCGCGCAAGAAACGCGCGCTTTGCTGCCGGCGGTGGCGCGAGTCGTGCTGACCGGACGCCAGGGAAGCCTATCGGACCAGCTCGAGCGCTTGCGCGAAGCCAGCATCGCAGCGCCGACGCCGAGACGCCTGCCGTCCCTGGATGTGCCGCCGCATCTGCCGCCGACGCCGGAGCTCCAGTTTTTCAATGGGCTGGGTGGATTCACGGCGGATGGGCGGGAATATGTGACGGTGCTCGGCGCCGGACGGGTGACGCCGGCGCCGTGGATCAATGTCGTCGCCAATCCGTCATTCGGCTTTCAGGTCGCGGTCGAGGGCGGCGGCTATACCTGGTCGGTCAACAGCCACGAAAACCAGCTGACTCCCTGGTCGAACGATCCGGTGACCGATCGGTTGGGCGAAGTTCTCTTTCTGCGTGACGAGGATAGCGGCGAGCTGTGGGGACCCACGGCGCTGCCGATCCGGGACGAGGCGGCGCCTTATGTCGTGCGACACGGTCAGGGCTATAGCCGGTTCGAGCACGCCGCTCACGGCATCGAGCTCGATCTCCTCCAATACGTTCCGCTCGACGACCCGATCAAAATCTCGCGCCTCAGGATCCGAAATATTTCGACGCGCGCGCGACGGCTCTTGGTCACCGCCTATGTGGAATGGGTGCTCGGCCCATCCCGGCAAGCATCGGCACCCTTTGTCGTGACCGAGATCGAGCCCGCAACGGGTGCCCTGCTCGCCCGCAATCCCTGGAGTGCGGCATTCGGCTCCCGGGTGGCGTTCGCCGATCTGGCCGGGCGGCAGACCCAATGGACCGGCGACCGGCGAGAGTTCCTCGGCCGCAATGGCACGCTGGCCAACCCCGCGGCGCTTGCACCCGGCGCCGCTCGGCTTTCCAAGCGGGTCGGCGCCGGACTCGATCCCTGCGGCGCGCTGAGCGCGCCTTTGAGCTTGGCGCCCGGGGAAACCGTCGACGTGATCTTTTTCCTCGGCGAGACGAACGATGCCGCCGCGGCGCAGGCCCTGATCGCGCGCTATCGCGCGGCCGATCTCGACGCGGTTTTTCGCGATATGGTGCGCAATTGGGACGAATTGCTCGGCGCCGTTCAGGTGACAACGCCGGATCGGTCGATGGACATCATGCTCAACCGGTGGCTGCTTTATCAAACGGTGGTCTGCCGCCTGTGGGCGCGCTCGGCATTTTATCAGGCCAGCGGCGCCTATGGTTTCCGCGACCAGCTGCAGGACTGCATGGCGCTCGCCATGGTGAAGCCGGCGATGACGCGCGAACATCTTCTGCGCGCGGCATCACGGCAATTCGTCGAAGGCGACGTCCAGCATTGGTGGCTGCCGCCCCTCGGCCAGGGCGTGCGCACGCGCATCTCGGACGACCGGATATGGCTCGCCTACACCGTTGCGCATTACGTCGAGACCACCGGAGACCTCGCGGTGCTGGATGAGCCTGTTCCTTTTATCGAAGGCCAGGCGCTGCGGCCCGGCGAGACCGATGCCTATTTCCAGCCGACAACTACGAGCACGACCGCATCTCTCTTCGAGCATTGCGCCCGAGGCCTCGATCAAGCCCTCGAAGTCGGCGCGCACGGCCTGCCCTTGTTCGGCACCGGCGATTGGAACGACGGCATGAACCGGGTCGGCGAGCTGGGAAAGGGAGAGAGCGTCTGGCTCGGCTGGTTCCTCCATGCGACGCTGTCCGCCTTCGTGCCGATGGCGAAAGCGCGCAAGGATCAAGCGCATGAAGCGGCCTTGCGCACGCATGCGCAAGCGCTGCAGACCGCGCTCGAGCGCGAAGGATGGGATGGCGAGTGGTATTGTCGCGGCTATTTCGACGACGGCACGCCGCTCGGCTCGTCCGCCAGCGTAGAATGTCGGATCGATTCCATCGCACAATCCTGGGGAGTGATCTCCGGTGCCGCCGATCCCGCCCGCGCCGCGCGCGCGATGGCCGCCGTCGACTCGCAACTCATCCTGCGCGATAGCAAGCTGGCGCTGCTGTTCACGCCGCCGTTCGACCACACCCCGCTCGATCCCGGCTACATCAAAGGCTATCCGCCCGGCATCCGCGAAAACGGCGGCCAATATACCCACGCCGCCACCTGGTCGGTGATCGCCTTCGCATCCCTCGGTCAGGGCGACAAGGCCGCCGAGCTGTTCGCGCTGCTCAACCCCATCAACCGCTCGGCCACGCGGGCGGACGTCACCCGCTACAAGGTCGAGCCTTACATCACCGCCGCCGACGTCTATTCGGAACCGCCGCATGTCGGGCGCGGCGGATGGACCTGGTACACGGGCTCGGCCGCGTGGATGTATCGAGCGGGGATCGAATCGATTCTTGGCCTCACGCGTCAGGGCGCGTTCTTGCTTCTTGCCCCCTGTATCCCGGCGCACTGGCCGCGCTTCGAGATCGTGTTTCGACACGGCGCCACGCGCTATGAGATCGCCGTCGAGAATCCCCGTGGCGTCAATCGGAGGATCACCCATGCCGAGCTCGACGGCGCCGCCTTGCCGGCGGGACCGCTTCGCATTCCTCTCGCCGATGACGGCAAAACCCACCGGATACGCGCGGTACTGGGCTGATCTCGGCAGCCCGGTTGCGCCCCCGTTAACGAGCGCTTGCCAGCGCCCCGTCGGACAGCGCTAAATCGCCTTTCCAAACATAAGCTTGGGGAGCGCGATGACCGAGTTGAAACAGCCCGCGCCGGGCGGCAAGACCGTGCTGGTCGAGATATCCGACCGCATCGCCTGGGTCACCATGAACCGTCCCGACAAGCGCAACGCCATCAGCCCGACCCTGGCGGCGGAGATGCTGGCGGTGATGGATTGGCTCGAGACCGAGGAGAGCTGCGGCGTCGTCGTGCTGACCGGCGCCGGAGAATCCTTTTCCGCCGGCATGGATCTGAAGGAATATTTCCGCAACACCGATCATCTGTCGCCGGGCGAACGCGCGCGCATCTTCCGCACTAACGCGCAATGGCAGTGGCGTCGCCTGATGTATTACGCCAAGCCGACCATCGCCATGGTGAACGGCTGGTGCTTCGGCGGCGCCTTCACGCCGATGCTGTCCTGCGATCTCGCGATTGCCGCCAACGAGGCGAAGTTCGGCCTGTCCGAGATCAATTGGGGCATCATTCCGGCCGGCATCGTGACCAAGGCGCTGGCCGGCGCGATCAATCAGCGCGACGCGCTCTATTACATCATGACCGGCGAGGCGTTCGATGGCGCGCGCGCGGCGCAGATCGGCCTGGTCAACGATTCGGTGCCGCTCGAGCAGCTGCGCGAGCGGGTGACCTCCCTCGCCCGCACGCTGCTGGAAAAGAACCCGACCGTGCTGCGCACGGCGAAGCACGCCTATCGCCGCGTGCTCGACATGTCGTGGGAGGACGCCGAGGATTATCTCTTCGCCAAGATGGATCAGTCGCGCTTTCTCGATCCGGAAAAAGGCCGCGACACCGGCATGAAACAGTTCCTCGACGACAAAGCCTATCGCCCCGGCCTCGAATCCTATCGCCGCAATCGATAGGAGCCGGCGCCCGTGTCGAACCCGCTCAAGGGCATCAAGGTGCTCGAGCTCGGCCAGTTCATCGCCGGCCCTTTCGTCGGCATGCAGCTTGCCGATCTCGGCGCCGAGGTCACCAAGGTCGAGCGGCCCGTTCAGGGCGACCCGTTCCGCGCCTTCGGCACCAGCCCCGCCGCAATCGGCTATAGCCATAATTTCTGCGCCTATAACCGCAATAAGCTGAGCCTGACCATCGACCTGCAGCAAAAGCGCGGCCAGGAGCTTTTCCGCCGCGCGGTGGCCAAGGCCGATGTGGTGGTCGAGAATTTCCGCCCCGGGGTGATGCGCCGCCTTGGCCTCGATTGGGACAATCTGCGCGAGATCAATCCGCGGCTGATCTATGCCTCAATCGCCGGCTTCACCGAGGATGGCCCTTATGGCGCGCTGCCCGCCTACGACGCGGTCGGCCAGGCGCTGTCGGGCATCATGGGACTGTTCCTCGATCCCGCCGATCCGCGCATGCGTGGGCCCACCATCTCCGACCAGATCTCCGGCATGCAGGCGAGCAGCGCCATCCTGGCGGCGCTTTACGGGCGGGAGCGCAACGGTAAGGGTTCGCGCGTCGAGATTACCCTGCTCGAGGCCAGCCTCTATTTCATGCCGGATTCATTTACGGCATTGACCCAGGGCGGCGTCGCCATGGGGCCGGAGACCCGCGCCGCCTTCTCGCTCGCCTTCGTCTTCGCCTGCAGCGACGGCCTCATTGCACTGCAGCCCTCCTCGATCGAGAAATTCTGGCACGCCATGCTGGCGGCGATCGAGCGGCCGGATATCGGCCAGGATGCGCGCTTCAAAGACCGCCAGGGCCGCATCAAGAATTTCCAGGCACTGATCGGCGTGCTGCGCCCGGTCTTTGCGGCAAAGCCCCGCGCCGAATGGACGAAGCGCCTAACCGACCACGAGGTGCCGGCGGCCCAGGTCAATTCCATCCCCGAGGCGATGGCCGATCCCGAGGTCAAGCATCTCGGCATCTTCCACACGCTCGATCACCCGCGTTACGGCAAGCTGACCGCAATGCGGCGCTCGGCCCGCATCGACGGCGAGCGCGAGACCACGCCGCTGCCGCCGCCGGCGCTGGGCGAGCATACCGATCGCGTGCTGGGCGGCATCGGCTGCGGCACGGCCGAGATCGCCGAGCTCCGCGCCGCCGGGATCGTCTGAGCGGCGGGCGACGATGGATTTCAGCTTCAGCGACGAGCAGAATTTATTGCGCGACAGCGTGTCGAAACTGATGGACCGGCACGCAGTCCCGGAGACCATCCGCAGGCTCGACCGCGAGCAAGCCTATCCTTACGAGCTCTATGCCGCCTGGATCGAGGCGGGGCTGTTCCGCATGCCCTTCGAAGAGGCGTACGGAGGTCTCGGCGGCGACGTCATCGACATGTGCATCATCGCCGAGGAGCTGTCGCGCCGCAGCCAGGACCTTTTTACCGCCTATGGCGGCTGCGTCTTTTGCGGCCTCAACATCCAGCGCAAAGGCTCCGAAGCGCAGAAGAAGTATTGGCTGCCGCGGCTCTTGTCGGGCGAGACGCGCTTCTCGATCTCGATCTCGGAGCCCGATGCCGGCTCCGATCTGAGCCAGATGCGCACCAGCGCGCGGCGCGACGGCGACCACTACCTCATCAACGGCCAGAAACTGTGGGCGAGCGGCGCAGGATCCAAGCACAACGTCATCAACGTCTATGTCAAGACCGACCCCAAGGCGGATATCCGCAAGGGCATGTCGCTCTTGCTCGTCGACAATGACGCGCCCGGTGTCGAGCTGCGCAAGCTCGAAATGCTCGGCCGGCGCTGCGTCGGCACTTACGAGATTTTCTTCAAGAATGTGCGCGTGCCGGCCGACCGGCTGATCGGCGGCGAGAACCAGGGCTGGGATTGCCTGATGTCGGGGCTGCAGGCCGAGCGCGTTACCTCGGCGGCGGGCAATGTCGGCGGGGCGCAGGGCGTCGTCGATCTGGCGCTGGCCTATGCGAAGGAGCGCAAGCAATTCGGCCATGCCATCGGCAGCTTCCAGGCCATCGCTCATATGCTGGCGGACATGCAGACCGAGGTGGAGGCGGCGCGTGCGCTGCTTTACCGCGCCGCCTGGATGGTCGCCTCGGGCCAGGACGCGCTCAGGGAAATCTCGATGGTGAAGCTGTTCTCGTCCGAGATGTACGTGAAGCTCGCCAATCAGGGCGTGCAGATCATGGGCGGCTATGGCTACAGCATGGAGTTCGACATGCAGCGCCATTTTCGCGACAGCCGCGCCGCCACCATCGCCGCCGGCAGCTCGCAAATTCAGCGCAATTTGATCGCCGGGCTGATGGGGCTGAAGAGCTCCTAGCCCCGCTTACAGGAATCCGGTCGACAGCCAGGGCACCAGCACGACGACCACCAGCGCCGCCAGCACCGCGGCGAGATAAGGCCAGACCCGACCCATCGCCTCGTCCGGCGCGACACGACCGATCGCGCAGGCGGCATAAAAGCCGACGCCGAAAGGCGGCGCGAAGAGGCCGACGCCCATGGCGAGAACGACCACCATCGCGTAATGCACGTCGTTGATGCCCAAGGCCCGCGCCGCCGGAAACAGCAGCGGGCCGAACAGCACGATGGCCGGGATGCCCTCGAGCACGCTGCCGAGAATGACGAAGGCGACGCTCGAGACGGCGAGAAAGCCGATCTGCCCGCCCGGCATCCGCGTCATGGTGTCGACGAGCTGATGCGAGAAGCCCGATTGGGTCAGCGCCCAGGCCATCGCCGTCGCCGTGCCGATGATGAGCAGGATGGCGCCCGATAGCGCCGCCGTGTCGATCAGCATCGGGTAAAGCCGGCGCCAATCGAATTGGCGATAGAGCACTATCCCGGCAAACGCCGTGTAGATGACGCCGACGGTCGAGACCTCAGTCGCGGTGGCGATGCCCTCGATCACCGCGGCGCGAATGAAGAAAGGCAACGCCAGAGCGGGCAGCGCCACGACGAAGGCGCGCAGAATCTGGCGCAGCGAAGCGCGCCGCACACCGGTCAGAGTGTCGTTCCGCGAGCGGATGCGGCAGATCACCACCAGCGCCAGCGCCGCAACCAGGGCCGGCAGCAGCCCGCCGGTGAACAATCCTGCGATCGAGACGCTGCAGACCGAGCCGATGGTGATCAGGACCAGGCTGGGCGGAATGGTCTCCGACATCGCGCCCGAGGCCGAGAGCAGCGCCACCAGCTCGCCGGGCCGCGCGCCGCGGCGCTTCATCTCGGGAAACAGCACCGGAGTCACCGCCGCCATGTCGGCGGCCTTGGAGCCGGAGATTCCCGAGACCAGATACATGGCGCCCAGCAGCACATAAGAGAGGCCGCCGCGCACATGTCCCACCAGCGACGCCAAGAAATCGACCAGCACGCGGGCGAGGCCCGCCATCTCGATCAACAATCCCAAGAACACGAAGAGCGGAATCGACAGCAGGATGAGGTTGGAGGTGCCTTCGTCCATCCGGCTGATGACGATGGTGAGCGGTATCTGCGTGGTGAATTCGAGATAGGCAACGGTCGAGACGCCGAAGGCGAAGCCGATCGGCACGCCGAGCGCCACGCAGACCGCGACCAGCCCTACGAAGAAAATCAGCAGATTGCCGTTGCCGAGACTGTGCAGCGCGGGCCGCCCCAGCCAGAGCGTTCCCGCCACCGCGACGATCGTCGCCGCAGCCAGCAAAACCTGCACCGGCGTAGAGCGCTCGAGCAGCCGCGCGACGGCGATCACCAGCATGAGCGCGGCGCCGACACCGATCGCCGCGACCCGGAAGCTGTCGTGGAGTTCGAGCGCCGGCGTGGTGATGAACCACTGCGCCCGGACATAGCTTTGCGCCGGTCCGATCAGCGCGATCAGGAACACCGCGACGATCATCACCGCCAGGGTCTGCAGCCAGCCACGCCAACGCGGCGGCGCCAGTGCCACGAGAAATGCCAACCGCATGTGCTCGTTGCGGCGCAGCGCAATCACAGCACCGAGCATGGTAAGCCAGAGAAACAGCAGGGTCGCCAGCTCGTCCGACCAGGTCAGCGGCCGGCTGAAGACGTAACGCGAAATGACACCGGCCAGCAGCACCAGGATCTCGGCACCGACCAGGATGGCGGTGGGGATTTCCGTGACCCAGCCGAGGAATCGGTCGAGCCGCGCGAAACGCAGCAGGACTGCATCGCGCGTCGCCGCGACGAGGCTCGTTCTCAGCTCAGCTTCCCGACCTGGCTCTCCAGCACGGCCCAGGCGTCTGCGCCGTATTTATCCTTCCATTCGGCATAGAAGCCGGCGTTCCGCAGCCCGGCGCGGAATTGCTCGGGATCGATGGTGTTGAACACCATGCCCTTCTGGGTGAGATCGCCCTGCAGCGATTCATTGAGCTTGCGCACGTCCTCGCGCTCCAACAGCGTCGCCGCGCCGATGTTCTTGGCGACGATGTCCTGCAGATTCTTCGGCAACTTGGCCCAGGCGTCGCCATTGCAGAGGGTCCAGTAGCCGTCCCACATGTGGCTGGTGAGCGAGACGTATTTCTGCACCTCGTAGAATTTTCCGAGGTTGATGAGCGAGAGCGGATTTTCCTGGCCCTCGACGATCTTGGTCTGCAGCGCGGAATAGACCTCGCTGAAATTGATGCTGACCGGCGAGGCCTCGAACGCCTTGAACATCGAGGTCCAGAGCGGGCTGACCGGCACGCGGATCTTGAAGCCCTTGAGATCGGCGGGGGTGTGGATCGGATGCGTGCTGCTGGTGATCTGGCGATAGCCGTTGTCCCAGATCTTGTCGAGGGCATGCAGCCCGACCTTTTCGATGCCGTCGCGAATCAGCGCGCCGAGCGGCCCGTCCATGGCCGGCCAGACTTGGTCGTAGCTCTTGAAGGCGAAGCCGATGCCATTGATCGAGGCCGACGGCACGAAGGTCGCCAGGATCAGGCCGGACAGGTTGAACATCTGGATGGCGCCGCTGCGCAGCTGCGACAGCATGTCGGTATCGCCACCGAGCTGGTTATTGGGGAAAAGCTGAACCTCCATCCGCCCGCTGGACTCTTCCTGGATCTTGGCAACCGCATCGCGTAACCGAACGTTCATCGGATGATCGACGACGTTATTGTTGGCGTAGCGGTAGGTGAATTCGGCGGCGTTGCCGCGACGGGTCAAGATGCCGAAAGTCCCGATGCCGGTGGCGGCAAAGGTGGCGGTGCGCAGAATCTGCCGGCGCGTCAATTTCGACATGAGCGTCTCCCCCTGATATTCGTTTTTTGTCCCGGCCCGGCGGCGCCCGCCCCCGACGCGGCTTCGTGTTTGTCTCATTTGATCAATACTGCGCTTTTCGATAAAAAGCGATAGCTTCGGCGAGCGGAGCTTGAATCTTGGCTCTGCTCCCTGGGAAAAATGGTTGTCGCATGCACCTTATAATGCTGCCCGGCGACGGCATTGGGCCTGAGATCACCGCCGCCACACTCGAGGTTCTGCGCGCTGCCTCCGACCGCTTCGGCCTCGGCATCGAGATGGTCGAGGATGTCGTCGGCCATGCCGGCCTCGAGCGCCACGGCGCCACCGTGCGGCCGGAAACCCTGGCGGCGGCGAAGCGCGCCGACGGGGTTGTGCTCGGCCCGACCGCGACTTTCGATTTCAAGGATGCGGCGCGCGGCGAGATCAACCCGTCACTCTTCTTCCGCAAGGGCCTCGACCTCTTCGCTAACATCCGTCCTGCCCGCACCTATCCCGGCCTAGCCGGACCGGTCGGCGAGTTCGACCTTGTGGTGGTGCGCGAGAATACCGAGGGCTTCTACGCCGACCGCAACATGGCGGAGGGCATTGGCGAGATGCTGGTGACGCCGGATGTCGCCATCTCGCTCCGGCGCATCACCCGCTCGTGCTGCGCGCGCATCGCCAGCGCCGCCTTCGCGCTTGCCGCGAAGCGGCGCAAGCGGGTCACCATCGTGCACAAGGCCAATGTGCTCAAACTCGGCGACGGCTTGTTCATCGAGGAATGCCGCAAGGCGGCGACGAATTTCCCCGAGATCGCGGTGGACGACGTGATCGTCGACGCGATGATGGCGCATGTCGTGCGCGCGCCGCAGCGCTTCGACGTCATCGTCACCACCAACATGTTCGGCGACATCTTGTCCGATCTGACCGCCGAGCTGTCTGGCAGCCTGGGCTTGGGCGGCTCGCTCAACGCCGGAACGGATTACGCGATGGCCCAGGCGGCGCACGGCTCGGCCCCCGACATCGCCGGGCGCAACCTCGCCAACCCATTCTCGCTGGTGCTCTCGGCGGCGCTGCTGCTCGCCTGGCATGGCAGCCGCAAGCAGGCGCCTGCCTTCGAGACCGCGGCAAAAGCGATCGAGCGCGGCGTTGCTGCCGCTATTGCGGCCAGCGAGACCACGCGCGACATCGGCGGCGCGCTGGGCACGCGTGAGGCCGGCAGCGCGCTGGCCAAGCGCCTGCGCGTGCAATAATCCGCGCCATGCGCTGCGACAGCCATGTCCATGTCGTCGGTGAGGTGGCGCGCTATCCGCAGGCGTCGAACCGACTCTATACGGCGGATGCCGCGCCACTGGCGGCGCTTCAACGGCTCGGTGCCGGGCGCGGCATCACCCGCTTCATCCTGGTGCAGCCGAGCTTCTACCGGGCCGACAACACCCTTCTGCTCGAGGATCTGGCGATATTGCGCGGACGCGGGCGCGGCGTCGCCGTCATTGAGGCAAACCGCGTGTCGCCCGCATTGCTGGCCGAGCTCGCGACGGGCTGGGTGCGCGGCTTGCGTATCAACCATTACAGCCCGCCGGGTGGCGTCGCGCCGCCGCCGCTTAGCCGCGTCTTCGCCCCGCTGGCAGAGATCGCACGCGCGCAAGCCTGGCATATCGAGCTGATCGCGCCGCTGCCCGCGCTCCTGGCGGCATCCGATGCAATCGGCAATGCTACGGTGCCGGTGGTAATCGATCATTACGGCTTGCCGAGTGGCACGGCGCCCGATAGCGGAACCGGGAAAGCGCTGCTCGATTTGATGGCGCGGCCGCATATTTGGACCAAGCTCTCTGCGCCTTATCGCTCCGCCGTGAACCCACTGGAAACCAAGCCCGACCCGGTCTGGCTCGCGGCGATCCTGTCGCGGGCGGCGGAGCGCTGCATCTGGGGCAGCGACTGGCCGCACACGCCGCCACCCGAGCTGCAGAGCGGAAACGCGATTCCGCTGGCCTACCGCGCCTTGCGCTATGAAGATGTGGTCGACGATTTCCTGTGCGCGCTGCCAGCGAATCTCGCCGAGCGGATCATGATCCGCAACCCGGCCGCGTTGTACGGCTTTACCGTCGGCGCCTAACGCGCCAGTAAAAAACTGGGGGGAACGACCATGGATGCCGTGCAAAAAAGCGCGCTGCGCAAGGCGGCCTACCGGCTGGTACCGATTCTCACCATCGCCTACATCTTCAATTATCTCGACCGCACCGTGGTCGGCTTCGCGGCGCTGACCATGAACCGGGATATCGGCCTGTCGGCGACGCAATTCGGCATCGGCGCCGGCCTGTTTTTCGTCACATATTGCCTGTTCGAGATTCCGAGCAACCTTGCGCTCTATCGTTTCGGCGCGCGGCGCTGGATCGCGCGCATCATGATCAGCTGGGGCTTGATTTCGGCGGCCACCGCGCTTGTCACCGGCCCCACTAGCTTTTATGTCCTGCGCCTATTGCTGGGGCTCGCCGAGGCCGGGTTCTTCGCCGGCGTCACCTATTACCTCGCGGCGTGGTTCCCGGCGCAGATCCGCACCCGTATGCTCGCCTGGTTCCTGATCGGGATACCTCTCTCGTCGCTGATCGGTTCGCCGATCGCCGGACTGCTGCTGCAATTGGACGGGGTCGGCGGCATCGCCGGCTGGAAATGGCTTTTCATCGGCGTCAGCCTGCCCTGCGTCGTCATCGGATTGATCGTGCTGCGCCTGCTGGCGGACCGGCCGCAGAACGCGGCGTGGCTCACGCCCGCCGAGCGCCGCGCGCTGACCGCGATGCTCGCCAATGAGGCGCGCGAGCGGCCGCGCTCCGAATTATGGGCGGCGCTCAAGGACCCTCGCGTCCTCATCCTCGCCGTGGTGCAATTCGGCTTCACGCTTGGCTCCTACGGAATCGGCATCTGGCTGCCGCTGATGCTGAAGGAATACCAATTCTCCAACCTGACGATCGGCATGATCGCGGCAGTGCCCTATCTCTTCGCCTCGGCGGCGATGATCGCCTGGGCCTGGCATGTCGACCGCACCGGCAAGAAGATCGTCAACCTCGTCATCGCCTGTTTCGTGGCGGCGGTCGGCCTCGTCATATCGATCCTGACCGGATCGCTGCTCGTCGCGCTCGTCGGGTTAACGCTGGCCCTGATCGGCGTCACCTCGGCGCGCGCCATCTTCTGGACCATCCCGACCCGCTTCCTCGCCGGGATCGGCGCCGCCGGCGGGCTTGCCTTCATCAACTCGATCGGCACGGCGGGCGGCTTCGCCGGGCCGGCGCTGATGGGCTGGCTCAAGGATGCGACCGGCTCGTTCGAGCGCGGCCTCTTGGTCATGGCCGCGATCATGCTGGCGACGACGCTGATCGCCGTTTCGCTCAAGCTGGTGATGAAGCAGGAATAGCGCTCAGCGGCACATGCGATAGGCGCCCATGTCGAGATGGAGGTGGGTGCGGTGCGCGGCGTTGAAATCGGGGCTGAGAACGACGTGGAAGATGCCGCAGCTGCCATCGCGCACGTCGTGCAGGAATTTCGCCTTGTCGTCGCCGCCGCGCCAGTCGCGCTCCACCGTCACCCGCTGACCGTCGCGCAAGACGAAGCCGGCGACATCGATGGCGTTGGCCGCGGCGTGCTCACTCAGGCGGCCGCTATGGCCGCCGACGATATTGCGACAGGCGAAGCTGCCGAGATGGTCGATCTCGACCACGTCGCTGTGCAAATCGCGCGATGCTGCCGGCTGCACCACGTCGCGGATGAACATCGCCATGCCGACCGAGAGCGGGCAGGTCGCGATGAAGCTGGCATTATAAGGCGGGATATCCCGATTCGACGCGGTTGACATCGTGCAGATCGCAGCCCTTCGACTCGATCTCGGCCACCGGCGTCACCCGAAGGCTGGCGGTCGCCAACGCCGCCTCGCAATAACGGCGATCCCATTGCAACCGCTCGAGCTTCATCGCGGTGATCGGATAGACCGGCAGATCGGTGATATCGAGCGGCGCCCAGGGCAGGAATCGCGGCGGCACGAACTGGCTCGCCCAATATCCCGCATAGACCGCGACAGGCAGCACGGCGAGCAGCGCCAGGGTTTTTAGAAAATGGGCGAGCCGCGACATCCCTCCGGCATAAGCCCTTTCCCTCCCCGCAGGATTTGCACGCCCTTAGGCGGTCTTGAGCCGCTTGGTCCAGGCGGCCAGCGCCACCATCAGATCCGCGATGAATTGACGCGTCGGCTCGTCAGTCAGCTTGCCCTCGGCGTCGAACTTGTTCTGCGCCTGGATGATCAGCACTTCTGGCTTGTTGATCGGAAACATGTTGAGGAAGACGCAAGACTGACGCAGGTGATATTGCGCGCGGGCGGTGCCGTAGAGGCTCATGCTGGCTCCCATGATGGCGACCGGCTTGCCGCTGAAGGGATGGTCGGGCGGGCGCGACGCCCAATCGATCGCGTTCTTCAGCACGCCCGACATCGAATAATTGTATTCGGGCGTGACGAGGAGCAACGCGTCGGCCGCTAGAATGCGCGCGCGCAGATCGGCGACCGGCGGCGGAAAGCCCTTCTCCCTGACGTCCTCGTTATAGGGCGGGATGTCTGCCATCTTGTCGAAAACATCGAGGCTCATGCTGGGCGGCAGGTTCTCGCCCGCCGCCTTCATCGCCATCGCGTTATAGGATTTCTTGCGCAGGCTGCCGCAAATTCCCAAAACCTTGATCGTGTCGGCCATATCGTCAGCTCCCTGGGCGGCTTGTGCCGCGTCGATTCAATATTCGATGTGGGTTAGCTGGCCTCAGAACTTGGTTCAAATCAAGGCGAGCATGGCAGCCATACGGCGGCGGTCAGCGCGCGGCTTGCGCCGCCGGTGAGGTCAGCCCGACCGTCCTGCCCATAAAACCGGCGGCGTCGAAATAGCGCGTCGGCCCAAGCCTTTGTTCGTTGAGCAAGGTTGCCAGCCCACCCGGCGCCGGCGCCGAGATCACGGTTCGGCTGGTCGCATTCGGCACGGCGCCGCCAGGCAGCGCCTCGATCATGACGCGGCCGGTCAGCTTTCCCTTGTCGTGGACGGTCAGCCGCAGGACATGGGCGAGAGTCTTGCCGATATCCGCATTACTGACCGGCGAGTGATCCACATATCCCGCCTTGAAATCGGGCCCTTTCGCCGCCATGAAATTCATCGTCTCGGCGCGGCTGAAGCTGCCATGCATGCCTTGGCCCTGCTGCAGCGCGGTGTCGGCGATCTCGACGGTGCAGAGCACCGCCTCGGCGCAGCCGGTGTCGAAACTGCGGAAATTGACGAAGATGCCGGGCACCGGCGTCAGCGCCGAGCCTTTGAGGTTGATCGCGCTCAAGGGCAGCGTACCGAGGAAGTGGCCCAAGGATTCGTCGACAAAAAGCCCGCTCACATAATCCTGGGCCAGCAGCGCCGCGACCGCTTTGGCGGCAAGCCGCTTGTCGCGCTTCGGGAAATAAATCAAATCCGAACCGCCATTGGCGGCGACGATGAGATCGGGCTGGGCCGGGTCGCTGCCGAGCAACCCGTTGCCGGCCTTGCTGTGATGGCCATCGGTCACGGTTGAGTTCTTGTCGTTGGGATCGGCCAGCGGCAGGTTAAGCGCCTTGGCGAGATCGAGCGCGACAAAACCGGGCGGCAATAAGCCCGGCGGCACGTCGGCATAGCTTGCCTGCGCGGCCGGACTGGTCTTGCTCTCTTTGGAGATGGTGGCGAAGCCGTGATCGGCGCTGACCACGATGTCGGTGGTGGCGGTGAGGCCGAGCTGGTCGAGCGCGGCTTCGAGCTTGGCGAGATCGTCATCGGCGTTCTTGATCGCGGCGAGCGAGGTAGGACCGTTGATGCCGGGGTTTAGGCTGCCGAGGCTGTCGCCCTGATTGTGCTGGGTGCCGTCGGGATCGCGCGACCAGAACACCAGCACGAAAGGCTTGCCGCGCTGCTTGAAGAGAGGCAGCACGGCTTGCGTCGCGGCGGCGGCGAAATAATCCTGCTGCACGACATTGGCGACCAACGTCCCTGGTGTCGTGCTGTCGCCGGCCTTGCCGTTTTCGTCGCGCGGCGGCGCCGCGAGCGGCAGCCCCGCCTGTTGCAGCGCGGCAGATATTTCAGCCGCAAGGCGAATGCCCGCGACGCTGCCGGTGGCGTCGTCGATGATAATGGTGGGCGAGCCGCTGCGATCCTGATGGTCGAAGACCAGCACCGGGCCGATCTTGCCGATGGCGGCGGTGCTGAATCCCGCCCGATGCGCGGCCGACAGCAGCGCTTCCTCGTCGAGGAAATTGCCCTGGTAATGCTCATCGACATCGGTCAGCACGGTGTCGCTTTCGAGGAAAGGGGCGAGCATGCCGCCCGCCGCCGCGACCGGATACCCGGCATAGAGCGTATTGCCGAAGACGCCCGAATCGCCGAGATAATGGCCGGTCGCCATTGCCGATGCGTTGGGCATGGTGAAGGTCGGAAACAGCGAATGCGGATTCTTGAAGTCGATACCGCTATCGCGCAGCGCCGCCATGGCCGGCGCGGTCTGCGGCGTCACCATATGCGCGCGCAATCCGTCGGGCACGAAGAGGATGAGATTATGCGGCGGGTCGGCCAGCGCCGAGCCGGAGAACGCGGCGATCAGAATCGCCGAAGCAAGAATCTTCCGCATGAGCCCCCCATCGAATGATGAGAGCAAGCTAGCCGCCGGCTGGGACGGTTTTATGACAGCGCCTAGAGCTTGAAGGTGAAGCGGAATCCGGCGTAGCTGTCCTGCCCCTGCTGGCCGTAGAACTCCTTGGTGCGGCTGAGCAGGCCAAGGTCGAAGCGAACGTCGTCCTTCCAGAACATCGCCAATCCCGCGGTCAAATCGCCGACCAGCGGCTTCTTGTCGACGCTGCGGCTGGTGGCGAAGGTATTGCCGTCGAGGAAGATATTGCGCGCCACCGCCCGCCCCTCGCCGCCGGCGAAGAAATAATAGCCGAAATCGGCGCTGCGCCGGCGCGCATCGACCCAATCGGTGCCCGAGGGGCCCGGCCGGATGCGCGGCGGCCCGTAATCCGTCTCGAGGCTGTTGCCGATGCGCAGGATGCCGCCGATGGCACCATAGGTGAACACATTGCCGACGGTGACGTCGGCCTCGGGCACGACATCGACGGCGATGCCGCCGAACTTGACGATGCCGAGACGCCAATGCTTGTCATAGGAGATAGCGATGCCGGGCTCGTTCTTGAGCTGGTCGCTCCAGCCGGCGCCGCCCGAAATGCCGACGACGAATTGATGCCAATCGTTCTGCACCTGGCGGCCGAGCGCGGCGGGCCCGACCACGCCGGCAAGCACTTCGAGGCCGCTCAGCGTATTGCCATTCTCCTGCAACAGCTCGGCGCCGGTATAAAGCCAGCCGCCGTAAGGCCGGTCGTTGGAATTGGGCGGGTTGAGCTTCAGGTTCTGCGGCGTATAGATGCTCTGGCCGAGCACGATCCAATCGAAGCGGCGCTGCTGGTCGGCGCTGCTCGGGAAAAGCGGCCCGAAGAAATCGAAGCTGTCGGAGCGCCAGCCGGGGCCGAGCGGCGCCGAGAGAGACGAGGCGCGGGTGCCCTGAGTGTAATGCTTGTCGCTCGAGGAGAAGAGCGAGTCATTCTCCTCGATGAAGGACAGCGTGCTCTTTTCGCTGGACGGCTCGGCGGGAGGGATCTCCACTTCGACCGCTTGACCGGACGCGGCGCTTTGCTGGGCCAGGGCGGGCAACGCCGCGAGCGACGTCACGGCGGCAGGAATAAACAGCCAAATTCGGAATTTCATAACTACCTTAATGCGTTGGAGACTTCGTCGGTTCCCTGTCCCTCGCCACAAGGTCGGTTTTATTCCACCAGCCGCCGCCCATCGCCAGGATGAGCTGCGCGGTATCGACATGGCGCTGCGCCGCCGCGCGAATATAGCCGAGCCGGGCGCGCTGATAGAGGCGCTGGGAGTCGAGCACCTGCAACAGTGTCGCGGCGCCGGCGGTGTAGGTCCGCCGGGTCAAATCGAGCGAAATCCGCGCCGAATCCATCGCCTGCCGCTCGCCGCCGAGGAGATCGGCGTCGCTTTGCAGCGCGTCGAGCGCATCGGCGACCTGGGCGAAGGCGGCGAGCACGGTCTGCTGATATGTGGCATAGGCGGCATCGAGATTGTCGCCGGCGGCACGCTTTTGCGCCTCGAGCGATCCGCCATGAAAGAGTGGGCCGGACACGGCGGCGGCAACCGCCCAGATGGTGCTGGCGGGCTGGAACAGCGAGCTTGGGCTCACCGCGATTTGCGAGATCGAGCCGGTCAGCGAGATGTCGGGATAGAGCTCGGCGGTCGCGACGCCCACCGCCGCCGTCGCGGCATGGAGCTCCGCCTCGGCGGCGAGAATGTCGGGGCGCTGATGCACCAGTTTCGAGGGCAGCGTCACCGGCACATGCGCCGGCAGGATCAGGCTGTCGAGGGTGAAGGCGGGCGGCGTCCATTGTGCCGGCGATTTTCCGACCAGCAGCGCCAGCGCGTGGCGCGCGACGCTTTGCTGATGCTGCAACGGCGGCAACAGCGCGCGATCGGCGGCGAGCTGGCTGCGCGCGCTTTCGATATCGAGCCGCGTCGCGGCGCCCGCTTCGGTCTGCTTTTGCGTCAGCCCGAGCATGTCCTGATCGGCGGCGACAATGTCCTGCATCGCCTTGACCTGGGCGTCGAGCGAGGCGAGCAGGAGCGCGCCGGCCACCGTATTGCCGGTGAGCGAGAGATAGGTCGCGTCGAGCTGATATTCCTGGATCTTAGCCTGGGCATCGCGCTCCTCGACCAGGCGGCGGGTGCGGCCGAAGACATCGAGCGAATAGCTGACGCTCGGCCCGACCTGAAAGATATTGAACTGGGCGGGCGGCTGGTTGAGGCCGAAGGCGGCGTAACTGAGGCGCTGTCGCTCGGCCGAGGCGGCGAAATCGATCTGTGGGAAAAGACCGCCGCGCGCGGCATTGGCCGCCTCATGCGCCGCCGCCAGATTAGCGCGCGCCACCGCGAGATCGCGGTTCTCCGCGATCGCCAGTGCCAAGATCTGATCGAGCGCCGGCGAGCGATAGAGCGACCACCAATCGCCCGCGATGGCTTCGCCCACCGCGAGATGCTGCTCGCTCTCGCCCGGCGGGTTGGTGAGATCGGCCGGGCCTGTGAGATCGTAATTGGTCTCGACCGGCTCCGCCGGCGGTTTGAAATCGGGGCCGACATTGCACCCGGTCAGCCAGAGCGCAAGCGGCGTGGCCAGCAGCGCGAGCGGCCGGCTAAAATCGTTGAAGGATCCAAGCATGATGTGGCGCTATCAATAGAGCGGATAGCATGGCTTTTCAATGGCATGAGGCCATACCGAAGCGGCAAAACCGCGCCGCTACCATGCGGGATTGGCGATAGGCGGGAGCGAAGGATGGCGGGAAGCGAGGCGATCGGGCTGCACCGGCGCGGCACGGGGCCGGCGCTGGTGCTGCTGCATTGCCTCGGTGTCGACCGTCATTTATGGGATTTCGCGGCATTGGGGCTCGCCGCGGATTTCACCCTGCTCACCTGCGACTTCCCCGGCCATGGCGAGACGCCGACCCCGGCAGCGGCCTATTCGATCGGCGATCTGACGGACCGGCTCGCGGCTTTGCTGGCGCACGAGGGATTGGCGCGCGCCCATGTCGCCGGAATCTCCTTGGGCGGGCTCGTCGCGCAGGATTTCGCCGCGCGCTATCCGGAGCGCGTCGAGCGCCTCGCGTTGATCGACACCACGCCGCGCTATGCCGACGCGATGCGCGCTATGTGGGCCGTGCGGGCGCGGGAGGCGCGGCAGCACGGCGTCGCCTCGCTGGTCCCAGGATTGCTCGATATCTGGTTCACCGCAGATTGCATCCAGCACAACCCGCATGAGGTCCGCTATGTGCGCGACACATTGGCGCGCTGCGACGGCGAAGGCTACGCGCTGGCCTGCGAGGCGCTGGCGGCGGCCGATCTGCGCGATGGCGCCGCGCGCATCGCGGCGCCGACGCTGGTGATTTGCGGCGAGCAGGATATTCCGAGCTTTCTCGAATCGGCGCGCTGGCTCGTGGATTCGGTCAAAGGCGCCAAGCTCGCCTGGCTCGGACCGGCGCGGCATTGCTCGATCCTGGAGCAGCCCGAACAATTCGGGCGGGCGTTGCGCTCGTTCCTGGCCGACTAGGACGCGGGGCAGCTCGGTGCCGGCTCGAGCGCTGGAAGGCCATTGAGCGCTGCCACCGCCGGCCAATAGACACTCCGCCGCAACTGGCATTCGGTCAGATCGCGCCAAAAATTCTCGACGTCGCCGTGATCCGGCAGCCACGCCCGCCGCGTCACGCCATGCGCGAGATCGAGATGACCGGTGTAAATCAGCCCGCTCACAATCCGCAGCAATGTCGGCGACACCCAGTCCGTCTGGTCCGGGTTATCCGGCCAATCGGTGCGCGACGCCGCGATGGCCTTATCGAGCGCCGCCGGCGAGGGTGCTGGCCGGCGCATCAAGTCGGCGGACGCCTCGTAGCGCATGGCGGCACGCTCGAAGCGCAGCGTGACCTCGGGCGGCTGCGCCGCGGCGAAATAGATCCGGTAATAATCGAAGGCGGAATCACGGACGTGAGCGCCCAGCGCGCGCTCGCCCGGCAATCGCACGAAGGCCACGCCGAAATCGGCGCCGTCGATCGCCGGCAACGCCGTCGCCTGCTGTCCCAGCACGACGAGAGTGACGGCATAGCAGCAATGGGCGCCGCCGCTGAAGCTTTCGATCGCTAGCACCGGCTGTCCGAGACCCAGGATGTCGCGGCCGATCTGCGACGGCGCATCGCCGCCATGCCTGACGAACAAATGGCTCGGACTCACCAGCAGCGAGACATCGCGTTGCGCGAAGACGACCTGCCCGTCGCGCAGGATGCGCAGCCGATCGGTTTGGCTATCGCTCGCAACGCGGTCCAGCACGATCTTATAGGGGCCGACCCGCCAACTGCCGTAATGCGGGGTATCGGCGGAGGCGGCGGCGCTGCCGGCAAGGACGAGCAGGACCGCGAGCGCCAGCAGACGCCCACGCGTCATCATCGCGGCAATTCCGATTTACCCATGAGAAACTCGTCGACCGCGCGGGCGCATTGGCGTCCCTCGCGGATCGCCCAGACCACCAGCGACTGGCCGCGCCGCGCATCGCCGGCGGCGAAGACCTTGTCGAGCGAGGTCTTGTAGGTCTCGGCATTGGCGAGAAGATTGCCGCGCGCATCGAGCGCCAATCCCAGCGATTCGACGGCGCCCGGCTTGACCGGCGAGACGAAGCCCATCGCCAGCAGCACGAGCTGCGCCTTGATGACGAAGCCGCTGCCCGACACGTCGACCATCTGCAGCTTGCCGTCCGCTCCGGCCTTCCATTCGACCCGCACGGCCTCGAGCCCGCTGACGCTTCCACCCTCGCCGGCGAAGCCCTTGGTCGCCACCGCCCAGTCGCGGCCGACACCTTCTTCCTGCGAGCTCGACACCCGCAGCTTCATCGGCCAGTCGGGCCAGGTCAGCAGCTTGTTCTCGTGCTCGGGCGGCTGCGGCAGGATCTCGATCTGCGTCACCGAGACGGCGCCCTGGCGATTGGAGGTGCCGATGCAATCGGAGCCGGTGTCGCCACCGCCGATCACCAGCACGTCCTTGCCGGTGGCCAGGATGTCGGCGCCCTCGACCTTGTCGCCGGCGATGCGGCGGTTCTGCTGGTTGAGGAAGTCCATGGCGAAATAGATGCCGGCGAGATCGCGCCCCGCCACCGGCAGGTCGCGCGGCTGCTCGGCGCCGATGGCGAAGACCAGCGCATCGTTCTCGCGCATCAATTTATCGACGGCGACATGGCCGCCGACATGGCTGTTGGGGTGGAAGATGACGCCCTCGGAGCGCATCTGCGCCACGCGGCGGTCGATGACGTGCTTCTCCAGCTTGAAATCGGGGATGCCGTAACGCAGCAACCCGCCGATGCGCGGCGATTTCTCGTAGACCGCCACGTCGTGGCCGGCGCGCGCCAATTGCTGGGCGCAGGCGAGGCCCGACGGGCCCGAGCCGATCACCGCGACGCGTTTCCCCGTACGGTGCTTGGCCGGGGCGGGCTCGATCCAGCCCTCGTGCCAGCCGCGCTCGACGATGGCGTGCTCGATGGTCTTGATCGTCACCGGCGCCTCGATCAGGTTCAGCGTGCAGGCCGCCTCGCAGGGCGCCGGGCAGATGCGGCCGGTGAAGTCCGGGAAATTATTGGTCGAGTGCAGCACCTCGAGCGCGCGGCGCGCCTCGCCGTTATAGGTGAGGTCGTTCCAATCCGGGATGATGTTGTTGACCGGACAGGCGGGATGACAGAAGGGCGTGCCGCAATCCATGCAGCGCCCGCCCTGATGCCGTAATTCCGCGTCAGGCAGCGGCTCGACGAATTCGCGGTAATGCTTCAGGCGCTCCGCGACCGGCGCATAGTCGCGATCCTGGCGCTCGAACTCCAAGAATCCAGTCGGCTTGCCCATGTGACTTAGGCGCTCACCGCGACGCCGAACGCCGGTTTCGCCGCGCGCGATGCGGCGTCCATCTTTTCGAGGGCGCGACGGTATTCGATCGGCATGACCTTGACGAAGCGCGGTCGCCAAATCTCCCAATGATCGAGAATCATCCGCGCGCGCGGGCTGCCGGTGAGCCGGGCGTGGCGCTCGATCAGGCGGCGCAGCAGCTTGACGTCGTTTTCGTGTAGCCCATAGGCGAATTCGATCGGCGCATCGGCATCGACCGGACCGTCCTCGCCGGAGAGCTCCTCGAGCGTCACCATGGTCGCGTTGCAGCGCGTGGCAAAATCGCCACGCTCATCGAGCACATAGGCGACGCCGCCGCTCATCCCGGCGGCGAAATTCTGGCCGGCCTCGCCCAGCAAGGCGACGATGCCGCCGGTCATGTATTCGCAGGCATGCGCACCGGCGCCCTCGACGACCGCGACGGCGCCCGAATTACGCACGGCGAAGCGCTCGCCGGCGACGCCGCTGAAATAGCATTCGCCCGAGATGGCGCCGTAGAGCACGGTATTGCCGACGATGATCGCGCTGTCGCGCGCGAGCTTGCTCGCCGCCGGCGGCCGGATCACCAGCCTGCCGCCCGACAGCCCCTTGCCGACGTAATCGTTGCCGGCGCCTTCGAGGGTGAAGGCGATGCCCTTCGCCAGGAAGGCGCCGAAGCTCTGCCCCGCAGTGCCCTTGAAGGCGACCTCAATGGTGGCGTCGGGCAATCCCGCATCGCCGTAGCGCCGCGCGATCTCGCCCGACAGCATGCCGCCGACCGTGCGGTTGACGTTGCGGATCGACATCTCGATCTTGACCCGCTCGCGATGCTCGATCGCGCGCGCGGCCTGGGTGATGAGCTGGTGGTCGAGCGCGGTGCCGAGGCGGTGATCCTGCGCCTCGCATTGAAAGGTCTTGGCGCCCGGTGCATTGGGGCGATGCAGCACGCGGGCCAGATCGACCATGCCGGCCTTCGGATGATTCGAGCCCTTGCGCATGACGAGCTTGTCGGTGCGCCCGATCATCTCGTTGACGGTGCGGAAGCCGAGCTTGGCCATGATCTCGCGGGTTTCCTCGGCGACGAAGCGGAAGAAGGTGATGACGTCCTCGGCCTTGCCGATGAAGCGGCTGCGCAGCTCGGTGTCCTGCGTCGCGACGCCGACCGGGCAGGTGTTGAGATGGCATTTGCGCATCATGACGCAGCCCTCGGCGATAAGCGCCGCCGTCGCAAAGCCGAATTCGTCGGCGCCCAACAGCGCGCCCATCACCACGTCGCGGCCCGAGCGCAAGCCGCCATCGACCTGGACGGCGATGCGCCCGCGTAAGCCATTCAGCACCAGCGTCTGGTGGGTTTCGGCGAGACCGATCTCCCACGGCTCGCCGGCGTGGTGGATCGAGGTCAGCGGCGAGGCGCCGGTGCCGCCCTCCTGGCCCGAGATGGTGACGTGATCGGCATAGGCCTTGGCGACGCCGGCTGCGATGGTGCCGACACCGATCTCGGACACCAACTTCACCGAGATCCAGGCACGCGGATTGACGTTCTTCAGATCGTGGATGAGCTGCTTCAGATCCTCGATCGAATAGATGTCGTGATGCGGCGGCGGCGAGATGAGACCGACGCCGGCAATCGAATGCCGCACGCGGGCGATCCAGTCGTCGACCTTGTGGCCGGGCAGCTGGCCGCCCTCGCCCGGCTTGGCGCCCTGCGCCATCTTGATCTGCAGCATGTCGCCGTTGACAAGATATTCGGCATTGACGCCGAAGCGCCCCGAGGCGACCTGCTTGATCGCCGAGCGCATCGAATCGCCGTTCTCCAGCGGCTGATAGCGGCGCGGATCCTCGCCACCCTCGCCGGTATTGGACCGGCCGCCGATGCGGTTCATCGCGATGGCCAGCGTGGTATGCGCCTCCCAGGAGATCGAGCCGAAGGACATCGCACCGGTGGAAAAGCGCCGCATGATGGTCGCGGCGGGCTCGACCTCGTCGAGCGGCACCGGTTCCCGCACGAAGTCGAAATCGAGCAAGCCGCGCAGCGAGACGAGGCCGTCATCCTGATCGCCGGCGCGGCGGGCATAGGCCTTGTATTGGTGATAGTTCTGCGCGCGCACCGCGTGCTGCAGAGCGCCCACCGTCTCCATCGTCCAGACATGGCGCTCGCCGCGCACGCGATAGAGAATCTCGCCGCCGGGATCGAGCGCGTTCTGGTAGATCGGCGCGTCGCCATAGGCGAGGCGGTGGCGCCGCGCGGTCTCCTCGGCGACCTCCTTGAGGCCGATGCCCTCGACCGGCGAGGTCGTGCCGGTGAAGTACTTGTCGAGGAATTCGCTGTTGAGGCCGACCGCGTCGAAAATCTGCGCGCCGCAATAGGATTGGAAGGTGCAGATGCCCATCTTGGACATCACCTTCAAAATCCCCTTGGAGATCGCCTTGATGTAATGCTTGTGCGCCTCGGGCTCGGTGGTGAGGTCGTTGGCAAGCTCGCGCTTCAAGGATGAGATGCTGTCGAAGGCGAGATAGGGGTTGATAGCCTCGGCGCCATAGCCCGCCAGCAGGCAGAAATCGTGCAGCTGGCGCGCCTCGCCAGTCTCGACCACCAGGCCGACCTCGGTGCGCAGGCCGTTGCGGATCAGATGATGATGCACCGCCGCCACCGCCAGCAGCGACGGCACGGCGATGTGCTCCGAATCGAGATCGCGGTCGGACAGGATGATGATGTTGAAGCCGCCGAGCACCGCCTCTTCCGCGCGCTTGCAAATGCGCGTCAGCGCCGGCTCCATCCCCGCCGCCCCGTCGACCGCCGGATAGCAGATCGTCAGCGTGCAGCTGCGAAAGGCGCCGTTGCTGTTGTCCTCGATATGGCGAATGCGCTCCAAATCGACATTGGTCAGCACCGGCTGATGCAGCTCGAGGCGGATATGCTTGCCGCCGGTTTCGAGGTCGAGCAGGTTCGGGCGCGGCCCGACCAGCGAGACCAAGGACATCACCAGCTCCTCGCGAATGGAGTCGATCGGCGGGTTGGTCACCTGGGCGAAGCGCTGCTGGAAATAATCGAAGAGTAGCTTCGGCCGGTCGGAGAGCACGGCGAGCGGGGTGTCGCGGCCCATCGAGCCGACCGAATCCTGGCCCGACAGCGCCATCGGCTTCAAAAAGAATTTGATGTCTTCCTGGGTGTAGCCGAAGGCCTGCTGGCGATCCAAGAGGATGTCGTGCGGCGGCGCCATCGGCGCCACGTCGGCGGGCAGGTTCTCGAGCTTGATCTGCGTCGTGTCGAGCCAGGCCTGGTAGGGCTTGGCGCGGCTGAGCTCGCCCTTAAGCTCGGAATCGTCGACGATCTTGCCCTTCTCGAGATCGACCAGCAGCATCTTGCCGGGCTCGAGCCGCCATTTGCGGATGATGCGCTCCTCCGGCACGTCGAGCACGCCGGCCTCGGACGCCATGACGACGAGATCGTCCGACGTCACGAAGAAGCGCGCCGGCCGCAACCCGTTGCGGTCGAGCGTCGCGCCGATCTGGCGGCCGTCGGTGAAGGCGAGCGCCGCCGGTCCGTCCCACGGCTCCATCAGCGCCGCGTGATATTCGTAGAAGGCGCGGCGATCCTTATCCATCATCGGATTGTCGGCCCAGGCCTCGGGGATCATCATCATCAGCGCGTGGGTAAGCGGATATCCCCCGGCGATGAGCAACTCGAGGCAATTGTCGAGCGTCGCCGAATCCGAATTGCCGTCGCCAATCAGCGGCCAGAGCTTTTCGAGATCCTCGCCCAGCAACTTCGAGGTCATCGAGCGCCGCCGCGCCATCATCCAGTTGATGTTGCCCTTCAGCGTGTTGATCTCGCCATTATGTGCGAGATAGCGGAAGGGATGCGCCAGCTCCCAGGACGGGAAGGTATTGGTCGAGAAGCGCGCATGGACTAGCGCCAGCGCCGATTCGGTGCGCGGATCCTTGAGATCGCCGTAATAGAGCGCGAGGCGCTCGGCGATCATCATGCCCTTGTAGATGACCGTGCGCGTCGACAGGCTGGCGATATAAAAGGCGCCGCCCTCCGGCAGCTTCCGCGCACGGATGTTCTTGTGCGACTGCTTGCGGATGACGAAGAGCTTGCGCTCGAAGGCATCGGCATCGGCACAATTGGTGCCGCGCTCCATGAAGAATTGCCGGATCACCGGCTCGATCGGCTTGATGCTTTCGCCCAGCATCGAGGAATCGACCGGCACGTCGCGCCAGCCGAGCAGCTTTTGCCCCTCGGCCACGATCAGCCGCGCGATCTCCGCCTCGCAGGCACGCCGGGTATCACCGTTGCGCGGCAGGAAGACCATGCCGAGGCCGTAATGTCCGGGCGCGGGCAGCACGAATTCCAAACGCGCCGCTTCGGCGCGCAGCAGGCCGTCGGGCAGCTGGATCAGAATCCCGGCGCCGTCGCCCGCCAGCGGATCGGCGCCGACAGCGCCGCGATGCGCCAGATTGTCGAGAATCCGGATGCCGTCCGCGACGATGGCGTGGCTTTTGCGATTCTTGATATGTGCGATGAAGCCGACGCCGCAGGCGTCATGCTCGTTCGCAGGATCATAGAGGCCCTGACGCGCGGGCCTGCCAAAAAAATCCACCCCTGCCCTCCGCCAGCCCGATCGCCCCTGAGTCGCGTCCCAAGATCAAGCCGGAATCCTCCGTGCCGCTTATGCGGCCATGCGCGATTTGCTTTGTCACAGCATCGCGATCAGGGCACGGCGAGTCAAGGTTAAGTCAGGGTTTTAGGGCCCCTCGTGGGCGGCGGATTCCGGGCAAAAACGTGCCTAATCGACGCCCGGCACGCGACTGTTCAGCGCAGGTTGAAGATGGTGACAGCACCGATCTCGCCCGAGCTGTCGGCAAAGCCGCCGAGCACGGCGCAGGCGACGACGCCCCACATCGCCGCGCTCTCTAAGGGTCGTGCCGGCGGTGTCGAAATTTATCTCAAATTCAAATTGAATTGCCGCCATTGCGCCGAGAATTTCATCGTCACGCCGCAAATTTCATCAGCCGGCGTTGGCGCATGACCGAAATTCTTTTCCGGCCCATGGGGTTAGCGTGTTGTTAGTGGTGGGTTGGTATTCCTTACCCATGTCCAATGTCAGGATGAAATTCCCGTCGCATCGCCGCGGCTCGCCACGTCCCGCGCCGGCCGGGCGGCACCGCGATGCGCTCGCCACGATCCGCATCCTGACCGGTCGCGAAGACCATGCCGCCGCGCCCGGCACGCCGATCCATCTCGTCGATGCGCAGGCGGTGGCGCAGCTCGGCAGCTGGAAGCTCGATCTCGCCAGCGGCGCCGTCGCGTTCTCGTCCGAGATGCGGCGCATCTTCGGCTGGGGCACCGCCGATGTGCAGGATCTGTCATGCCTCGCCGAAGCGGTGCATCCCGACGACCGCGCCAAGGTCGGCGATTGGCTGGCGCGCAACGCCGCCATGCGGCCGCCCGCTTCCGGCTGCCTTTTCCGCCTGGTCATGGCCGATGGCGGCATCCGCATGCTCTATGGGCGCAGCGCGCTGCGTGCCGCCCGCAACGGCGCCCGCGCCCGCATCTGCGGCACCGTCCAGGACATCACCGATCAGGAATCGGGCGAGCGCACCGTCGGCGAGGTCGCGCATCTGTTTCGCGACATTTTCGAGCATTGCGTCTGGGGCATCTTCCAGACGACGCCCGAGGGTCGCTACCTCACCGCCAATCCGGCGCTGGCGCGAATCTACGGCTTCGACGGGCCGGAAGAGCTGCTGTCGAAGCTCACCAACATCGGCGGGCAGCTTTATGTCGAGCCCGAGCGGCGCGATGAATTCATCCGCCTCATGCACGAAAAGGGCGTCGTTACCGATTTCGAATCCGCGGTTCGCCGCCGCGACGGCAGCGTGATCTGGATCAACGAGACCTGCCGCGAGGTGCGCACCACCGCCGGACGGCTGCTTTATTACGAGGGCACGGTCGAGGACATCACCGAGCGCAAGCGGCGCGAAGTCGAGCTTTATGCCGCCAAGGAAAGCGCCGAGGTCGCCGACCGCGCCAAGACCGAATTCCTCGCCACCATGAGCCACGAGTTGCGCACGCCCTTGAACGCGGTGATGGGCTTCGCCGAGATCATCCGTAACGAGTCGATGGGACCGGTTGGCGTGTCGATCTATCGCGACTATGCCGGCGATATCCATGACAGCGGCCAGCACCTACTGATGCTGATCAACGACATCCTGGATTTCGTCAAGGCGGATTCGGGCGGCCTGCAATTGGATTGGGAGATGGTCGAGCTCAACGGCGTCATCGCCGGCGTTGCGCGGCTGCTCGCGGCGCAGGCCGAGGCGGCGGGCGTCACGCTGGCGGAGCAGGAATCGTCGGAGCCGGTGTTCTGCCGCGGCGAGGAGCGCCGGCTACGGCAGATCCTGATCAATCTCGTCGGCAACTCGATCAAGTTCACCCTGGCGGGCGGCCGCATCGACATCGCGACCGACACGACACCGGATGGCCAGGCGCGGATCACCGTGCGCGATACCGGTATCGGCATGAGCCCGGAAGACCTCAGCCGCATCGGCGAGCCGTTCTATCAGGCCGACAGCACGCTCGCCCGCAAATACGAAGGCACCGGGCTCGGCCTCGCCATCTCGCATCGCATGGTCCGGCTGCACAATGGGACACTCAAGCTGGAGAGCGTCGTGGGCAAGGGCACCACCGCCACCATCCTGCTGCCGCGCGAGCAAAACCCGCTCGCCTGATCGGCCAAGCCGCGCTAGGGCCGCCGCCGGGTTGACTTCGGGCCCCGCCGCGACGCATCTTGGACGCCCGCCAAGAGTATCCAGCGAGGAGCTGCCTTGACCTCCGTTGCGCAACCTAAAGCGCCCGCGCGTTCCAATCCGCCGCCCAATGACGAGCTCGACGAGGCGAAGCGCCTCGAACTCTACCGGCTCCAAGTCGAGCTGCGCGATTGCGAGCAGCGCGCCTACGATCTTTTCCTGCAGGGCCTGGTCAAGGGCACCAGCCATCTGTCGCTCGGCCAAGAGGCGATCGCGGCTGGCTTCGGCGGCGCCATGGAAAAGGGCGATCTCAGCTTCTGCACCTATCGCGGCCATGCTCATACGCTCGCGCGCGGCGTGCCAATGGAGAAGGTGCTCGGCGAGTTGATGCAGCGCGATAACGGGCTGATGCAGGGCAAGGGCGGCTCGATGCACCTGACCTCGGTCGAGCACGGGGTCATGGGCTCCTATGCCATCATCGGCGCCCATCTGCCGATCGCCTGCGGCGCCGCCTGGCGCGCCCAATACAAGGGTCAGAAGGACGTCTCGGTCTGCTTCTTCGGCGACGGCACCACCAATATCGGCGCCTTCCACGAGGCCCTGAATTTCGCCGCGGTGTGGAAGCTGCCGGTGGTGTTCGTCTGCGAGAACAACCTCTACATGGAATACACCGCGATCAAGGATGTAACCGCGGTCGAGCATCCCGCCGCGGACCGCGCCAGCGCCTATGGCCTGCCGCGCATCGTCATCGACGGCAACGATGCCGACGCGGTGTTCCGCGCCGCGCGCGCCGCCTTCGCCAAGGCACGCGCCGGCGAGGGCCCGACCCTGCTCGAATGCATGACCTATCGCTATAGCGGCCACAGCCGCGCCGACCCGGCGAAATACCGGCCGCCGGGCGAGCTCGAAGCCTGGCTGAAGCGCGACCCGGTGAAGCTCTACCGCCAGAAGCTGCTCGATACCGGGTTCAAGGAGTCGGCGCTCGCCCGCATCGAACAGGACTCGAAGCGCAAGGTGAATGAGGCGACCGAGGCCTGCAAGGCGGCGGGGATGCCGAGCCCCGACAGCCTCACGACCGACGTCTATGCCGATGGAGGCTGGGCATGGCGGAACTGAGCTATCGCGACGCGGTGGCGCGCGGCATCGCGCAGGAGATGGAGCGCGATTCCGATGTCGTGTTCCTCGGCGAGGACGTCGCCGGCGCCGGCGGCGTGTTCAAGGCGACCGTCGGGCTTTTGGAAAAATTTGGACCGAAGCGGGTGTGCGACACGCCGATCTCGGAGCAGGCGATATTGGGCGCCGCGATGGGCGCCGCGATGACCGGCCTGAAGCCCATCGCCGAGATCATGTTCTCCGACTTCCTCGCGGTTTGCTTCGACTACATCGCCAATGAATTCCCCAAATCGCGCTACATGACCAACGGCCAGGTGAAATGCCCCTTGGTCGTCAGAACCGGAAATGGCGCCGGCTCGCGCTTTGGCGCGCAGCACAGCCAGAGCGTCGAGAATTGGGCGATGATGATCCCGGGCCTCAAGGTGGTGGCGCCGTCGAGCCCGGTCGATGTGATCGGGCTGTTGGCGGCGGCGGTGCGCGATCCCGATCCGGTGATCTTCTTCGAGCATAAATCGCTTTACGCGGTGAAGGGCGAGGTGCCGGATGGCGAGATCCTCGACACGCTCGGCACTGCCAAAATCCTGCGCCCGGGCAAGGACGCGACCGTGCTGGCGCTGGCGCTGATGGTGCCGCGCGCCATGCAGGCCGCCGAGATTCTCGCGCAGGAGCACGGCATCGATGTCGAGGTGATCGACGTGCGCTCGCTCGTGCCGCTCGACCTGCAGACCATTCTCGGCTCGGTCGCGCGCACCGGACGCTTGTTCACGGTCGAGGAGAACCCGCGCCTGTGCGGCTGGGGCGCCGAGCTTGCCTCGATCGCCGCCGAGGAATCCTTCTACGATCTCGACGGCCCGGTGGTGCGCATCACCACGCCGCATATTCCGCTTCCCGCCGCGGATAATCTCGAGGATCTGGCGCTGCCCTCGGCGCCGCGCATCGTCGACAAGATCCGCCGCAGCCTTAACGGCTAGGTGCCCCGATGACGACCGGCAAGATCACCCTCAAGGACGCGCCCGATATTTCGGTGCCGACCGGCCTCTATATCGACGGCAAGTTCCGCGCTGCCTCGGGCGGCGGCACCTTCCCGGTGCTCAACCCGGCGACCGAGCAGCCGCTGTGCAGCGTCGCCGACGGCACGGTGGAGGATGCCAAATCGGCGCTCGACGCCGCCGACCGTGCCTTTGCCGGCTGGGGCGCCAAGAGCCCGCGCGAACGCGGCGAGATTTTGCGCAAATGCTTCGAGCTGTTCATCGCGCGGAAGGAATATTTCGCCCGGCTGATGACGCTGGAAAACGGCAAGGCGCTGGTCGACAGCCGCGCCGAGGCGAGCTATGCCGCGGAATTCTTCCGCTGGTACGCCGAGGAGGCGCCGAGGAACATCGGCGAAGTCTCCCGTGCTCCTTCCACGGGCGCCCGCATTCTGGTCCAGCACAAGCCGGCCGGCATCGCCGTGCTGGTGACGCCGTGGAATTTCCCCGCCGCGATGGGCACGCGCAAGATCGCGCCCGCCCTCGCCGCCGGCTGCACCGTCGTGTTGAAGCCGGCCTCGGAGACGCCGCTCACCATGCTGGCGCTGGCCGAGCTGTTCCAAGATGCCGGCGTGCCGGCGGGCGTCGTCAACATCCTGCCCTCGCGCAAATCGGGCGCAGTGGTGAGCGCCATGCTGCACGATCCGCGCGTGCGCGTCGTCTCCTTCACCGGCTCGACCGAGGTCGGCCGCACCCTGTTGCGCGAGGCCGCCGACAACATCGTGCGGCCGGCGATGGAGCTGGGCGGCAACGCGCCCTTCATCGTCTGCGAGGACGCCGATATCGACGCCGCGGTCGAGGGCGCGATGATCGCCAAGATGCGCAACATGGGTGAGGCCTGCACCGCCGCCAACCGCTTCTATGTGCATGAGAAGGTGCACGATGTTTTCGTGCAGAAATTCGCCGCCAAGATGCAGGCGCTGAAAGTCGGCAACGGCCTCGAGGAAGGGGTATCGGTCGGCCCTCTCGTCAATGCCGATACCCGCGACAAGGTCGCGCATCTGGTCGAGGACGCCTTGAACAAAGGCGCCAAGGCGGTGATCGGCGGCAACCGGCTCAACCGCACCGGCTATTTCTATCCGCCGACCGTACTGATCGACGTGCCGGACAACGCCCAATGCCTGAAGGAAGAGATCTTCGGGCCGGTGGCGCCGATCCAGAAATTCCGCGACGAGGACGACGCTATCGCCAAGGCCAACGACACCGAATTCGGCCTGATCTCCTACCTCTATACCCGCGATTTGTCGAAGGGCCTCCGCCTGTCGGAGCGGCTCGACGCCGGCATGATCGGGCTCAATCGCGGTGTCGCCTCGGACCCGGCAGCGCCCTTCGGCGGCTCGAAGCAATCCGGCATCGGCCGCGAGGGCGCGCATGAGGGCATGATGGAATTCCTCGAGACGCAATACATCTCGGTGAGCTGGTAGGCCAAGACCGATGAACATCATCATGCCGCAGCTTGGCGAGACCGTCGCCGAGGGAAAAATCGCCAATTGGTTCAAGGCGGTCGGCGACAAGGTCAAGGCCGGCGAGAATCTGTTCGAGATTGAGACCGACAAGGTGACGATGGAGGTGCAGGCGACCGAGAACGGGTTGCTCACCGAAATCCGCGTTGCTGCCGGCGAGACCGTGCCGGTCGGCACCGTGGTGGCCGTGCTGGGCGGTGCCGACGGCAAGCCGGCGCCGGCCCAGAAACCGACGGCCAAAGCCGCCGCCCCGGCCGCCAAACCCGTTGCTGCTCCGGCACGCGGTGGCGAAGCGCCCGCGCCGCAAGCGGCAAGGCGCAACGGCGCCGCACCGTCGGGAACCAAGGCGGCGCCTTACGTCATGCAGCCCTTCGCCGAGCTGCGCACGCCGACCGGCCAATACATCAAGGCCAATGCGGTGCCCGATCTTAAGATCACGCCGCTGGCCCGCCGCCTGATCAAGCAGAGCGGCATCGATATTTTCGCGGTGGCGCAGGGCGTGCGGTCGCGCGGCGGCTGGCGCATCGCCGCCTCCGACGTCACATCGGCACCGGCTCAAGCGCTGCGCGCACCGGAAAAACCGCGGCTCACCCCGCGCGAGGGCGATACAATCGAGACCCTCAACCGCATCCGCGCCCAGACCGCGATTCATCTTGCCGAATCCTGGCGCGAGATTCCGCATGCCTTCCAGGCGGTGGAAATCGATTTCTCGGCGGTGGTGGCGGCGCGGGCGCAGGCGAAGGAATCCTTTGCCAAGCGCCATGGCACGGCACTGACCTTCCTACCCTTCGTTGCGCGGGCGGTGTGCCTGGCGCTGGCGGAGTTTCCGCGCCTCAACGCGTCATTCGATCGCGACCGGCTGATCCGCCATGACGACGTCAATCTGGGCTTCGCCGTCGATCTCGATCACGAAGGCTTGCTGGTGCCGGTCGTCCATCACGCTGACGAGATGAACGCCGGCGGCATCGCCAAGGCGCTGGCACGGCAGGTGGAAAAAGCACGCAGCGGCAAGCTCGCTCCCGGCGATCTGTCGGGCGGCACCTATTCCATCTCTAACAACGGCAGCTTCGGGACTCTGTTCACCATGCCGGTGATCAACGCGCCGCAGGTGGCGACGCTGTCCTTCGACGCCGTGCTGAAGCGGCCGTGGGCGGTCGGCGAGACCGTGACGGTGCGACCGGTTGCCATGCTGGGCCAGAGCTTCGACCACCGCGCCTGCGACGGCGCCTATTCGGCGCAGTTCCTGCAGAAGCTCAAAGCGGTGCTCGAAACCCATCCCTGGGCAAGCGAGCTCGCCTAATTATCAATACTGCTTATAGGGCAGGAATTTTCCGGTCATAGTGACGCGTACGCGGTCGCCCTTTTGATCGGGCTGGCGCTCGAGCTTCATGTCGAAATCGATCGCGCTCATGATGCCGTCGCCGAACTCCTCCTGGATCAGCGATTTCCAGGTCGTGCCATAGACCGAGACCAGCTCGTAGAAGCGGTAGATCAGCGGATCGGTCGGCACCGATGTCGGCAGCGAGCCGCGATAGGGAATCTCCTGCAGCAACAATACGTCGTCAGCGTCGAGATCGAGCAACTTGCCGGCGGTCTCCGCCTCGGGCTTCGACAGCTTCATCTGCCCGTGCAGCGCCGCGGTGTAATAGATCCGTGAGCCCGGCCCCATTTTGGCGGCGATGTCCTTCCAGGCAAGTTGCTTCTTGCGCTTGGAAGCGGCGATCTTCTCGGTCAATTCGGCGCGGGTCATCAAGGGCCTCCCTCGGTTTGATAAGGGAGCACGGAGCAAGCGCCATGCCAGAGCGGAAAATTGCGGTTTAGTAACGCGCCTAGCCGACTGGCGCGGGCGTTTGCCTAAGGCTTAGGCAGGATTATTCGGCCGCCTTGGCCGGTGCCTTGCCCTTGCCAGGCTTGGCCGGCTGGCCGCCGATGACGAGACCCTCGGCGCCCGCACTCACCTTCACCACCGAGCCATCGCTGATCATGCCGTTGAGGATTTGCTCGGCGAGCGGGTTCTGCAGCTCGCGCTGGATGACGCGCTTCAGCGGACGCGCGCCATAGACCGGGTCGTAGCCCGCCTCGGCGAGCCAGGCGCGCGCCTTGGCGTCGAGCTCGATCGCGATCTTGCGCTCGGCCAGCAGCGCCTCGAGATGCTTCAGCTGGATGGTGACGATGCCTTCCATGTCGGCGCGCGACAGGCGCTGGAAGATCAGGATGTCGTCGAGCCGGTTCAAGAATTCGGGGCGGAAATGCCCGCGTACCGCCTCCATCACCTGCGCGCGCACCGACTCGGTGTCGGCGCCCGCGGGCAAATTAGCGAGATATTCGCTGCCGAGGTTCGAGGTCAGCACGATCAGCGTGTTGCGGAAATCGACGGTACGGCCCTGGCCATCGGTCAGGCGGCCATCGTCGAGCACCTGGAGCAGCACGTTGAAGACGTCGGGATGCGCCTTCTCGACCTCGTCGAACAGAATGACCTGGTAGGGCCGGCGGCGCACCGCCTCGGTCAAGGACCCGCCCTCCTCGTAGCCGACATAGCCCGGCGGCGCACCGATGAGGCGGGCGACGGCGTGCTTTTCCATGTATTCCGACATGTCGATGCGCAGCATCGCCGATTCATCGTCGAAGAGAAATTCGGCGAGCGCCTTCGCCAGCTCGGTCTTGCCGACGCCGGTCGGACCCAGGAACAGGAACGAGCCCATCGGGCGCTTCGGGTCCTGCAAGCCGGCGCGGGCGCGGCGGATGGCGTTCGATACCGCGATCACCGCCTCGTCCTGGCCGATGATGCGATGGCGGAGATTGTCCTCCATCTTCAAAAGCTTGTCGCGCTGCCCCTCCAGCATCTTGTCGACCGGGATGCCGGTCCAGCGCGACACGACGCCGGCGATGTGCTGCGCGGTTACCGCTTCCTCGATCATGCGGTTGCCCTCGGCCGCCTCGGCGGTCTTCATTTTCTTCTCGAGCTCGGGGATCGTCGCGTAGGTCAACTCGCCGGCGCGGGTGAAATCGCCCTTGCGCTGCGCCTGCTCCAATTCGGCGCGGGCGCGGTCGAGCTGCTCCTTCAGCTTCGAAGCACCCGCCATCTGCTCCTTCTCGGCACGCCATTGCGAGGTGAGCTCAGCGGATTCCTTCTCGATGCCGGCGAGCTCGGATTCCAGCGTCTTCAGCCGGTCCTTCGAGCCGCGGTCGCTTTCCTTCTTCAGCGCCTCGCGCTCGATCTTCAATTGCAGGATGCGGCGGTCAAGCTCGTCGATCTCTTCCGGCTTCGATTCCGCCTCCATGCGCAGCCGCGCAGCCGCCTCGTCCATCAGATCGATCGCCTTGTCGGGCAGGAAGCGGTCGGTGATATAGCGGTTGGAGAGGGTCGCCGCGGCAACGATGGCGCCGTCGGTGATGCGCACGCCGTGATGCAGCTCGTACTTTTCCTTGATGCCGCGCAGGATCGAGATGGTGTCGGCGACGGTGGGCTCGTTGACGAAGACCGGCTGGAAGCGCCGCGCCAAGGCGGCGTCTTTCTCGATGTGCTTGCGATATTCGTCCAGCGTGGTGGCGCCGACGCAATGCAGCTCGCCGCGCGCCAGCGCGGGTTTAAGCATATTGGAGGCGTCCATCGCGCCATCGGCCTTGCCGGCGCCAACGAGAGTGTGGAGCTCGTCGATGAAGACGATGATCTCGCCCGCCGAAGCGGTGATCTCGGCTAGCACGGCCTTGAGGCGTTCCTCGAACTCGCCGCGGAATTTGGCGCCGGCGATCATCGCGCCCAAATCGAGCGCCAGCAGGCGCTTATCCTTCAGGCTCTCGGGCACGTCGCCCTGCACGATGCGCAGCGCCAGCCCCTCGACGATGGCGGTCTTGCCGACGCCCGGCTCGCCGATCAGTACCGGATTGTTCTTGGTGCGGCGCGACAGCACCTGGATGGTGCGGCGGATCTCCTCGTCGCGGCCGATGACGGGGTCGAGCTTGCCCTCGCGCGCCGCGGCGGTGAGGTCGCGCGCGTATTTCTTCAAGGCGTCATAGCTGTCCTCGGCCGAGGCGCTGTCGGCGGTGCGGCCCTTGCGGACCTGCTCGATCGCGGCGTTGAGGCCTTGCGCGGAGAGTCCGGCCGATGCCAGCGCCTTGCTGGCGGCGCTGTCCTTGACCAGCGTCAAGGCGAGCAGCAGCCGCTCGGCGGTGACGAAGCTGTCGCCGGCCTTGTCGGCGATCTTCTCCGCCTCGCCGAAAAGCCGCGCGGTTTCGGGCGCCATGTAGACTTGCCCCGCGCCGCTGCCCTCGATGCGCGGCAACTTATTGAGCGCCGCCTCGGTCGCGGCCAGAGCGCGCGCGGGATCGCCGCCCGAGGCGCGGATCAGATTGGCCGCGAGGCCTTCCTTGTCGTCGAGCAGCACCTTGAGCAGATGTTCCGGCAGAATCTGCTGATGGCCGGAGCGTTGCGCCAGAGTCTGCGCCGCCTGGACGAAGCTCTTGGAGCGCTCCGTGTATTTCTCGAAATCCATCGGACCCCCTTAGCATGAACCGGTACGCCCGCCCCTCTAGAGGCGGCGGGATTGCCTTCCATTGCAAATATGGGGTCGCGCGCCGGCGCGGAAAAGAGGGTCGAATTGAAGCGCGAAAAGCGGCTTGGCGCCGGGGCTTAGGAGCCCGAGGACGGATTGACGCCGCCGACCGGCGGCTGCGGCTGCTGGGATTGCGGCTGCGGTTGCGGAGCCGCGATCGGCTGCGGCGCCGGTTGGTGCTGCGGTCCCGGCTGATGTTGGGGCTGATGTGGCTGCTGACCCTGCGGCTCACCCTGACGAATCGGCTGATGCTGGGGCGGCGGGCCTTGACGAATCGGCTGATGCTGCTGCGGCTGGCCTTGCTGAATCGGCTGATGCTGCGGCTGCTGATGATTTGGATTCGGCTGGTGGTTCGGTTGATGTTGAGGCTGCTGGCCCTGCGGCTGATGGCTCTGGTTCGGCTGCTGATGATCCTGCGGCTGGTGCTGGGGCTGCTGACCCTGCTGCGGCGGCTGACCCTGCGGCTGCTGTTGCGGGTTGGGTTGCTGCTGATAGGGCTGCTGGTACTTGCCCTGGTCGGCATCGCCCTCGCCGTCGCCATCCATCCCGCCCATGTCGTTATCGGCGGGAGTCATCGGCCGGCTTTGGCCGTTCTGGTTGTTCTGGCCTTCGCCGTTCGCCTGCATGATCCGGTAATAATGCTCGGCGTGCTGATAGAGGTTCTCGGCGGCGACGCGGTCGCCCGACGAGGAGGCCTCACGCGCCATGGCGATATAGCGCTCGAACACCTGATAGGCGTTGCCGCGAATCTTGACGCTGGGGCCGCTGCTGTCGAAATTCTGCGAGCGATTGGGCGGGCGCGGTCCGCGGTTGTTCTGGTAATTACCGCCGCCACCGCCGCCCATCATGTTGTTGTTACGGCCGCCCCGCGACCGATTCTTCTGGCCTGGTCTCATGTTACCTTGCGATTCGTGATCGTTAATTGGTTCAAGACGCTTTGCTTGAAGACCGCCGAATCCGATTTACGCGTCCGTCCCGTGATCACGGTCCGGTTTTAATCGAATTAGGTGGTCGGTTTTGCCCTCTAAGGGCCTGGAACCCGAGGGCTCCTTGGCTTTTGGCATTCCCACCCTAGATGGGAAGGGTAACCCCGACAATCAATTTCTTTCGTTAATTTGAGGATTTCTCGGCCAAAAAGCCTTGACGAAACGTAAGGCAGCGCTCGATTCCGGCGAGATCGCGGCGGATTCCGGCCGATTCCAAACCGGCACCCATCATGATGATTTCGACCCCGATCGCCTGGCCCTGGCCGATTTCGATGAATGCGAAACCGCCGTGCGCGAGAGTCGCCGCGATAACCGGCGCGAGCTGGCGATAGGATTGAAGACCATCCGCGCCGCCATCTAGCGCGGCGCGCGGCTCGAAGTGCCGGACCTCGGGCTCGAGCGCGTCGATATGGTGGCTCGGAATATAGGGCGGGTTGGCGAGGATTATATCGGCAGGGCCGAGCGGAGCCTCGCACCAATCGCATGCTTCGAAGCGGGCGCGGGCGACGAGACCGGCCGCGTCGGCATTGCGCCGCGCCACCTCGATGGCACCGGCTGCGCGATCGATGCCGATGCCGGTGGCATTGGGAAATTCCGATAGGAAGGCCAGCAGCAGCGCACCGCTGCCGCTGCCGAAATCGATCGCGCGCAACCGGGCGGCGCGGTCGGGCAGCAATTCAAGCGCGGCCTCGATCAAGGTCTCAGAATCAGGGCGCGGATCGAGCGTCGCCGCAGAGATGGCGAGGTCGAGATTCCAGAAGCCGCGCTGTCCGGATATCCGGGCGAAGGGCTCGCGCGCGCAGCGGCGACGGAGATAATCGGCGAAGCGCCCCTCATTGCCGGCGGCGAGATCCGCGAGCAGCCGCGCCTCGCGCTGCGGATTGGGGATGCCGGCGGCGGCGAGGCGAAGCGTGGTCTCGGCAAGATTATCGCGAGTCAGAGTCGCGCTCACTCGACATCCTCCGACAGCTTGTTGGCGCGGTCCTCGGCCAAGAGCGCGTCGATGAATTCGTCGAGTGCCGTACCCTCCATCACCTTCTCGATCTTGTAGAGGGTGAGCTCGATGCGGTGGTCGGAGACACGGCCTTGCGGAAAATTATAGGTGCGGATGCGCTCGGAGCGGTCGCCGCTGCCGACCTGGCTTTTCCGCGTCGCCGCGCGCTCGGAATCGCGCGCCTGGCGCTCGCGCTCGTAAAGCCGCGCGCGCAGCACCTTCATCGCCTTCGCCTTGTTCTTGTGCTGCGATTTCTCGTCCTGCTGCGACACCACCGTGCCGGTCGGAATATGGGTGATGCGCACGGCACTGTCGGTGGTGTTGACCGACTGGCCGCCCGGGCCCGAGGAGCGGAACACGTCGATGCGCAGATCCTTGTCCTCGATCTTGATGTCGACCTCTTCCGCCTCGGGCAGCACCGCGACGGTCGCCGCCGAGGTGTGGATACGGCCCGAGCCCTCGGTATCGGGCACGCGCTGGACGCGGTGGACGCCGGATTCGAATTTGAGCCGCTGGAAGACGTTGCGGCCGCTGATCTCGGCGATCGCCTCCTTGTAGCCGCCGAGGCCGGTATCTGAGATCTCCATGGTCTCGAAGCGCCAGCCCTTCAGCGTGGCGTAGCGCTCGTACATGCGGAACAGCTCGGCCGCGAACAGCGCCGCCTCCTCGCCGCCGGTGCCGGCGCGAACCTCGAGGATTGCGTTCTTCTCGTCGGCCTCGTCCTTCGGCAGCAGCAGCGTCTTGATGTTCTCGTCCAGGGCGATGAGCCGCTTCCTCACCGCGTCGAGCTCGACCTCGATCAGCTTGCGCATCTCGGGATCGCCCTCGCCGGCGAGCTGCTCGAGCTCGGCGCGCTCGGCCTGCAGCTTGCGCAGGCTGCCGATGCCCTCGACCATCGGCGTCAGCTCGGCATATTCCTTGGCGAGCTTGGCGAAATCGCGCGAGCGCACCGGATCCGCCATCAGCGTGCTGAGCTCGCCGTGGCGGGCGACCAGCTTGTCGAGCTTGCGGTCGAACAGGGTCGGATCGGCCATGTCAGTCCCGGAAGGCGGCGAGCGGACCGCCGAGGCCGGCGAGCGGCGCCTCGCTCTGGGTTCCGCTGTCGAGATCGCGGATCGCCACGACGCCGCGCTTCAGCTCGTCCTCGCCGAGGATGACCGCGGCTCGCGCCTTGATCTTGTCGGCGCGGCGCATGCGCTTTTGCAAATTACCGGAATAAGCGAGATCGATGTTAAAGCCGGCGCGGCGCAGCTCGAGCGCCAGTTTCTGCGCCAGCGCCTCGCCCTCGGCGCCAATGGGCACCAGGGCGATGGCGCGCGGCGCCGGATCGGGCTCGGCCAGCAACAGCGCCAGCCGCTCGATCCCGGCCGCCCAGCCGACCGCCGGGATGTCGGGCCCGCCCATCAATCCGGCGAGACCGTCATAGCGCCCGCCGCCCAGCACGGTGCCTTGCGCACCGAGATCGCCGGTGACGAATTCGAAGGCGGTATGGCAGTAATAATCGAGGCCGCGCACCAGCAGCGGATTCTCCTGGTAGCGGATTTGCAGCCGGTCGAGGCCCTGCTTGACCCGGCCGTAGAAGTCGCGCGATTCCGCGCTGAGGAATTTCCCGAAAGCCGGGGCGCCGGCATTGATGCTCTTATCTCCCTCGTCCTTCGAATCGAGGATGCGCAGCGGATTGCGGTCGAGGCGCGCGCGGCTGTCCTCGGAGAGCTTGGCCGCATGGCTTCGGAAATACTCGACCAGCGCCGCGCGATAGGCGCTCCGGCTGGCGCTGTCCCCGAGCGTGTTCAACTGCAAAACGGTGCGCCCGAGCACGCCGAGCCGATCCAGGATCTCGGCACCCAGCGCGATGGTCTCGACATCGCCCTCGGGCTCCTTGACCCCGACCAGCTCGATGCCGATCTGGTGGAATTGCCGGAAGCGGCCCTTTTGCGGCCGCTCGTAGCGGAACATCGGCCCCTGATAGTAGAGCCGCAGCGGCAGGCTTTGGGTCAGGCCGTTGGAAACGATGGCGCGCATGACGCCGGCGGTGTTCTCGGGTCGCAGCGCCACCTCTTCGCCGCCCTTGTCGGTGAAGGAGTACATCTCCTTCATCACGATGTCGGTGGTTTCGCCGATCGGCCGCTTGAAAACCTCGGTGAATTCGAAGATCGGCGTCGCGATTTCCTCATAGCCGAAGCGCGATGAGACCTCGCGCGCCGCCTCGGCGACGGCGCGGAAACGGCGCATCGTCGCGGGCAGGATATCCTGGGTGCCGCGGACCGGTTGCAGCCGCTCGGTCAAGTGGCGGTGGCCTCGGCGGCTTCTTTCGCCGGCGCGGCCGCCTCGTCCGCCTTTTTCTTGGCTTCGAGCTCGGCCGCCTTTTTCTCCACCAGCTCGACCAGATGATCGACGATGTTCTGGTCCTTCAGGCGGTGATCGGCGATGCCCGAGACATAGACCTGGTGCGTGTTGTTGCCGCCGCCGGTGAAGCCGATATCGGTCTCGCGCGCCTCGCCCGGGCCGTTGACGACGCAGCCGATGACCGACAGCGTCAGCGGCGTGGTGATATGCGCCAGACGCTGCTCGAGCACCTCGACCGTCTTGATCACCTGGAAATTCTGCCGAGCGCAGGACGGGCAGGAGATCACGGTGACGCCGCGACGGCGCAGCCCCAGCGCCTTCAGAATCTCGTAGCCGATCTTGATCTCTTCCACCGGCTCGGCCGAGAGCGAGACGCGGATGGTGTCGCCGATGCCGGCCCAGAGCAGCGAGCCCATGCCGATCGCCGATTTGGTGGTGCCGGTAATCATCCCGCCAGCCTCGGTGACGCCGAGATGCAGCGGATAGTCGCAGGCCTCGGCGAGCTGCTGATAGGCGGCGACGGCGAGGAAGACATCGGATGCCTTGCAGGAAATTTTGAACTCGAAGAAATCATTGTCCTCGAGAATCTTGGCGTGGGTCAAAGCACTCTCGACCATGGCTTCTGGGCAAGGCTCGCCGTAGCGCTCGAGCAGCTCGCGCTCGAGCGAGCCGGCATTGACGCCGATGCGCATCGAGCAGCCGTGATCCTTCGCCGCCTTGACCACTTCCTTGACACGCTCGGCCGAGCCGATATTGCCCGGGTTGATGCGAAGACACGCGGCGCCGTTCTTGGCCGCCTCGATCGCGCGCTTATAGTGAAAATGGATGTCGGCGACGATCGGCACCTTGACCTGGCGCACGATGTCTTTGAGCGCCGCGGAGGATTCCTCGTCGGGGCAGGAGACCCGCACGATATCGGCGCCGGCGCGCTCCAGGCCCTGGATCTGCTCGACCGTCGCCTTAACGTCGTGCGTCAGCGTGTTGGTCATCGACTGCACGGTGATCGGCGCGTCGCCGCCGACCGGCACGGACCCGACATGAATCTGCCGGCTCTTGCGGCGATCGATGTCGCGATAGGGACGTACGCTCATGCGGATAACCTCGTTGCAGGCGCAGAAAGGGCCGTTTTCGGCCCGCGGACAGGGACTTATAGCGCTTTTTTATGACCGAAAGAAGTTTAGCCCGAAACCCCTCGGAGCGCCTATTCCGGCGCCGCGGTGCCGGCTTTGAGCCGTTCCGGATCAAGCCGGATATCGTGCCGCACCGTGCCGGAGAGCGGCGGAATGGGGCCGTTATCGACCAGGATCTCCAGCGCCTCGGCATTGCCGGTCGAGAGCGACAGGCCGGGCCGGTCGGGCACGCGGTAGAGATCGCCCGCCTTCATCAGCCGCTGGAACACCACGGACTGGCCGGCATCGCGCACCTGCAGCCAGCTATCGGTCTTAGCACGGATGACGACATGCACCGGCGCGTCGACGACGCCATAGACATGGTTGCTCGGAGCGGCGCCGGCAACCGCGGGCGGTGCGGCCGGCGGGGTTGTCGCGGCGAGCTCGTCCGGCTCCGGCGTTGTGGAAGAGGCCGGGACGGCAGCGCCGCCGAGCGGATGCAGGGTCGGCGGCGCGGGCGGCGGCGCGCTATTGGCAACAACCGGCGGCGGCGCGGGAGTGGGAGTCGGCGCAGCGGCCGGCGCAGCGACGGGCGGCGCGAGAGCGGAAGCCGGAGCCGGAAGCTGCGCCGCGATCGGCGGCGCGGCGGCCGGTGGCGCCGGTTTCGGCACCATGCCGGTCTGCGCCAGCAGCGAAGCGGGCACCTCGCCGACGCGCTCGGGCCGGGCGCGGCTGCTCGACGAAATATAATACCAGGCGCCATAGGCGAGCAGCGCCAGCAGCACCGCCGCGATCAGGATCGGCCGGCGCGGGATGCTGCGCTCGCCGAGCGGCGCCGGAAACACCAGGTCGCGCGGGATCTCGAAGCCGCTGGCTTCCTGCTTGAAGCGGCGCACCGCCTCCTCGCCATCGAGGCCGAGATGGATGGCATAGGCGCGCACGAAGCCCAGCGCATAGACCGGCGCGGGCAGGCGGTCGTAATGGCCCTCCTCGAGGGCGGTCAGATAGGGTGCCCGGATGCGCAGGGCGTTGGCGATGCGGTCGATGTCGCCGCCGTAATTCTCGCGCGTCTCGCGCAGCAGCGCGCCGATGGTATGGCGCGGCCGCGACGGCTCCTCCGTCGCGGGAACGGCAACCGCGGCGGCGGCGCCTTCGGGCGGTTTCTGTCCTCCAGAGAACAGCGACATATGCCTCTCGGCCGGATCGCGCGCGCCTCGTCCCGTTAGCGGAAACCAGCGCTGTTTTGTGACGTCCGGTAGGGCGGTTGTATCAATCGCGCGGCCGAGTCGCAACCCCGCACATGCCGCGGAACGCGGCCTAGACCGCGACGCCGTGATCCTGCGCGAAATCGCGCAGCGTGCCGCGCAGCGACCCGCTGCCGCGCGCCGCCTGGGTTCCGAGAAATTCCTCGAGGCTGGCCAGATCGAGGCTGCGGATCATCGCCTTGACCGGCCCGAGCGCCGACGGCGCCATCGAGAGGTTGCGGTAGCCGAGCCCGATCAGCGCCATGGCGCCCAACGGATCGCCCGCCATCTCGCCGCAGAGCGCGACCGCGCGGTGGTGGGTGCGGCAGGCGCGGGCGATCTCGGCCAGGACGCGCACCAGCGGCGGCGACAGCGGATCGTAGCGCTCGGCCAGCCGCACATTGCCACGATCGGCGGCGAAGAGGAACTGAGCCAGATCGTTAGTGCCGACCGAGATGAAATCGACCCGGGGCAGCAGCTCGGGCAATTGCCAGAGCAGCGCCGGCACTTCGAGCATGACGCCAACCTCGACCGCGGTCGGCATCTCGCCATGACGCTTGCCGACGCGCTCCAGCTCGAGATCGAGCATGCCGCGCGCCGCAATGTATTCGTCGAGCTCCGCCACCATCGGGAACATCACGCGCAGGCGCTTGCCGGACGCAGCGCGGATGAAGGCGCGGAGCTGCTGGCGCAGCAGCGACGGACGGTCGAGCGCGATGCGGATGGCGCGCCAGCCCATCGCCGGGTTTTCCTCCGCCGCCGCCTCCATATAAGGCAGCACCTTGTCGCCGCCGATATCGAGGCTGCGGAAGGTCACCGGCCGGTCGCCCGCCTGGTCGAGCACGCGGCGATAGAGCGCGGTCTGCTGCGCCACGGTGGGAAATTCCTCGCGCAGCATGAATTGCAACTCGGTGCGAAAGAGGCCGATGCCGGCGGCGCCGGTCTCGTCGAGATAAGGCAGGTCGAGCAGCAGCCCGGCATTGAGGTTCAATTCGACGCGCGTGCCGTCCTTGGTCTCGGCCGGCAGATCCTTCAGCGCGGCATAGCGCTGGCGCTGGCCCTGGCGAATGCGGATGCGCGCCAGCGCCGCCTGATGTATGTCCTCGCTCGGCCGCACCAGCACCGCCGCGTCGTCGCCGTCGACGATGACCATGTCGCCAGCCTCGACCTTCATCAGCACGTCCTTGACCCGGCCGACCACCGGGATGTCGAGCGCCCGCGCCACCACCGCGACATGGGCGCCGGGCGAGCCCTCCTCCAGCACCAGGCCCTGCAGCCGCTTGCGGTCGTAATCGAGCAGCTCGGCCGGACCCATATTGCGCGCGATCAGCACGAAATATTCCGGCAGCTCGGTCTTGGCGGCATCGGCGTGATGGCCGCTCAAATGCCATTGCAGCCGGTTGGCGAGATCGTCGAGATCGGCGAGACGCTCGCGGATATAGGGATCGGTCGCCTGATTGAGGCGCGTGCGGGTGTCGTCCTTGGCCTTCTGCACCGCGGCCTCGGCGGTAAGGCCGCCCTTGACCGCGTCGGAGATGCGCGTGAGCCAGCCGCGATCGGCGGCGAACATGCGATAGGTCTCGAGCACGTCGCGATGCTCGCCGCCCGACGGCATGTCGCTTTGCTCGAGCAGCGCGTCGATCGCGGTCTGCATCGTCGCGATGGCGCGGTTGAGGCGCTCGAGCTCGGCGACCGGGTCTTCCGCCACCACCTGGCGGATGACGATCGCCGCCTGATGCAGCACCGCCTGGCCCATAGCGAGGCCGGGGTTGAGCTTGATGCCGTCGAGCCGCAGCGGCAGCGTGACGTTGCCGTCACCCTGCTGGCGCTCGATCGAGTTAACCAGTTCGCCCGAGGCGGCGAGCTCGGCCAGCACCATGGCGATGGTCTGAAGCGTCTCCGATTCATCGTCGGTGTAGTTGCGCCTGGTGCGGTTCTGCACGACGAGCACGCCCAGCACGCGGCCGCCGCGCAGGATCGGCACGCCCAGCAGCGAGTGGTAGATCTCCTCGCCGGTCTCGGGCCGGTAGGCGAAATCGGGATGAGCTTGCGCATCGGCCAGGGCTAGCGGCCGGGCGGTGGCGCCGACGACTCCGACCAAGCCCTCGCCGAGCCTAAGGCGGGTGCGATGCACCGCTTCCGGCCTCAAGCCCTCGGTAGCGAAGAGCTCGAGCACCTCGCCGGCGCGCATGATGTAGCAGGAGCACACCTCGGCGACCATTTCGGCGGCGACGATGCGAACGATCTGGTCGAGCCGATCCTGCGCCGTGCCGGAGCCCGCCATCACGCCGTGCAGTCGGCGCAAGACGCGGCGGGACCCGGACGCCGCCGCGCCGGGTTCCATCAGGCGTCCGCCCGTGACCGCGGTGGCGGCGATGCTTCCGCGTCGAGCGCCATGCTGGCGCGCGCGGCCAGCGCATCGGAGGCCTGGAACACCAGCTCGTCGAGAATTTCCCGGATCGATTGCTCGCCGGTCACTAGCCCGACGCTTTGCCCGGCCATCAGCGAGCCGCCCTCGACATCGCCGTCGATCACCGCGCGCCGCAGCGCGCCGGCCCAGAACCGCTCGATCTCGAGCTGCGCCGCCTTCTGATCGAGCTCGCCCTTGTTGAAGCGCTCAATCACGCTGCGCTGCTTATCCATGAAATTACGCGTGCCGTCATTGGCGAGGGCGCGGACCGGAATCACCGGAAAGCGCGCGTCGAGCTGCACCGACGGCACCGCGTCGCGCGCCGAGGCGCGGATGAAGGCGCGCTTGAAATTCGCATGCGCCACCGATTCATGGGCGCAGACGAAGCGCGTGCCGAGCTGCACGCCCGAGGCGCCCATCTCCAGATAAGAGGCGATGGCGCCGCCATGACCGATGCCGCCGGCGACGAAGACGGGAACCTCGGTGACATGCGGCAGAATCTCCTGCGCCAGCACGCCGGTCGAGACCGGGCCGATATGCCCGCCCGCCTCCATGCCCTCGATGACGATGGCATCGACGCCCATGCGGACGAGCTTCTTGGCGATGACCAGTGCCGGGGCGAAGCAGACCAGTTTCGCGCCGGATTGCTTGATGCGGGCGATTGCCGGCCCCGGCGGCAGCCCGCCCGCCAGCACGACATGGCCGACGCGGTTCCGGGTGCAAACGTCGACCAGCTCGATCAAATCGGGATGTAGAGTGATGAGATTGACGCCGAAGGGCTTTGCCGTGAGCGCGCGCGTTGCCGCGATCTCGGAATCGAGCAGGCTCGGCGTCATCGCGCCGCAAGCCAGCACGCCGAAGCCGCCGGCATTGGAAATCGCCGACACCAGCTTGCGCTCGGAGACCCAGGTCATCGCCCCGCCCATGATGGCGAGATCGACGCCGAGAAAATCCCGCCCGCGCGCCCAGAGCCGGTCGAGCCAGCGCCGGCCGCCGGCGCGCGAGAATTCGCTCATTCGGAATCGAGCCCGTAAGCGGTGTGCAGCGCGCGCACGGCGAGCTCGGCATATTCCTCGGCGACGAGGACGCTCACCTTGATCTCGGAGGTCGAGATCACTTGGATGTTGATGCCCTTCTCGGCCAGCGTGCTGAACATCTTTTGCGCGACGCCGGCATGGCTGCGCATGCCGACGCCGATCACCGAGATCTTGACCACGTTGGGATCGGGCTTCAGCGCGACGAAGCCGAGAATCTTTTTTTGCGCCTCGAGCGCCGCCACCGTGCGCGCGAGATCGGCCTTGGTCACCGTGAAGGTGAGATCGGTAGTCTTGCCGTCATCCGAGATGTTCTGGACGATCATGTCGACATTGATCGCGTGCTCGGCGAGCGGTCCGAAGATCGCCGCCGCCACGCCGGGCCGGTCCGGCACCTTGCGCAGGACCACCTTGGCTTCGTCGCGGCTGTAGGCGATGCCGCTCACCACTTGCTTTTCCAAAATCTCGTCCTCGTCCACGACCAATGTACCCGGAACATCCTCGAAGCTCGATAGCACCTGGATGCGCACGCGGTGGTTCATCGCCATTTCGACCGACCGCGTCTGCAGCACCTTGGCGCCCTGCGAGGCGAATTCGAGCATCTCCTCGTAGGTTATTCTATCGAGCTTGCGCGCCTTCGCAACGATGCGCGGGTCCGAGGTATAGACCCCGTCCACATCGGTGAAAATATCGCAGCGCTCGGCGCCCAAGGCCGCCGCCAGCGCCACCGCCGAGGTATCGGAGCCGCCCCGGCCCAAGGTGGTGATCCGCCCGTCCGGGCTGATGCCCTGGAAACCCGCCAGCACCGCGATCTCGCCCGCTTCCAGCCGCGCGGTAAGGTCGTCGACCGGAATGTCGAGGATACGCGCCCGGCCATGCACGGCGTCGGTGCGGATCGGCACCTGCCAACCGAGCCAGGAGCGGGCGGATAGCCCCATATCCTGCAGCGTCAGCGCCAGCAGCCCGGCGGTAACCTGCTCGCCGGTGGCGACGACGGAATCGTATTCGCGAGAATCGCCGAGCCGCGCGACCTCGGTCGTCCAAGCCACGAGCTGGTTGGTGACGCCCGCCATCGCCGAGACCACGACAACGACCTGGTTGCCGGCATCGGCCTCGCGCTTGATGCGACGCGCGACGTTCTTGATCCGGTCGATACCGGCGACGGAAGTGCCGCCGAATTTCTGCACGATGCGCGCCATGACCGTACCTGGGATGATAGCCCGCGGCCGGCGCTGTTGCCGGCGCGAGGGCGCGTATACATACTCTATTCCCCCGACTCTGAGGCAAGGAAAGCGCATGGCCAAAAGGGCCGCCGCATCGCGCCGCGGCAATGCCGCCGGCACCGTCGATCCGGCCGAGATATCGGCCTTCGAGCGTATCGCCGAAGGCTGGTGGGACCCCAACGGCGCCTTCCGCCCCCTACACCGGCTCAACCCGGCGCGGCTTGCCTTCATCCGCGATCATCTGGCGGCGCATTTCGGCCGCGATCCGCGCAGGGTCCGGCCGTTTGCCGGGCTGACGTTGCTCGATATCGGATGCGGCGGCGGCATCGTCGCCGAGCCGCTGACCCGGCTGGGATTTGCCGTCACCGGAATCGATGCCGACGCGAGGGCGATCTCTGTGGCGCGCCGCCATGCCGAGGATTCCGGTCTCGCCATCGATTACCGCGAAGCGGCGGCGGAAGATTTGCTGCAAGAAAAGCGGCGCTTCGATGCCGTGCTGGCGCTCGAGGTAGTCGAGCACACATCCGACCCTGCTCTCTTCCTCGCCACAATCGCCGGTCTGGTGAAGCCGGGCGGCGGCATTGTCGCCTCGACCATCAACCGGACCGCCAAGGCCTTCCTGATGGCGATCGTCGGCGCCGAATATGTGCTGCGCTGGGTCCCGCGTGGGACCCATGACTGGCGGAAATTCCTGCGCCCATCGGAACTGGCGGCTGGCCTACGCAGGAACGGCCTTACCATCGGAGCGATCGAGGGGCTGACCTACGATCCAAGGCGGCAGGATTGGCGGCGCAGCGCCGGCCTGGCGGTCAATTATTTACTGTTTGCCAGTAAACCGGCGGGGAAATAACCTTGGTTTGAGCAGTCCAGGGGCAAAAGCCCCGGGCGGCAAGGATCGCCCGTTGCGTGGGGGAAGGCCGGGGGCCTTTCACGGGGGATGGGGGGATGTTTTTTCAATGGTGACGTCATGACTATGAATGCATTTTCGCCGCCGCAAGGCGAGACCATGCGGCTATCCGGCAAGATCAAGTGGTTCAATCGCAGCAAGGGTTTCGGCTTCATCCTTCCCGATGACGGCGCCGGCGACGTGTTCCTGCCGCTGGCCGTGCTCGAACGCTCGGGTTTCGGCGAGGCACCCGACGGTGCCAGCATCGCCTTCGAATGGGTGCAGGGCCCGAAAGGTCGCGCCGCGACTCAGGTGCTCGATCTCGATACCTCAACCGCGTCGCCGCGCCAGCCGCGCGGCGAGGGACGCTTCAGCCCGCACGACGCGATGGGCGGCGAGCCGATGGGCGATGGCGGCGCCACCGAGGCGCTCGAAGGTGTCGTCAAATGGTACGACCCGGCGCGCGGCTTCGGCTTTATTTTGCCGAATGACGGTAGCAAGGACATCTTCATCCACATCACCGCGCTCCGCCGCTCCGGCTTCGAGAATCTCGAGCCCGGCCAGCCGGTGCGGATGATGGTGTCGCAAGGCCGGAGGGGCCGCGAGGCTTCGTCGCTCGAGCTGCTCGGTCACAGCCAGCACTAAACGGCGCTCATCGAGTTAGGTCGCCGTTCGTTTCGTTTGGCGGCATGCGCCGTCGGGGGCTCGAGCTGCTCGGTCACAGCCACTAAACGACGCGTCAGGCTGTCGGAGGTTCGGCTCGTTTCGGCTGAAGCTGAATCGCGAGGCCAGCCAGTGCTGCGCAAGCGGCAACGATGAGAAACGCCACGCGATAGCTGTCGGTCAAATCGACGATGCCGCCGAAGATCGGCGGCCCGATCAGCGCGCCGACGAAGGTGAAGGACAAGGCGCCCCCGGTGGCATGGCCGGTGGTGCCGGGCGGCGCCTGACGCGCCACCTCGGCGAGAAAGACCCCGTTCCAGCCCAACGCCACCGCGCCCAGCGCCGCCGCAGCCAGCGCGATCAGCGCGATCGGCCAGGACAGCGTCACCAGCGCGATCACCGCGCCGGTGAGCGCGATCGCGTAGCCCAACAGGCAGAGCGCCTGATGCGCGGTGAAAAAGCGATCCGCTGCCCAGCCCCACAACACGCGCCCGGCCACGCCGGAGATCTGCGCCACCGCCATGATGAACCCGGCGGTGACAAGATCGATACCGACACGCCCAGTCAGGAAGGTGACGATGAAGGCGCTGACGCAAAGCTGCATCGCCGAATAGGCGACCGAAGCGAGCGACAGGCGCCGCAGGCTGGGGAGCGACATCACCAGCCGCAGCGCGGAAAAGATTCCGCTGGTGCCTTTGGCGGCGGGATCGGCGTCGTCGTCTAGACTCCAATGCAGCGGCTCCGACGCCACTGCCAAGACAATGCAGGCGCCGGCCACGGCGAGTGCTGCGCCGCGCCAGCCAAATCCGAGCGTCAACGGTGGCACCACCAGCCCGGCCAGCGCGCCGCCCACCGGTACGCCGGTCTGCTTGATCGAGAAGATCAGCGCGCGGCGATGCGGCGGCGTCTGGCGAATGAGGATATGCGAGCTCGCCGGCGTCATCGGCCCATAGCCGATACCGATCAGCGCCGCGCCCAACAGCACGACCGGAACCGAGGCGGTGACCAGGCAGGCGAGCCCGACCGCGCCGACAACCAACCCGGCCTGGCTGACGCGAATGGCGCCGTAGCGCCGCACCGGCCCGCCGGCCAGCGCCGCCGAGACGCAGGCCGCGGCATAGATCACCGCGGTGAAGATGCCGATCTGATTGGCGGCGACGCCGATATCGGGCGCCGCCAATCCGGCGAAAACCGGCGGCGCCAGCACGCTCATGGTGGCAAGCGCCTGGATGGCAAGAGTGGCGATAAGGGCGAGCATGGGCGCGGCAGTCTCGCTTTCCGCCGCATCCCGCGCAATCGCGCCCGAGTTATCCCAAGGCTGCACGATTCCTGGGGATATCCGAATCGCCAGGATTGACGGGCCTGAACCACCCTTCTACCGTATCTAGTAGTTACACTATCGTTTCAACACAACATACGGCGGGGATCATGGAATCGATTTGGACGGCCGAACTCATCCAAAACCTGTCCCGACTCTGGGACGAAGGCCATTCGACGGCGGAAATCGGTCGCCGCCTCGGCATCAGCAAGAACGCGGTGGTCGGCAAGGCGCATCGCCTGGCG
>Ga0182018_10000384_pt1 | contig 58383 bp, 45 predicted proteins | sample 812P2MmetaG_FD_120490 | JGI IMG/M metagenome (GOLD analysis project Ga0182018, IMG submission 120490) | Permafrost microbial communities from Stordalen Mire, Sweden - 812P2M metaG | ecosystem: Environmental > Terrestrial > Soil > Wetlands > Permafrost | place: Sweden: Stordalen | collected... | reverse complement strand
CAACCTCGGCGCCAATCAACGCCGCCGAATTGGCCAGGTCGTTCCGGACGCTCAACCTGACACTTTGCGCCGGTCCGACTCGGGCGCCGCCGCGCGCACCACCTGGATCACCGAGTGCCGAAGGTCATCGACCTGGCGGTGCAAGGTCGCCGTGTTGTCGCGCACTTCCGCGGCATGTTGCCTGGTTTGCTGCGCTTCGCCGGAAACCTCATCGATCCGTTGCGCCATCGCGTTGGCCGCCGAGGCCGTTTCGGTCACGTTACGGGCGATCTCCGCCGTCGCGGCACCTTGTTCCTCCACCGCCGCGGCGATCGAGGTGGCGATCGAGTTGACCTCGCCGATGGTATGCTCGATCCGCGCCACCGCCTCCACCGAGGCACTGGTGGCACCGCGAACCTCACCGATATGGCGGGTGATTTCCTCGGTCGAGCGGGCAGTCTGATTGGCCAGTTGTTTCACCTCGGCGGCGACCACGGCGAAACCCTTGCCGGCGTCGCCGGCGCGCGCGGCCTCGATCGTCGCGTTCAGCGCCAGGAGATTGGTCCGGGCGGCGATCTCGCCGATCATGTCGGCGACCGCGCCAATGCGCCCGACCTGCTGATTCAACGCCTCGATCGTGGCGCGGGTTTGTTGGCCGGCCTCCACCGCGCGGCCGACCATCGTCGTCGATTGACTCACCTGGCCGCCGATCTCGCGGATCGAGGCCGCCAGTTGCTCGGCGGCGCCGGACACGGTTTGCGCGTTCGCGAGCGCCCGCGCGGCGGCCTCGGACGCGCCGCGGGCAGATGACCCGGTGCGATCCGCCGAGGCGCTCATCTCGTCGGCGGTCGCCGCCATCGCACCGGTGTTGATGCCGATATTGTCCAGCGCCCGGGTCGTTTCGGCCTCGATCTTGTCGGCCATGGTGATCAGCGCCACACGCTTTTCCTCCATCGCCTGAAGCTGCTGTTCCTCCCTGGCCTCGGTCAGCCGCGCGCGTTCCAGCGCGTTCTGTTTGAACACGTCCACCGCGGCCGCCATCCGGCCAACCTCATCGGCACGGCCGCGGGAGGGGATTTCGACCGAAGTATCGCCCTCGGCCAACTGGCTCATCGTCGCGGTCAATTGCTCGATCGGCCGCGTCACGCCATGGACGATGAAGTACAGCGCGCCGCACAACAGCACGATCACGCCGCCGCCGATCGCGGCGATCATGGTTTCGCGCGCCCGCGTCAGAGTTTCGACGCGGTGCGGCGAAAGCCGAACCTCAATGGTTCCGAGCACTTCCGATTTGCCGCCGTCGTGACGGACGATGTCACTCTTGCGAATCAACGTATCGGGGTCGGTGGCCGCCGTTCCATCGCGGGCGAAAGGATTGCCCTTGGCGTCAAGGATCTGGCTGGTCACGTAATCCGGATCGCTGGCGAGGCCGTGCAACTGAATCGCCGCCGCGTCCTTATCGACGTCCCATAATGCCGCGACCAGGCCGCCGGCCATGATCTCCGTCGTCACCTTGGCACGGTCCTCCAGCGCGTGGCGCGCGTCGTCGTTGTTCACGACCGACAAAGCGGTCACGCCGGCCAGCACCATGACCACCATCAACGCGGCGATCGGCGCGATCACGCGGATCGCCAGATGACGTCCCAGCAACAGTTTCATGACCCGACTCCGGGACGGCGGTGTGACAGGGGCCGGATCGCGCGCCTCGGGGGACGGCGAACCTCGATCGCGAGACCAGACGTCATGCGTATTTCGCCTCGATCGTTTTCAGCAGCCCTTCCGCGCGTGCCGCCTTCAGCACCGCGTCGAAGCGCTTCAGCAAGGCTTCGTTGCCCTCATAGGTCTTGCGGATGCCGAGACGGAATTGCGCGGTCGGGAGTATGCTCACCGGCATCACCGCGAGCTGATCGCCCACGCTCAGTTTGCGGGCGGTCCATCTACCAACCATCTCGTTCGCGACAGTCAGATCGTCGCGCCCGGCGATGATCTTGGCGAAAACCTGGTCGATGTTGGCCGCCCAGTCGATTTTGAGCGATTTGAAATTGGTCTCGGCGTAACCATTGCCGAGATAGTCGCCTTGCGAGAACGACTTCAAATCGTCCAGCGTGGCGATCTTCTGAATATCCGCCGCCCTGGGATTGGTTTTGGCGTAGAACACCGCGTAATTGATCGAGATAACCGTTTCCTCACCAAAATTGACATACTCGGCCCGCTTCTCGGTCCGATCCGTACAAAACGCATCCGCCCCACCGTCCTTCACCTCATCCTGGGCGCGGGCCCATGGCAGGCCCTGATGACTGAGCGATAAGCCCAGACGCTTGCCGAGTAATTCGTCGAACACATCGACCAGCACACCCTTGATCGCGCCCCCGTCGGTAAAGCTGATCGGCGGGTAGGTATTCGTGTAGGCGATGCGCAGCGTATCGGCCGCGCCGGCGAACCGCGGAACGCCGAACCCCATGGCGGTCGCCGCCGCGAGAAATGCACGGCGGCCATGCGAATGCCTGAGCGGATGATCGAGTGCCATGCTGGAACCTCCTGACGACGCCGCGTGCGGCGCTCACGCCGTTGTCCGCGAAAGCCCAAGCTGAACCAGGGATATGAATAAATGATTGACGAATCGCGGCCCGGCTTCACCCGGGCGGAGCCGTTTCGGAAACGCGCGGACGCCTTTTCCTCATCATGGCCGCCCATGTGACACGGCTGTCCGGTTGAGTACCGGTCGAATGCTTGAGGCACTACAGTCCGGCCGTCGCATCTCGTCATGGCCGTCCCTGTGGCGGCCATCCACGACTTAGGCCACGCTGAACAATAATCGAGTCGAGTGGAATGCTCACTTTATCGTCATCCCCGGTCTGGACCCGGGGATCAATACCAGCACGGTGCCGCGATTGATCCCCGGAGCAAGTCCGGGGATGACGACTGAGGGAAAGCCAAACTGAAGCGGTTATTTTCGCGCGTGGCCTTAGGCGCCGCCAGTCAAGACGTGGATGGCTTGGCCGAGCCCAGCCATGACGTGCGAAATGCACCACTTGTCAACACGATATTCAACCGGACAGCCGTTGGCTTGTCCGGGCCATGACGACGCGCCTGGACTTTCTTCAGGCGAAGGTTGCCATCGTCACCGCGGCGGCGCGGTCGACGGCGCCAGAGCGAAGATCGGCGCCGCTGCAACCGAATTGACGATGATCGCCGCATCCTCCGGCAGCAGAAAGCCTTCACTCACCGCCGTGCGCGCCGCGCCGCGGACGCGGTTCACATAGTCGTCCTGATCCTTGTAACGTTCCGCCAGTGACGGGCGCTTGTCACCCGCCGCCTCGCGCGCTTCCCGCGTCGCCGCGAACGGCAGAAACGCGCCCACCAATGAGCAGGTGAAACTGTGCGGCTCGTTCTGCTCTCCGTTCGAGCCCAGAGGTACCACGAGATCCGGCAGGCGGACACCGCCCAGAGGATTGCCGTCGGCGTCCCGCTGAGGCACCTGAACGACCGCGTCCGGCAGGGTCTTGGGCGCGCGCAGCACGTTCGGATCGTCCGTGGCCGGTCGCAGCGGCATCAGCCGCGTCGGCGGCGGCTCGACATTGTCGGCGACCCAATGCGCCAGGTGCAGCAACGTCGCCCGCGACACCGGCGCCCAGTCGAGCCGGTTGGGCGCGAGATCGCATTTCGGTGCACTCAGAACCGTCACGTGCGAACCGCCGGCGATGTCGTACATCCGAACATTGTCCGGCAGTGGCTGATCGATTGTGCCCTTGGCGCCGGTACGGCCCAGAGAAGCCCGGATCGACAGATAATCCAGCGTCGAATTGATCATCAACATTCTGGGCGGCACCTCACCGCGCTCTTTCACCTTGGCGATGATTTCGCCGATCGTCAGCGGGCCATCATTCACGCCGGGGAATTCCGGATCGGCGAAGCTCGGCGCTTTGTCGGCGCTCGAGTCCGGACCGATGCCCGCTTGCATGATCGGCAACAACCCGGCGGCGGAGACGAAGACATGCATGCCGTCGAACACGCGGTGGCCATCGACGCGGTTAAATCCGTCCAACAGAAACGTCTTGAGGAAACGGCCGGTCTGCGATTTGCCACTGGCCAACAAATACCGAATTCTGCCGGCCAGAGGATTGGCCGTACCGGAGTTATCCGCCGCCTCACGCGCCAGAAAGTCGGCGGTGTCACGCACGATCGCGAAGCCCACGCCCTCGACGAAGCGTTTCTGGCCTTTGGCATCGATGAATGACGGCGGGTCCGCACCCTTTCCGAGTTCCCAGTATACCTCGACGAAAGTGAATCCGTGGTCTTCCAGGAAGCCGGTTCCCTGACTGAGATTGCCGGACTGGAACGGCAGACCGCGCGGACTGTTGTACAGCGCCCTGGCATAAGCGTGGCCTCGGTTCGGCACATCGACCAACAGCACGCCGTTGCCGCCGGCCGCTTTGGCCGGCATGAACAGCATGATCCGCGCCGAATACTCAACCATGCCGTTGGCGTCGCGCGCCGGCTTATCCAGATCGGGAATCGTCTCCGCCGACGGCGAGAGCACGCCGTGAACCCGGCCCTCCCAACGCACATAGTCGCCGGTCTGGAACGATCCGTCCGGTTGCTTCGACGTGATCTCAAGCCGCGTGACCTTGGCGGACGCGGGTTGTGGCGCCATGGCGAAGGCGCCGAGCAGCATCGCGGCCGCCAGAATGCGTGGCATCATCATGCTCGTTTCCTCTCTGTCGCGTTCGTGCCGCGAACTTCGGCGACGCCAAAAAATTACCGCGTCAGCATGACGCTTCCCGTCAACGTCATCCCCCGGCTTGTCCTTTCAACGTCATCCCCCTCCCCCGACTTGATCGGGGGATTGTCCGGGGGACCTGCCGCCGCATTGTGATAGGCCATGACGGTGAGAGGTAGATACCTCGCCGATTCGTTTATCGTTGGGCACAACTTACTTCGCACCAACCGACCACCGATAGATCGCGTCGATGTGGATCGCCGCGCAATCGATCACCGGAAATCCACAGTCCTGGTCCTGGAACGCGAGAAACAGGTCGGTGCCACCCAGCATCACGGCCTCGGCGCCCTGGTCGAGGCACATCCGCCGGCCGGCGGCGTAAAACACCTGGCGGCGCGCTTCGGTGACCCGGCCCTCGAACGCCAGCTCACGGTAGCTTTCGTGGACCCGTCGCAGCGCGTCACCCTCCGGCATCACGATCGCCACGCCCGTGACGCCGCCATACAGCTTCGTCAGCATCACATGCATATTGCCGAGGATGCCAACGGTTTTGAGATTTCGCGCTTTGATCGCCGCGTCGACCTCGGGGATGGCGTTGAGCATCGGCAACGGCGAAATCGCCTCCAGTTCATTGATGCAAAAATGTCCACCCATGGAAGTGACCGCCGCCGCGTCCGCGCCCGCCGCCTTCAGGCGTTCCACGAGACGAACGAAAATCGCCGCCTGGCTGTTCGCGTCCTGGTTCGCGAGATTGCGCACCAGGTCCCGCACATCGGCGTTCACGATCGTCAGCTCCGGACTGGTTCCGGCGGCCGCATGCCGCTCGATCAGGCCGCGGTAGTAATACTCGGTCGCCGCTGGGCCGATGCCGCCGATCAGACCAATATGCATCAAGAGTTCCTCCTGCCAGGCCATCGCGGGACGCCGGCCATGGTCTGCCTGGCGCGACACCAGCGACGGCGGATAATACCCGAATGCGTCCCGCGACGCACCCGCCGGTTGTTCGTTCAGACCGTTGAGAGCAGGCCCCGACGCTGATTACCAGTCGAGCGCGGCGCACACCGCCGCGACCTGCGCATCCGTCAGTTCCGGATACATCGGCAGTGACAAGATTTCCGCGGCGGCTTGCTCGGTCGCGGCGCAGAGCGATGGTCCAAGCGCCACCCGTTCGGCATAGGCTGGCTGCAGATGCACCGGCACCGGATAGTGCACGCCGGTTCCGATCCCCCTCTCACGCAACCTGGTCTGTACCCGTTCCCGTTCCGGTACACGAACGACGTAAAGATGGTAAACATGCTCCGAGCCTCGCCGCCGCCGCGGCGCGCGGGAGCCAAGGACAGCGTCGTACGCCTTGGCGATTTCCCGGCGCCGCGCGTTACCCGCATCGAGATGCGTCAGCTTCACCCGCAGGATCGCCGCCTGCAGTTCGTCCAGCCGGCTGTTCATACCGGGTTCGTCACTGATGTAGTGCCGGGTCCAGCCATACTGCCGCAGCGCGGCGATCCGCGCCGCGACGGCCGCGTCACGCGCCAGCACCGCGCCGCCATCACCCAGAGCGCCCAGGTTCTTGGTGGGATAAAAGCTGAACGTGGCGGCGTCGCCGAAGGTGCCGGCCATCCGCCCGTTGCGTTTCGCGCCGTGCGCCTGAGCGCAGTCCTCGATCAACAGCGCGCCATGCCGGCGGCACAACGTGCCAATCACTTCGACATCCGCCACTTGCCCGTAAAGATGCACCGGCACCACCGCGCGGATCGGCGGCAATCCCGGCGGAGGACCGGCCAGCACCGAAGCCAGTTCGGATGGATCCATGGTGTAATGATCCGGTTCGATATCGATCAGCAGCGGGGTGGCGCCGGTGCTTTCGATCGCGGATACGGTTGCGACGGCGGTGTGCGAAACGGTGACGACGGTGCAACCGGCGCCAATGCCGAGACCGCGCAGCGCCAGGGCGATCGCGTCGGTGCCATTGGCGCAGCCCACGGCCGTGCCGGCACCAAGCCAGGCGGCGAATTCGGATTCAAACGCGCGTCCTTCCTGGCCGAGGATATACCAGCCGGAGTCCAGCGCTCGCGCGACGGCGGCGTCGATCTCGGGCTTCAGAGCGCGATAGCCGGCGCCGGGATTCGCCTGCGGAACGATCATTCCGGACATCGAAGTTCCTTGGTTCGACGATGAGTCATCTGGCTATCGACTCCTTGCGTACGCGACGAAAGAAAGGATTTTACCACGGAGGAAGAACGAGAATGCACGGAGGGCCACGGAGAAGAAGATATGGCGCTTCGCGCGGTGCCGGATCAAACATCGCGCGAAGCGCTAAAATCCCTTACTTCTCCGTGGTCCTCCGTGCATTCTCGTTCTTCCTCCGTGGTAAAATCTTGCTTCAATTACGCGGCCCCACCTATAAATACTCCGCCAGCCGCGACCGGTACCACTCGATCGTTCGCCGTATCCCATCCTCCAGCGACACCCCGGGCACCCACCCGGTCGCCGTCCGGAACGCCGAATCATCCGCGTGGTAACTGCCGATATCGATCTGCCGCCGATCCGCCGGAAACTCCCGCACCGTATACCCCGCCGGAGGACCCGCGATCTTCACCACCAGGTCCGCCAACTCCCGCAACGAGGCCGGCGGCGCGCCGCCGATGTTGAAAATCCCGCCATGACACGCCGGGGTCACCGCCGCCCGCAAAAACGCATCCGTCATGTCATCCACGTACGTCAGGTCGCGCAATTGCTCGCCGCCCCAGACCTCGAACGGCTCGTTCTCCAGCACCGAGCGGATCCAGATTCCCAGAAACGTCTGCCGGGCATCCCTGATCCGCAATCGCGGTCCGTAACAATTGGTCAGCCGCAACGACACCACCGGCCGGCCGCGCACCCTATGCTCCAGCAGCCAGTATTGCTCGCCGGCGAATTTCGACACCCCGTTGGCGTCCGGAGGTGCGACCGGCTGGCTCTCATCCACCGGCAGCTTCGCCACCCGTCCATAAAACTGCCGTGTGGAGGCATGCACCACCACCGCGTCCGGCGCCGCCTCCCGCGCCGCCTGGATCAACCGCACCTGGGCCACCGCGTTGACCGCGATGTCCGCCAGCGGATCGTTCTGCCCACCCATGTGGCTGGTCTGCGCCGCGAGGTTGAAGATGACCGAGGCGCCCTCGCACAGCGGACGCAAATCGATCTCGCGGATGTCGCCGCGCACCAGTTCCACGTCCGAGTCTCGCAGGTTCGCCGGATTGGCGCCGCCGCCAAACAGGAACCCGTCCAGAGCGACCACCCGGGCACCCTTCGCCGCCAGGGTCAGCGCGAGATTCGATCCCAGGAATCCGGCCCCGCCGGTCACCAGCACGCGTTGTCCCGTCCAGTCCATTCCATCTCCATCTTCGCGAGATCGCCGATCCGGTACCATGTCCCGCCATTGCGTCCAAATCGAGGCCCCACGGTGACGCAGTCATGCCCAGGTGGGGGATTGCCGCCGCCCGGCCAGCCGGTACGGCGACCCGCGCAATGATCCCACTGGCGAGGTTGCCTCGCCTCCCACCGGACGATCCTGGCGCGTGGCGGCGATGCCGCCCTGGAAGCCGAAACGAACCCGCCGGGAACCCTTGAGATCATTCTCGCGGAGCCTGACGTGCGCGCTCTCGGTGATCGCCGCGTCACCGCCTCCCCAATGCCGTGGCGCCCGAAGCGCGCGTACCGTAAGTCGGTACTTTCCGAAAGACGTAAATTTTCTTGGCCCGCCATCCCATATGGACCTGACGTTCCACATCTGGTTCACCCTGGAAGTGCTTGATAATACGTGGGGGTTAACGATACTTTAACGTAAAAGTAATTGGATCGGCCGCGATTCGACCGCATTGACAACGCGGCAGTTTTGATCAGACTCATCGATAGCGGAATGGAAAGCCCATGCGATAGAATGCATGAGAATTGAAAAGACGGAGACAGTCTGACCCGACGCGGCGGCGCGGATCAGGAGGGGGAGCTATGCACAAGGAGATTGTCGAATGGCGCATAAGCGCCTCCTGGCGAATCCTGTCGCTCGTCTTCGCGGCGCTCATGTTCGCATCCGTCGCCGACGCGCAGCCGACCTGCGGGACTGGAACGGGTGGTGGGACGAGCTTTGTTGGACAGACTCTCACAAACACCAATTTTCGGGCCTATCCGGCGAAATCGCTTGTCGGCGCTGACTTCACCAACGCGCAACTCAGTGGCGCGAAGTTCGACGGTCAGGACCTGACCAACGCGAAGTTCCAGAGTGCGAACCTTGGCCCGACCGACGGCCCGGTAACGTTCACCAATACGACACTTACCAATACTTGCTTCGTCGGGGCCATCCTCGATCAGACCGACTTTTCCTTCGCGAATATCACTTGCGCGGATTTTTCTTCCACATCCTTGATCCAGGCGACGTTTGGCCCGCTGCAGAACATTCTCCCGGGCAACAGTTGCCGTACTCGTTTCAATAGCGCGACACTCGCCGTGACCATGATCAATACCAGCAACTGGGGCAACAGTAATTTCACGGCCGCCAACTTCGTCAATCTGTCACCCGCGACTTTCAATCTCATCGGCGCGGACATCACGGGCGCGATCCTGGCTCAGGTGACCTTCACCGGCATCGACATGACCGGCGCGAACCTCACCAACGTGGATTTCACCAGTGCCATCCTGAACAACGCCAAATTCCTCGGCGCGACGATAAATGGCGCCAACTTCACCAGCGCGAAGGCGGCGGCGGCCACATTCACATGCGTCCAGGGGTACGGAAACTCAGGGGGACAACGAAAGCCGGATGGCAGCACGTGCCCAACCGCCCCGACCTCCATTAGTCCCACGACCGGCGTCAACTTCAGTCTGGCGGCACTCAAGGGCGCGGACTTCACGGCCGCGACGCTGGACCACGCGGTCATGGTGCAAGCCAATCTGACAGGCGGAACCTTCGGCAACGCCAGCCTGGTACAGGCGTCCCTGCAGTCGCAATCGTCGCAGACCGGGCCCGCCGTCGTCCAGTTCACCACATTCAGTGGCGCGAACTTCACCAACGCGCAACTCGCCGGTGTCGATTTCTCCGGCGCGACGCTCACCGGTACCAAATTCGACAACACGACATTGTCCGGCACCTCGTTCGCCAACGCGGTGATGCCCGGCGCGAGTTTCCAGTCATCGACGTTGCAATCGGTGAATTTCAGCGCGGCGATTCTGCAATCCGCGAAATTCAACGGCGTGAAGATCCAGGCTCCCCCGGTGGGGGCGGGTTTCGGCGCGACTTTCGCGTGCGGCCAACTCGGCGGCGCGGATTTCACCAACGCCAGTATCGCCGCGACCAATTTCGGCAATGCCGTGATGCCGGCCGCGGCGGCATGCTGCCCCGCGAAAGGTGGCAGCGCGGCCTGGTGCGGATATGTGAACGCAACCGGTCAAACTTATGGGCCAGTCATCTTTCCGCCGCTGACAGTGCCGGTGACCTGTCCTGACGGCACGAATGGACTGTGCAATGGCACCAATTGGACCCTCGCGCCAAACTGGCAAACCTCGAGCTGCAATGCCGGCGGCGTACAGCAACAAATGTGGTCGGCGCCGAATTGCAGCGGGACGCCGGCACCGGTCGTTACATTCAAGGATGCCAATCTCAAAGCCTGCATTCTCGCGACGCTACCCGGACAGACTGAAGTCCTCCTCGCCACCGCGCAACAGATCACGGAAGTCGTCTGTCCTGGACAAAAAATCAGCGATCTGACCGGACTTGAGAATTTCATATCGCTTACAAAACTGGACCTGGAATCGAATGCGCTGGCGGGTTTCACGCTGTCATTCCAATCCGGCGGCAAGCAGGTGCCATCCAATCTGCAGACGCTGCACCTGGGAAATAACCAGCTTACGTCGCTCAACCTGAACACGCACGCCAATCTGGTAGGGCTCACGGCACCGAACAACCAGCTTACCTCGATTCTGCTCAATGCGAACACGTATCTCGTGGTGTTGGATGCATCGCACAATCAGATCACGTCGTTCGACCTGGCGACACAGACATCCCTTAGCTACGCTGACCTTTCGGACAACCTGCTGACGACTGTCCTGGACCAGTACACCACGTCGCTCGGCCAGTTGACGGCGTTGTCCTATCTCGACCTGTCTCATAACGTCCTTAAAACAATCGGGTCTGTCACCGCGATCGCCGCCAACGCCACGAACGGTCTGAATCTGCGGTCGTTGTTCCTGACCTGCAATCCAAAACTCCAGTGCGGCGACCTCGGAGTCTACAACGGGACGCAGTTTCCGGCCGCTTCGACGAGTCAATGCTCGGCCTACAACACCTTGTCGCAGACCTGGACGCCACTCACCAATCCAACCTGCCCGCCGGGCTGACCTCCAAATCCGATAACGCGCGACAACGAAAGGGGATTCGATATGTCACAGGCCTCCAGGCGATCGATCAATACCGTCTTTCACGCCGATCTGTCAGACGCGCATCCCGGAGAGGATTATTGGGTCTCAGTGTCCGGCAGACGCGTTCCGTTGGTGCCGCATACCGCTGAAACGCTTGCCGCCGCGGTGAAAGGCGCCCCACACCTCACCGCGGCCCATCCAAAGCCGACATTGACGCATTATAGCAAGGAACCGATCGGGATGCCGCACGATAGGGTCCTGCGGGTTCACCTTCGCCATACACAACGAAACATTCCAAACGCGATCGGTGAGACCGGGGTCGGACACGTGGCGCTGGCGATCCCGCCGGTCGGCCATGCGCTGCAGACGATGGGCGCCGGCGACGTCAACGCGGTCAGGATCGATTGGCTCTCAACGGCGCAAACCTTCCTGTTCCATCATCCCGGACTGATCAACAACGACCCGAATCTCACGACCTTGATCTGCTCGACCTATATGGTGAACGACGCGGAGATCGCCGCCGATATCAACAATCTGGCCTCTCTCATGCGGCAAATGGGCGCACCGTCGGCGACCGGTTGGTCGACGTTGTCGGCCTTCACCCCGGAATCTTATCCGACCGTTCCGCCAACGGATCCACCATACACGCCGCCGGCGACCGTCAATCAAATGATCCCATCGGATCAGGTTGTCGCTCAGTCGACCGCGCCGATGACGAAGCTGATCCTCAGGGTCCAGAACGTTCCCGAGTTCCAGACCAAGAAATGGACGGTGACCCCGGGTACCAGTGTCACGTCGGCGACGGCGCCGGGTCCCCAATTGATGGGCGCGGACGTCGAGCACGCGGCTATGATACAGACGACAGCCGCCGTGGGCGGCGATAACTGGACGGCGGCGGTGGCCAATTCGGGGTTCATGGGATTCTCGACGTCCATTACCGTGGCGGATGCCTCGAAGCAACAAATTAACATTTCGATGTCGAACAACTATCTCCGTTATTTGGCCGCCTACATTCAGTTCTACGACGCGAACGGAAACCCCCTGCGGGTCCCGAGCTGGAAACCGGATTCCTCGGACAGTTGCGGCGGCCTCGCGGATTTTCTGGCACCCGTGCTGCCTCTGCAGGGCGACACCGTGCGATACATGGGCCTGCTGGATCCGATGGACTGTTTTCTCGGAATCCCAACCGGCAACGCCGGAGCACTGAACGCTACCGTAACGTTTCCCCCAAACGCGGTCAGCGCGAGCGTCTACGGGTCCGGCCTCGGCATGAGCGGAAGCGACCCCTGGCCGTATACGCCCATCGTGGGCGGTACGTTGACCGGCATCATCAACATCGGCGTCCCCACTCTCATGTTGGGAATGGATGGCGCGATGATGACATTCGGACCGGCCTACAAGGCGATCACGGAGGTGATGAACAGCGCGGCGGCGAAGGTCGTGGCGATCGCGGCACTGCTTGGCCTTATCACCAAAATCATCGTTGTCTCGGCCAACAATCACAAAGTCGACTGGAGCGGCATCACCTCACTGGGCAATCTGATCTTTTCGCCGCTGCTTGAGAAAGTCTTGCTATTGGTCATGGGAACCGCCGCGCTGGAGGAGGTGGTCGATCAGATCCCATTCGCCGGTTGGGTGGCGGCGGCCGTCAACTGCGCGGTCGATGTCGCCCAACTGACCCAGACGCTCGTTGAGACGGGCACTTCGGACCTGAACATCGAGAATAAGGTTTCCTCGACCATCACCTCCAACGTGACGGTTCATCCCGACCCGCGCAACAAGGCGTTCCCGCAAGGCACCGGGCGGCAATTGATCGTCAACATGGTTTACAAGGGGCAGAAACAGCCGACACAACAATCCGTGACCCCGGTAGCGGACGGTTCGATCGCGCTGACCTTCCCGGCGACTTTCCCCAACAATACTTTGGGTGGTCAGATAAAATTCGAGGCTAATTTCTATGTCGGCTCATGGCTCGCCGGCAAGGCGACCACGGGATGGATTCCCAACGACGTCAATGACGCCGCGAACGTCACGATGTACCTGGTTGAATTCCCGGTGCCGCTGTCGGCCACATCGGTTTATACGCACAGCCAGTTGCTCACCTGGACCAACGGCGCGTACGGCTGGACGGTAACCAGCACGGCACCAACCGCGACCATCACCAGCCGCGATACCAGTCCAACCGGTAATGCGATCGGCAATTGGGAGGGACTGGCTCTCAGTCAGCGCACTGGCATTCTCGGCCCGGCCTGGGAAGCCGCGGGCATGGGAATCGCCGATTGCGCGACGGGGTCGACGGGTCAGCTCTACGCGTTCATCAATCTCAACATTCCCGGCACCCCGATGACGGATGTGCAGTTCCCCAGCTGCGGCTTCGTGGGGCAGTCGCGCCTGGTGTACGATCCCTATCCGCCGAAATTCCTGATGAAAGACGGCAGTTGGGTCATCGGGTCCAATAACCAGCCGGTACCCGATCCCACCGATGTCTCGCTTGGCAACTACTATGTCGATCCTCGATCGGCCAACCTTCCGGTCGAGCAAGGTGGCGGATACCATTTGCGCGCCGTCACGCTCAATCCCAGCACGCCGTTCAACATGGCGGCCGGCCAGACCAGCTTCGGCCGGTTTCGTTACTTCCCCGACGCCGTCTGCCTGCATCCGTCGGGGCACGCGATCGGAGTCAACGCGCAATACAAAGTACTTCAGATCGTCAAGCTGGAATCGGAAGGCATCGCGGACACCGATGTTCTTATCGGGTCGGTCGCGGCGGGACCCGCTTCAGATCCGACACGGCCTGGTCTGCTGTTCCATCCGGTCGCGGTCAACTGCGCTTACGACGGCACGATCATCGTGTTGGAGGATACCAAGTTCTCCACCGGAACGGTGACGACCACGGTGTCGCGTCTGGCGGCGTACGATATGAACCTGAACCCGGTCAACCGCTTCAACGACGCCCAAGGTGCTCCAAGCCAATGGCTCTACCTCGCCGATCCCGCCGACAACTACTACCTGGACATCGCTGTCGTCGGCGACAATCAAATGACGTACATCTATGTGCTCTACTATACGGGCGCGGGTGACAGTCCGTCAGACTACAACATGTCGATCTACACCTATGGCGGTTCCGCGCCGTCAGCCAATCCGTTGGTGACGACGAATGGTATCGCGGCGGCGAATCTCGCCGTCGACATGTGGCACACCGCTTATGTGTTGAATTTCCCGATGGTCACCGACGGAGCCGGTCACGCCGCGGGACCAACAAATGCCAGCACGGGGCCCGCGGGACGGACCGTCCCATCCGTCAGCATGTGGCTGCCGCCCGTGCCGTGAATCCCGCGCCTGGGCACGCGTGATCGAGCCGTGCCCAGGCCTGTCAAAATGCGTGGGGAGATTGTCATGAGATTTCTGTTCCTGCTGATGAGCCTGCTCTTATCGTGCCTGCCCGCGACAACCATGGCCCAGAAGGCGAAGACGGCCGCGCAGTTAACGGCGGAAAAGATCGCGCACATAAAGTCCGCGCCGGGCCAGCCATTCACCTGCCCCTACTGCGATCTGCGAGAGGCCCAATTCGCTGGCAAGAACCTCACCAACGCCAATTTCCTGCACGCGAACCTGCGAGGCGCCAACTTCAGTGGCGCCAACGTCAGGGGAGCCCAGTTTGCCCAGGCGGACCTCACCGGCGCCAATTTCCAGAATGTTACACTGGGGACCGCCGGGCTGGGGCCGACCGATTTCACCCAGGCGATCCTGACCGGAGCGAATTTCCGAAGCGTGAAAATGGAAACTTCGGTCAGTTTCCAGTACGCGGAGCTGACGAAGACGGATTTCACAGGCATCGACGGCCGGAAGGCGCGGTTCGGTCCACAGCTTGGCTTCGATCCTGGCGCCGGAGCGCCGAAATTCGCCGGTGCGACCTTGGACTGCTCGTTCTCGCTCTATTGGAAATACCTGGACGTTACTGGCGCGCACCTGGCGACCTGCCCGGCACAACCCGCCGCCCCGGCCAACGTGCAAGGCACCATGACGCCGCCTGTCCCCGGCAAAGCCCCGGCGGCCGGCCCCGAGGGAAAACCGATCCCGGCCGACGGTCAGCGGCTGGAGTTTCTGCCGCAGCCCGAGAAGCCGGTCGACGCCGCCAGGTCGGCCGCGGGAGCCGCCAATCAGGTGTTTGTGGCCACGACCGGGACCGACGGGCCAAACTGCGGCACCACCAGCGGCAATGCCTGTTTGACCATTGGACAAGGTGTCACCAACTGCGTGAAGGTTGGCGTGCCTTGCGGTGTCCTGATCGGCTATGGGACCTATCAACTGACCGCGACCCTCCAGCTTTCAAACAACGTGTCGCTGGTGGGCGGTTATATTTCCGGCGCCCCTTCAACGTATCAATCGAACGTCCTGGCGCCGGCGGGCGGCAGCCCGGCACTCACCGGGAACGGCGTGACGCTCAGCTTGCAGAACCTTGTTCTGAGCGGGTCCGTCTCGAGCAGCGCGACGCAGGCATCGGTCGTCGTGCAACTGACGGGATCGTCCAATGTGACCGCCCAAACGGTCAACATAAATGCTGCGTCCGGCGTGAACGCGGGTCCTTCCGGCGCTGGGGCATCCTCGGCCGGGGGCGCCGGGGGCAATTTCCAGTCCTATGGGGCCGCTGCCGGTGGCACCTCGCAGTGCGGGAGCTACAACCCGGGGGGTTCGAGCGGCACGGGATGGCTTATCACCGGTTCCAGTAGCGGCAGCGTTTGGAGTGGTTGCCACTACACTTGCTCCTGGGCATCCGGCAACGCGAATTGGTGGGGAACCAACGGTGGCAGCGGCCAGAGTTCAGGCGGGGCTGGAACGATCAACGCGGGGCCCTACGCTTGCACCTTCGGCGGGCCGCCAGGGACCCCGGCGGGCGGGGGCGGCGGCACGGGATCCGATGGATCCGGGCAGGCTGGCCCGTCATCGAACCGTATCGGAACGTTCGGTGGGAATGGCGCGTGGAGTCCGATCGCCAGTTCGACCGGGCCGCGCGGCAACGACGGCGGCGGCGGCGGCGGCGGCGGCGCCGCCCAGGCGTCAGCCACCGGACATTGCTACTTCGCGAGCAGTGGCATCGACACCTACAATGGCACCGGCGGTGGTGGCGGTGGCGCCGGTGGTTGCGGCGCCTCTGGTGGCGGCGGTGGCATGATGGGCGGCGGCAGCTTCGCCCTGGTGCTGGTGAACTCGATCTTTAGCGCCCAGAGTGCCGTGCAGGTAACGGGCGCACAGGGCGGCGCCGGTGGCAACGCGGGTGCCGGCGTCGCGGGCGGCTCAGCCGGGTCCGGCGGCGCGAACTGCTCATGCCAGAACGCGGCCGGCCAGGGGGTGCCGAATTGTTCGGCCAACTGCGGTGGAGCCGGGAACTCGGGAGCCGGTGGAAACGGCGGCAATGGCGGCGCGAGCGGTGGGGGGGCCGGCGGAAATGGGGGACCATCTGTCGCGATCGTATTGGTCAGCGGCGGCAGCCTCCCGAACTCGCCGACCATCTATCCCGGCTCCGGCGGGTCCTTCGGCTCAGGCGCCGCCGGGGCAGGTAGCGCCCCGGCCGGCACCGCGGGCCAAATCGGACTGGGTCAGGCGACCTACACGGTGACGCAGTAGACTGAAACCCGGTTCAAACCCAGGCACGAAAAACCCGCCATCGCCGTGAGACCACGAGGCGATGGCGGGCTTCGTGTCCGTTTCGAGTAAGTATCAACCCGCGAAACGATGCCGGGCGGCGGCGGTTCGCGAGGCGCCGCCGCCGAACAGGAACCCGTCCAGCGCGATCGTCCGCGCGCCGCTTGTACGGCCACGGCTGGCTAACGGCCCGCGACGCACCGGTTCAGTTCTCCCGATCTGAGGTCCCACTCTCGCTGGTTGGCTCCCGAGCCGAATGCTCCCATGCAAAAGCGAAAGTGATTGCCGTAGTTTAAAGCCCAGCGCGCCGGATTTTCCTCAATGAAACGCAGGCACCTGTCATGCGTCCGCGCGGCGCGGGAGGCATTGATCGCGGCACTCGCGTAAGAGCGGCAATACTCAGCGGGATCTTCCGCCCGGCCGGGTACCGCGGCCGTGCAAACGCCCAGAACCACACCGAGGGCGAGAACCTGACGTGAGACGTTGTGCATGAGTAACATCCTTCATTTTTGGACCGCGGACGCCGCCGCGACGCTCAGCGCGAGGTGACAAGGAAGGAACGGACGCGGAATTGACTTAGGCGACGCTGAACAATAATCGAATCGAGTGGAGCGCTCCTTCTGACGTCATCCCCGGACTCGCCCGGGGATCTCTTCCGGCACGGTGCGGCGATTGATCCCCGGAGCAAGTCCGGGGATGACGACTGAGGGCAAATCCAACCGAAGCGGTTATTCTCGCGCGTTGCCTTAGATTAAACGGATCGGACTTTCAACATTTCGCGGGCAACATTTCGCGGGCAACATTTCGCGGGCATCCCGGCCGGCGGATCGCGGGAGGGCGGGGTCTCCTCGCGAGACCCTCTTGGTCCGGTGCGAGGACCAGCGTGGTTCGCTATACCGTGTCCGCGATCGGCAGCACACCGGCGGGGAGCATGACGTGGCGAACGATTTCAAAGGACGGCGGGAAGATGCTCGGCTACTGACCGGTCAGGGGCGCTACACCGCCGACTGGAACCGCCCCGGTCAGGCGCACGCGGTGTTCCTGCGCGCCGATCGCGCCCATGCGGTCATCCGCTCGATCGACATGGCGGCGGCTCGCGCGGCGCCCGGCGTGCTGGCGGTGCTGACCGGGGAAGACGCGGTCGCCGCCGGCTTCGACCGGGGCTCGGCGATGATGCCGGTGAAAGGCCGCGGTGAGGCTTTGCGCGTGCCGCCGCGGCCCGCTCTGGCGACCGATCGCGTCCGCTTCGTGGGCGAGCCAGTGGCGCTGGTCGTGGCTGAGACGGCGCATCAGGCGGCAGACGCCGCGGAACTGATCGCGGTGGACTACGAGACATTGCCGGTGGTGGCGGATGCCGCCGCCGCGCTCGCGTCAGACGCTCCGATCATCCATGACGCGGTGCCGGATAATTTGTGCTTCGATTTTGACTATGGCGATGCGGCGGCGACGGACGCGGCGTTCGCCCAGGCCGCGTGCGTGGTGCGGCTGACGCTGACCAGCGGACGGGTCGTGGGCAATCCGATGGAGCCGAAAGCCGCCCTCGCCGCCTGGGATAACGATGTGCTGGATCTGTGGACCAGCACCCAGGGCATGACCGCGATGCGCGACAGCTTCGCCGCGCAGAGCGGGCTGCCGCTGGAGCGCATCCGGATCCGCGCCAAGGATGTCGGCGGCGGATTTGGGATACGTGGGCCGGCTTACCCAGAGCACATGGCGCTGGCACTGGCGGCGCGCATCACCGGGCGCGCGGTGAAATGGGTCGCGTCGAGGGCCGAGACGTTTCTGTCGGACTATCACGGCCGCGGCCTGGTCCTGACCGGCGCTCTGGCGCTCGATGCCGAGGGGCGATTTCTGGCGCTGCGGCATGAGTGGCTCGCGGACCAGGGCGCGCATCCGGTGGCCACGGGTCCGTTGATCAATTCGCTGAACCCGGCGTGCATGTCGACAGGCTGTTACCTCGTCCCGGTGGTTTATGGGCGGCATCGGCTGGCGATCACCAACACGGTGCCGGTCACCGCCTATCGCGGCGCGGGACGGCCGGACATGGCCTATATCGTCGAGCGCCTGGTGGACGAGGCCGCGCTGAAGACCGGCATCGACCGCATCGAACTGCGCCGCCGCAACCTGATTCCGCGCGATGCCATGCCGTATCGTCCGCCGACCAGCCCGGTGTTTTCGGAGTACGACAGTGGCGACTACCGCGGCGGCCTGGACCAGGCACTCGCGGCCGCGGACTGGGATGGGTTCGCCGCCCGCCGCGCCAATTCCTCCGCCCGAGGCAGGCTACGCGGCATCGGCTGCGCGGTGTTCGTGGAACCGTCGGGCGGCGTGGTGCCGAAGGACGAGGTCGCCATCACGTTCGACGCCGATGGGTCCGTCGTGTTGCATACCGTCGTGACTTCCAACGGCCAGGGCCACGAGACCGTATATCCCGAGATCGTGGCCCGCGTGTTCGGCATCAACTCGTCACGCGTGCGGCTGTCCGCCGGCGACCCGGAGGGGCCGGTGCTGGTGGGCGGCGGCGCCTTCGCGTCCCGCTCGATGATGTCGCACGGCGCCGCCAGCCTGGTCGCCGCGCGCGAGGTGGTGGAGAAAGGCCGCGCCCTGGCGGCGAACAGGCTGGAGGCCGCCGTCGCCGACATCGAGTTCGCCGCCGGCGTGTTCCGGATCGCCGGCACCGACCGCGTGATCGACCTCGTGACCCTGGCCGCGAATGGCGCGCTGGACACCACCACCGGTCTGCCGGCCGGCCGCGCGTTCCCCTCCGGCGCGCACGTGGCGGAGGTCGAGATCGACCCCGAGACCGGCGAGACGCTCGTGGTCCGCTACACCGCCGTCGATGATTGCGGTGTCGTGATCAGTCCGGTGCTGTTGGAGGCTCAGATCCTCGGCGGCATGTTCCAGGGACTGGGCCAGGTGCTTGGCGAGCTTTGCGTGTACGACGCGGACGGTCAGCTCGCCACCGGAACGTTCATGGATTACCCGATGCCGCGCGCCGACATGCTGACCCGGTTCGAAATTGGCGATTTCTGCGTGCGGTCGCCGACCAATCCGCTCGGGGTGAAGGGCGCCGGCGAGGCGGGGACGACTGGCGCGCTCCCGGCGGCGATGAACGCGATCCTGGACGCGCTGCGCCCGGCGGGGGTGACGGAGTTGGACATGCCGGCGACGGCGCATCGGGTTTGGCGGGCGTTGAATCGGGTGTAAACCGGGCCGCGGCGGGTGCGCGGCCCGCTCATGCCACGTAGGATGCGAACAATTGATCTGGATCATGGGTCGCCGGTCGCCGGTCGCGTAATGGCTGGTGTGTAACGATAATATTCTTGTCGGCTTCGGCCGCCCTGAACCAAACCACGAGGAAACCTCCCGATGTCCCAGACGATGCCGCCCAACCCGCGGAACACAGCGGCGTCTTCCGCGGCCCAGGTGATGGACCCGCTGGAGCGGGAGACCGTCAATCGCGTGGTGTGGCGGCTGATGCCAATCCTGATGCTTGGTTACTTCTGCGCCTATCTCGACCGGGTGAACGTCGGTTTCGCCGGATTGACAATGATGTCGGCGCTTGGCTTTTCGGCGGCGGTGTTTGGCTTCGGCGGCGGCGTGTTCTTCCTCGGCTATTTCCTGGCGGAAATCCCCAGCAACCTGTTCCTGAACCGCGTCGGCGCGAGGCGCTGGATCGCCCGCATCCTGTTCACCTGGGGCATCATCTCCGGCCTCACCGCCTTCGTCTGGAACGACTGGAGCTTCTACGGCGTCCGCTTCTTTCTCGGCCTCGCCGAGGCGGGATTTTACCCCGGTATCGTGCTGTACCTGACATGGTGGTTCCCGTCGAATTACCGCTCCCGCATGCAGGCGATCTTCCAGTCGGCCAGCGTGATCTCGCTGATCGTCGGACCGCCAGTGTCGGCCTGGCTGCTGACCTTGGATGGAGTATTTGGATTCGCTGGCTGGCAATGGCTGTTCCTGGTGGAGGCCGTGCCGCCCCTCATCATGTGCTTCGTCACCTGGTTCCTGCTGACCGACCATCCGATAGACGCGAAATGGTTGCGTCCCGAACAGCGCGAATGGTTGCAGAATCGGCTCGACTCCGAGCAGGCGCAACGCGAGTCGGTGCGCCGCTATGGTCTGGGCGAAGCGATGTTCAATCCGCGCATCTGGCTGCTGACGCTGGTGTATTTCGGCCAGAACGTTTCGAATTACGGACTGCTGATTTTCCTGCCGCAGATCGTCAAGGCGTTCGGCATTTCGACGAGAATGACCGGCTATGTCACCGCCTTGCCGTTCGTGTTCGCGGCTTTCGCGATGATTTATTGGGGTCTTCGCTCGGACCGCAGCGGCAACCGCTCCATGTATGTCGCCTCGGCCTGCGCGCTGTGCGCGGCGGGGCTGGCGGCCTGCACCTTCGTGGGCACCGGCCACCCCGTCTGGATGATGGTCGCCCTCATCCTCGGCATCATGGGTCAGCAGTCGATCGCGCCGACGTTCTGGCCGTTGCCGACGGCGATGCTTTCCGGCGTCGCGGCGGCGGGCGGCATCGCGCTGATCAACGCGGTGGGCAATCTGGGCGGGTTCCTCGGCCCCTATATGTTCGGGTTGATCAAGGACTCGACCGGCAGCGATATGATCGCGCTGCTCGCCCTGGCCGGCGCGCCGGTGATGTGCACGGTGGTGTTGCTGGCTCTGGGCCACGACCGGCGGCTGGAGCGGGCGCCGGTTGGGGTGTAGCGAACCGAATTGGACCTGCGGGCGTCAGCGCGCATCGCGTGTGGAGGGAGTTGAACGAGGGCAACGCGATCCCGCTGGTTTGACTGGAGTTTTTATCAGGATTGCCCGGTCATCGACCTGTCCGCGAATGATCTGTGTAAGAAACAAGATAGCAAGACTTTAACACGGAGGAAGAACGAGAATGCACTGAGGGGCACGGAGAAGTAAGGGATTTTAGCGCTTCGCGCGGTGATTGATCCGGCACAGCGCAAAGCGCCATATCTTGTCCTCCGTGGCCCTCCGTGCATTCTCATTCTTCCTCCGTGTTAAAGTCTTGCTTGCTCGCGAAGATCGAACCACCACGCCCCATCCGGGATACGACGGCGATCCCCCACGATCACGTCTCCCCATCCCGCGCACGGGGCTTCCGGATCGGATCAGTACCGGATCATGATGGCCCCGAGACGTCCCGGAGGAGCGTGCCAGTGACAGAGACTCAGGCGACGCCGGAGTCCGGCGACCGGCGTCCGATCGCGGCGCGATCCCATGGCTGGAGCCGGGCCGCGGCGGGTATGCTGATCCGCGCCGGCGCCTCGCCGAACGCGATTTCGGTCGATGGCATGCTGGCGGCGATCGTCGCCGGAGTTTGTTTCGCGTTCGCGCCGCGCGCCGCCGGATGGGGGTCGATCGCACTGTGGCTGTTGGGCGCGTTGCTGATCCAGGCCCGGCTGGTGGCGAACATGCTGGACGGCATGGTCGCGCTTGGCCGAGGCGTCGCCTCACCGGTCGGCGAGTTGTTCAATGACGTACCCGACCGGGTGTCCGACAGCGCCGTGCTGATCGGCATTGGCTGCGCCGCCGGCGATCTCACACTTGGTTTGGGTGCCGCCCTGGCCGCCATGGCGACAGCCTATGTCCGCGTACTGGGCCGGAGCATCGGCGCGCCGAGCGAGTTCGGCGGGCCAATGGCGAAACAACACCGCATGGCGCTGCTCACGGCCCTCGCTGTGCTGGAATGTTTCACGCCCGCATCATGGACGATGACGATCGCCGCGGCGGCACTCTGGATCATTCTGCTGCTGTCACTGGTGACGACAGCGCGGCGCTTGCTGCGAACCACGGCGTTTCTCCGAGGCACACGCTGATGCAATGGCCCATCGCTTTTGCTCACCCGGTCACCCGAGGCATCATCGCCGCAGTGCTCGGCGTGCTGGTCCTCGCGACAATCGCGATCGCTGTTCTGAGCCTGACCGGCCGCGGTTCTCCCGCCATGCGCCGGGAACTTTGGTTGCGGCTCGGATCTTGGTTGGTGTTGTTGCCGCTGATGCTGGGACCGGTTCTGGCGGGCCGTGTCTGGACCATCGGTGCCGTGACCATTCTGGGCCTGGTCTGCCTGCGCGAGTTCGATCGCGCGACAGGTTTGTTCCGCGAACCGATCATTACCGCGACGGTGGCACTGGCGATGGTCGCGGTGAATTTCGCCGCTCTGGACAATTGGTACAACTTCTTCGTGGCCCTTTGGCCGTTGTCGGTCAGCGTCATCGCCGTCGCCTCGATCCCCGCCGACAAGCCAAACGGTTACATCCAACGCGTCGGACTGGGTGTTTTCGCATTCATGCTGTTCGGCGCCGGGCTGGCGCATCTCGGCTACATGGCGAACGACGCGAATTATCGGCCGATCGTGCTGCTGCTGATTTGCGCCGTGGCGCTGAACGACGTGCTTGCCTTCACATGCGGCAAGCTGATCGGCGGTCCGAAGCTGCTGCCGCATACCAGTCCAGGCAAAACGATTTCCGGCGCCGCCGGCGCGATGTGCGGCACGACTTTGCTGGTCGCCGGCGTGGCGCATCTGATTTTCACCGGCACGCGGCTCGATCAGCCACTTTGGCTGATCCTGCTCGGTCTGACGGTCAGCGTCGCCGGTCAGTTCGGCGATCTGACTCTGTCGTCGATCAAACGAGACCTGGGGATCAAGGACATGGGCGTGGCGATTCCAGGTCATGGCGGCGTGCTGGACCGGTTCAACTCGCTGCTTCTGGTGGCGCCGGCGTCGTTTCATTTCATCCAGTATTTCGTTGGCTTCGGTATGGATCAGCCAACCCGCGTGATCACCGGGGGCTGACATGGAATGGAACCTGAGTCCCGCGCGCGATCACGGACTGGCGACGCGCGATCGGCTGGCGAGTCCGTTGCGCGAACGCAGCCTCGGTGGCCTTGTCATCAACGCGGCGTGGCGGCGCGTGGTGCGCGCGTATCTGGCGGCCGCGCATCGGCTGCGCGTCACCGGGCGAGAGAATTTGCCGCATGCCGGTCCATTCGTGATGATCGCGAATCATGCGAGCCACCTCGACGCGCTGACCCTGACGTCGGTGTTGCGCGGTCCGCCCGCGCGCCGCGTCCACGCACTCGCCGCGGCGGATACGTTCTTCACCAGCGTGGCCAATTCGGCGTTCGCGGCTTACGCGATCAATGCCCTGCCGGTCGCGCGCAAGGGCGGTGGGCGCGAAGGCATGCGCGCGATGCGGGAGCGGCTGATCCAGGATGGTTTCGTCTATGTGATATTTCCCGAAGGCACCCGCACCCGCACCGGAGCCCTGGCGCCATTCAAGCCGGGGATCGGCATGCTGGTCGCGGGGACGGATATTCCCGTCGTGCCGTGCTGGATCGAGGGCGTCTTCGCGGCCTGGCCGGCGGTCCGGAAATTGCCGCGGCCAGCGCCAGTGGCGGTAACGATCGGGGCGCCGCTCCGGTTCGCCGAGGTTACCGACGATGCGGAGGGCTGGAGCGAAGTGGCGGCGGCGTGCGAGGCGGCCGTTCGTGGGCTTGGGGGGACCGGCACGTCAGCGGGATCAGACACGACAGCGATCCGGAGTTGAAACCGGATGTGTCAACTGTCATTCTGAAAGCGACAGTTGACAGGGCCGTCGCCATCACGCTCGCACCGCCCACGATCGAGGATGCTGAAATCAGCCGGACGGTCGCGCTTCTGGGCGGACGGCGTGCCTTGCGTCGTTCGGTACGTAGCCGCCTTGAAGCGCATGACATGTTACAGAAAGGCCTACCGGGGCACGCGTTGAAGCATCTGGTAGACTATGTCGCCATCCTTCGCGCCTCGCATCATGGCGGCATGGAAAAGGCGGTCGGCATCAGCCTCCGGACTTATCAGCGCCGCATGGATGCGCTCGATAAACCGCTGAGCCCCGAGCAGAGCGGCCGGACCTGGAAGTTCGCCGAGGTACTGGGCCGGGCGATTGCTCTGTTCGGCTCGCAGGCCGAGGCGGAAGCCTGGCTGGAACGGCCGGCGATGGCGCTTGAGCAGCGCAAACCCATTGACCTGCTATCGACGCCCGCCGGGGTCGAATCGGTCGAAAACCATCTGACGCGGCTTGAGTACGGCGTCTACACATGATGCCGTTGCCGCCGCCTCTCGGGTCCGGCGGGCTGGTGTTCTGGAGATTGGATCAGGCGAAATTCGCATCGCTCTGGGACAGCGGCGACGGCGGTTATTTTGTCGGCGGCCGCTGGAACTCGCGCGGGATTCGCGCGGTCTACGCGGCGCTCGATCCCGCGACGGCGATCCTGGAGGTCGCCTTACATAAGGGTTTCAGGACGCTCGACATTGTCCCACATATTCTGAGATCCGCACGGATCGCGGACCCGAACCAGGCGCGGGTCGTCACGCCCGAGGACGTGCCCAACGCAAACTGGTTGAGGCCAGGACAACCCGGCGCCGGACAACAGGCGTTCGGAGACACCATGCTCAAGGTTCATAAATTCACGATCATCCCCAGCGTGGTGTCCGCTCATAGCTGGAACGTGATCTTCGATCCCGTGGTGGCCAAAGGCAGCTACGAATCCGTGACGCGGGAGCGCTTTGCCCTTGATACACGCTTGCATCCACCGGCTGGGACGGAGGGTTGATGGAACAGGTCGGGGTAGACTCAACAGTCGTGCCCAGGTCCGCCGGACGCCGATTCTGGCATTCAGCCCGGCGCAACCTTCAGTTCCATCCCCTCCCGCGCCGCGACAGTCAGGGGACGCGCGGACCGCGCCTCCGCCTCCAAAGCGGCCATCGCCAGATCGTTCCGCATCGGAGCATGATGGAACAGCACCAACCGCCTTACGCTGGCGTCATCCGCCACGCGCACGCCCGCCCGCCACGTCGAGTGACCCCAGGACACGCGGCTTGGGTACTCCTCGTCGGTCAGCATCGCATCGTAGATCAGCATCCCCGCCCCCTGGCACAAACGGCGCAGCGCCGCGTCCATCGCCGCGTCGCCGTGTCCGGTGTCGGTGGCATACACCATCGCCCGGCCGGACCATTCGACCCGGTACGCGATACTGCCGCCCGGATGCGGCAACATCGCGGTGTGCGCGATCACGCCTCCGCCAAGATCCAGCACCGATCCCGCCGCGAACTCGCGAAATTCGACGTCGGCCCGGATCGACGCGCCGAGGTCGGGATTGACCGGCGCATTCAGGCTGGCGCGCAATGTCGTTTCAGCGGGCACGCCATGGGTCAGGTGGCCAGCCCAGACGCGGATTTTATTTCCCGACCGGAACAAGGGCGCGAAGAACGGCAACCCGCAGATATGATCGTAGTGCGTGTGACTTAATATCAGATCGACATCGACCGGCCCGGGTTCGGCCGCCATCGCGGCGGCGAGCGGCACCAGGCCGGAGCCGGCGTCGAAAATCAGCCGGCGTTCGCCCAACCTCACCTCCACGCAGGAGGTGTTGCCACCGTAACGGACTGTCCCCCGTCCAGGCGTCGGCAGAGAGCCACGAACACCCCAGAAACGCACTTTCATCGATCTCATCCCAGGGCCCAAGGGTGGGCTTACAATACCCTACAAAGGTGGCCGGCCAGTCCTGTCAACTGAGCCCGCGCGGCGCCGCATTGGTCAAGAAATATTTCCGCGTCGACATCAAAGCGCGGATCATTTTTCCCTCTGTCGGGGGAATCCTGACATAAATCCTCTTTCGCGCGGCGGGGTCTTGCCATGGAAGAGAAATTCCGTTTTCGCCTGTAGGCGACCACCAATCGGGAGACCTCCGTGATCCACCACATCCGCCGCCGCGTGCTCGGCCTCTCCGCGCTGGCGCTGCTCACGCCGCGGTCTCGCGCCGCCCAGGCCGCCGCTCCAGAGGAAATCAACCCAGGGGAAATCAACATCGACTGGGCGACTTACAACCCGGTTTCATTGGTGCTGAAGGACCAGCATCTGCTGGAGGACGCCTTCGCCGCCGACAAAATCAGCATCCGCTGGGTGCAATCCGCCGGATCCAACAAGGCGCTGGAGTTCCTCAACGCCGGCTCGCTGGACTTCGGCTCCACCGCCGGCGCGGCAGCCCTGATAGCCAAGGTGAACGGCAATCCGTTGCGCACGATCTACGTGTTTTCGCGGCCGGAGTGGACCGCTCTGGTCACCATGCCGGACAGTCCGATCCACACCGTCGCCGACCTGAGAGGCCAACGCATCGCGGTCACCCGCGGCACCGATCCGCATATCTTCCTGGTGCGCGCCCTGGCCGAGGCGGGAATGTCGGAAAAGGACGTCAAACTGGTGTTGCTGCAGCACCCCGACGGCCGCACCGCCCTCGAACGAGGCGACGTCGCCGCCTGGGCCGGCCTCGATCCCATGATGGCCGCCGCCGAACTCGAATCCCACGCCAGGTTGTTCTATCGCAAACCGGAAGCCAACACCTGGGGCGTCCTGAACGTGCGGGAGGAATTCGCCGCCGCCCACCCGGGCATCGTGCGCAAGGTGCTGACCCAGTACGAGGTCGCCCGTAAATGGGCCGTTTCGCACAAGCCCGAGCTGATCGCGATGATGGGTGCCGCCGACAAACTCTCCGCCGCGATCAACGAGCGTCAGTTGCAGCGCACCGACATGTCCAGCGGGATGATCGGCGAAGCCCAGGCGAAGACGATCATCGAGGCGGGGAAGGCGTTGCAGGCGGCGGGCGTGCTGGACGCGTCCGTCGATGTGACGGCGGTGACCAACGCGATGATCGATCCGTCGTACGCCCGTGCGATTGGGGCGTGAACCGCGCCTCCCGCCTCGCCGGCTGGATCATTCCGCTGACGCTCGCTTTGGGGTGGGAGGCGATCGTGCGCGCGGGAATTGCGTCCGGCCGGCTGATGCCACCACCATCGCGGCTGATCGAGACCGCCGCGGCGCTGATCCGCACCGGAGAACTGCAAACCCACACTCTGGCGACGTTGACCCGCGTGCTGCTCGGGTTTGGCATCGGCGGCGCTCTGGGCACCGTGATGGGCATGCTGACCGGCGCCAGCCCATTGGCGCGCCGGCTGCTCGATCCGTCGATCCAGGCGTTGCGATCGGTGCCGTCGCTGGCCTGGGTGCCGATCTTCATTCTGTGGATGGGGATTTTCGAAACCTCGAAAATCGCGCTGATCGCGATGGGCGTGTTCTTCCCGGTCTATCTCGGCATGCTGACCGCGATCCAGAGCGTCGACCGCAAGCTGATCGAGGTCGGCCGCGTGTTCGGCCTGTCACCATTGGGGATCGCCCTGCGCATTACATGGCCCGCGGTGATGCCGATCTGGCTCGCGTCGTTACGGTCGGGACTTGGTCTCGGCTTCATGTTCCTCGTCGCCGCCGAGCTGATGGGCGCCTCCGAGGGACTGGGTTTTTTGTTGCTGGACGGCCAGCAAATGGGCCGTGCCGACACGATCATGGTGGCGATGATCAGCTTCGCGCTGTTAGGCAAGGCGGCGGACGCGGTGCTGGTGGCGATCAGCGTGCCGTTGCTGCGGTGGCAGGACACCGCGAGGTCGCGGTTGTGACAGGTTGACGCGAGGAGTTCGGTGCGAACGGTATCGACGCCGCCGATACCAGGGCCGGGCCATGAACGTGCTGATCAAAAAGTGGGGTAACAGTGCCTCGGTCGTGGCGGCGGCGAAGCTCAGCCTGAACCAGGCGGTCGACGTGCGTGAGGAGCAAGGCCGGATCATTGTCGAGCCGATCCGGTCTCAGGACGACGATCTCGTGAAGCTGATCGCCGGGATCACCGGTGAGAACCGCCATGAGGAAGTCGTTTTCGGCCGGCCGGAGGGCAAGGAAAAACTGTAGGGCCGGCACGCCATGTTCCGGACGCTGGCGATACCCTCGGACCGCCGGCGCACCCACAGCCAGCCGAGAATGAGAAGACCGGGCAAAATCGCCATGAATGCCCGCGGTTCCGGCAGCGGAGTATCCCCGACATCCGCGCTGAAGACAATCTGGTACTGATCCGCGTCCGCGAAGGACGGAGCGATCACGGAACACAAATCAGCCTCGGCGGTCGCAAGGTCCGAAACACCATTCGAGTAGGCGACCGCCCCCAAGGTGACCAGAATCGGCTCATTGACCGGCAGCTCAATCAACTGGGCCAAATTATTCTGACATGAGAGGTCCGGCGTCGCGCATTGTGACGGATCGAGCACCTGGTTAGACGCCGCATCCTGGATGTCCAGATAAGTACCATAGGCATTGAACATCGATATGTTGCTATATGCGGCGACGCCGTACGATGCCCCCAGAGCCGCGGAATCAATGCTATCAATCAGGCTCCCGGACACCGCGACCGGTACCGATGTCACCGACGGCCCGACAATCTCCATATAGTAACTCAGACTGGCGGTCGCGGTCGTGACACCCGAACTGGTCGCGAACACCGTGGGTCTCACCGTTCCATCGGCACTCGCGGACGCGGTGCCACCTAATTCAGCGGGCTGATTTCCACCGTACGTGTAAGTCTGGAACGCGGTCGTCGTGCCGACGACGTTTGGTGCCGAACCAGCCGGACCATACGTATCCGCCTGCGCCACGGCGTCTGACAACACAATCGACGCGTGCGCGGGCCGCGCGAGACTCACCGTCACACCCAAAATCATCAGGCTCAGGACAGCGATGAGCCCGCGCGGTTGGAAAACCGGACCAAAGGCGATTCTCCGTGGGGAAGGCGCATGAGACACGAAGTCTTCACAAAATGACACCGATCAAATCTCCACACATTTAGATTTCATTATCGTAATCGCGCATAGATCGTGCGGTCAAGCGACGACCTTCGCCGCAAGGCAGCCGAAAACTTCGGACGCGGCCCGAGGAGTCGATTTCAAACAAGTGTTCGCGCGCCGTTTCACCCGCCCTGATCGACGCGCCAATAGTCATCGCGAGCACTGTTCCGATTTCGATCTGACGTTGTCTCCCTACCGCATCCACCAATATGGCCAAACCAGGATGTGCACCGGCATGGCGGGCAAGCGTGCGAAAATCATCCTCGTTGCTCGTCACAACGATGCGATTCTCTTCTGTCGCGAAGGCCAGTACGAGCTGATCGGATGCTCCCCGCGATCCAACCTCGTTGACGTGAACCGCGTCGAAGCCGTGCGTCATGCTCAGATGCGACGCCAACATTGGGGACCGATTCTCATCGATCAGGAAGCGCGGCGCCACGGTTTGCCGGGCGGACGTCCGCGCGGTGGATTGGCCTCGGCATAGACCACCGCACCCTCCACCGTTTCGCGGTCGAGATAGGGATAATCCTCAAGAATGCTGTCGATCGTATCGCCTGCTTCGATCCGTCCGAGCACCGACCGCGCCGTGATCCTGGTTCCGCGGATCGTTGGCGTGCCGCCCATGACCGTCGGATCGCTCACGATGTATTCTCGCGCACGCTCATAAAGCGCCATCCGCCTGTGCACGCCGGAGAGCGCCTTACCCGTGTCGATGCGCACCAGGTCGCCGATCGATACCGTCGTCGCTTCACCGGCGCCGGGCGTCCGCTTGAGCAGACGACAGGCATCGTTCGCCGTGATATGCAGCTTGGCGGGGAGCGAACGCACCAGCGCCAACGCGAGCAACGCCGCCGCGTCCGGCGATCCACATGTGCGGAAATCTTCCGGGATGTAATCGCCTTTTGTACGGCCGAGAGTCTGATACCCGCGACGGCGGCGGCCTCTCGCGGGGAATAACCAGGCGACGGCATAAATCATGTCCTCCTGGATACTATTGATGCCGTCGCCCCGCTGGATGCAATCGGGTCGCGGCCCGGGCGGGCGCCGGCGAAATTGAGATGAGCCTTGCGTCATCCACAGGACATTGTACGAGAGCGGCCATGACCAAACTCAGCATTCGCCAGGTCAGCAAGACCTACGCCGACGGCACCGAGGCCTTGCGCGGCATTCAGGTCACCGCAGACAGCGGCGAGATCGTCGCCATTCTGGGCGGATCGGGCTGCGGCAAAACGACACTGCTGCGGTTGATCGCCGGGTTGGATCAGCCGTCGGGCGGAGAAATCCGGCTCGACGATGATGTCATTTCGGGCACGCATCCTTCGGTCAGCGCTGTGTTCCAGGAGCCTCGGCTGCTGCCATGGCTGAACGTGGGCGACAATATTGGGTTTGGCGGCCGGAGACTCACGCCGGTGGAGCGCGGCCGCCGGGTCGAAGCGTTGCTGGAGCGGATCGGTCTGGCGGAGTACGGAAAACGCTGGCCACGCGATCTTTCCGGCGGTCAGCAGCAGCGGGTGGCGATTGCTCGCGCACTGATTGGCCATCCCGGGATTTTGTTGCTGGACGAACCATTCTCCGCGCTCGATCCATTCACCCGCGCGACGCAGCATGGCCTGGTGCTGGATCTGTGGCGTGAGTTGCGGCCAACCATCCTGATGGTGACGCACGACGTGGATGAGGCGGTGTTTCTGGCCGATCGCATCGTGATCATGCGGCCTCAGCCGGGCCGGGTGCATGAGGAGATGACGGTCGATCCGCCGCGGCCGAGGGACCGGCTGGCGGGAGCGTTCGATCTGATGAAGCGGCGGGTGATGCGGGCGATCGACCGCTCACTGGCGGAGGATCGGCCGCGCGAAGCGGTCACCGGGAGCAATCTGTCGCCCTGGGTATGAGCGAATATCAGTTCGGGCGTTGATCGTCAGGAGACAATGGAACCGGGGGATCGGACCATCGCGAAAGAAAAGAATTATGCACGGAGAAAGATCGGGAATGCAGCAAGGACACAGAGAAGCACTGAACAGAAGCTATCCTCGACCGGATCGAAGGCGTCAAACGTTATGGCGCGACCTGATTGAGGTGATGAGTCGCGTCAGCACATTGAAGCCAATGGCCGGTTCGGGATGACGGCGGCTTCGAACTGAACAGGCGCCAATATCGCGCTCCGCGCGGTGTTCAATCAGGCATCGCGCGAAGCGCCATATTTTCCTTCTCCGTGTCGTTCGTGCAATCTCGTTCTTCCTTCGTGCTGAAATTCTTTCTTTCCCGCCGCCGCCAAAAGCCCGGCTGGCCGCCGTGACGGTACCAAAACGAACGCGAATTGCTTCTCTGAACGTCTACGCATGCTGAACTAACGCGACGCGCGAAAATAACCGCTTCAGTTTCGCTTTTCCCCAGCCGTCATCCCCGGACTTGCTCCGGGAATCAATCGCCGCACAGTGCTGGAACAGGTCCCCCGGACAAGCCGGGGGATGACGTTACAAGGAGCGCTCCACTCGATTCGATTATTGTTCAGCGGAGCCTAAGGCCCGTTCGTCCCCCTCCCCGCCTGGATCGCGCGCCAGATTCGTTCCGATGTCGCCGGCATCTCGATATGCGTCACGCCGAACTCCGCCAGAGCATCCACCACGGCGTTGATCACGGCGCCCAGAGCCGGTGTCGTTCCACCTTCGCCGCCAGGTCTGATCCCATAACGATGGCTCGCCGCCGGCACCTCGATCAGTTCGCAATCGAACAGCGGCAAATCATCCGCCCTCGGCATCGCGTAATCCATGAACGAGGCCGATAACGCCTGCCCGCTGCGCGGATCGAAATGGCACTGTTCCAGCAACGCCTGGCCGATCCCCTGCGCGGCGGCCCCATGCGTCTGGCCATGCAGAATCAGCGGATTGATCGCGAGCCCGACGTCGTCGACGCCCGCCCAACGTACCAGGCGCACCTGCCCGGTTTCGGGATCGATCTCCACCTCGCAAACATGCGTACCAGAGGGAAACGCGCCGACCGATACGGTCTCATCGCCAATCCCCTCGAGCTTGCCGCGCAGTTCCTCGGGCAGGTCGTTCCGCGTCGCCGCCGCTTTCGCCACTTCGAAAATTCCAACCCTCCGATCCGTTCCGGTGACCGAGAACACCCCGCGAGCGAACTCGATATCGCCAACTCCGGTCTCCAGCATCACCGCCGCGATCGCCTTGCCTTTTTCGATGATCGCATCCGACGCGATTCCGATCGCCAGGCTGGCGATCCGCATCGAGCGCCCGGAATGCGAGCCGCCGCCGGCCAGCACGCGGTCCGTGTCGTGCGCGACAAAGTCGACACTCTCGAAAGGCACGCCAAGAAACTCGGTCAACAGTTGCGCGAAACTTGTCTCGTGCCCCTGGCCGCTGTTCATCGTGCCGACCACCAGTTCGACCCTTCCCTCCGGAGCGACGGTGACCCCGGCGCGTTCGCGCGGAAATCCGCTGGTACCTTCGATGTAGTTGGCGAATCCAATGCCTCGCAGCAGGCCGCGCGCGCGCGAATCCGCCTTGCGCGCCGCGTAACCCTCCCAATCGGCGAGTGCCAGCGCGGCGTCCATCCCCTTCTCATACTCGCCGTTGTCGTAGGTGATCCCCACGCCGTTGGTGTGCGGCATCGAGGGCGCGGGAATCAAATTACGCCGGCGCAACGCGACCCGGTCGAAGCCGCATTGAATCGCGGCCAGGTCGATCAGCCGCTCGATGATATAAATTGCTTCGGGCCGGCCCGCGCTGCGATACGGTGTTGTCGGCGGCGTATGGGTCAGCGCGGCGAGGCCGCGGAAATGCAACGCCGGAACCCGATACACGCCGGAGATGATGTTCAGCCCCTTGCGCAACGGGATGAACGAAACGGTATGAGCGCCAAGATTGCTGACATTGGTGCCGCGCATCGCCAGGAACCGTCCGTCCTCGTCCAATGCCAGTTCGGCGTCGACGGAAAGATCGCGGCCCTGATAGTCGCTGAGGAACGACTCGGTTCGATCGCCGGCCCATTTGACCGGCCGCCCGACGCGCCGCGAAGCCCAGGGAAGCAGGGCGAACTCGGGAAAAAAGAAATTGCGGGTGCCGAAGTTGCCGCCCATGTCGCCGCACAGCACATGGCATTGTTCCGCAGCTACGCCGAGTATGTCCGCCAGATCGTGCTTGTATTTCACAACTCCAAGACCGGCCCCGGCGTAAAGCGTGTAACACCCGGTCGCGGCGTCGTAATCGCCGATCGCGTTGCGTGGCTCCATCGGGCTGCCGGTGACGCGTTGGATCCAGGATTGGAAGTGAACCGTGTGGGCCGCGCGCGCGAAGGCCGCATCAGTCGCCGCTTTGTCGCCAACTTCAAAGTCGGTGCACAGATTCGATCCACCATCGTTTCGGACCAATGGCGCGCCTGGTTTGATCGCGTCGCTGGCCATCGTCACGGCGGGCAGGATCTCGTAGTCGACCGCCACCAGTTCGGCGCCGTCCTTCGCGCTGTCGAGCGATTCCGCGATCACGATCGCGATGGGTTCACCGACATGGCGCACCTTGTCCGTGGCTAATGGTGGCTGCGCGGCGGCGAAGGTCGGGAAACCGGCCCGTTCCCTGACCGTGACATCGACTCCTCCGGTCACGCCCGCCTTATGATCGATCGGCTTCAGGCCGTCGCCAAGCCAATCCGCGCCGGACAGCACCGCGATCACGCGGGGCGAACTTTCCGCCGCACGTTTATCGATTGATCTGATCAAAGCATGCGCGTGCGGTGAGCGCACCAGCACCGCGAACGCCATATTCGGCAGCATGATGTCGGGGAGATAGCGTCCGCGTCCGGTCAGGAAACGCAGATCCTCCTTGCGTGGGACCGGCTGACCGATGCCGAATTCAACCATGCTGAATTACAGCCTGGCCGGCGCCTCTTGCCCGGTCACCTGCTGATAGGCCACGCGCGTCGCGTCGGACACGCGTTGCGTATCCTCTCGCAGGTTCCGCGGCGTGATCGCGATGAAGGCGATTTCCCAGTCTTGGCCGGCGGGTTTGCCCACCTTTGGCACGAACGCGTGCGGCGCGCCCGGCGCGTTGTGGAACTGATCGCCCCCGGTCACCGGCGTCAGGACAGGTTGCCCGGTCTCGCCCTCGGAAAACCCTTCCGCTTCGCCAACCACGTACATGGGAAACTGATCGGTGCGGCTGTAAGCGTGTTTGTGCAGTTCGACGTGGTTCAGAAACACGCAGGCGACGAACCGTCCGTGCCGATTCGCGCCAAGACGCCAGGGGCCGTTGCCGGACAAATCCATCGGCCCAGGAAGCGCGTGTTGTTTGCGGCTGAGAACGTCTCGGAGGGTTTCTTTTGGATTCAACGCCACAGAGGACGCCGCGCGGGCGGCACTGAAGTCGGCGTAGACGCCTTTCACCCAGCTCAGTTCGTCATCCGCCAGTTCGTGGTCCAATAGCGGCAAACTCGACTCATCTGGCATGGATGGCTCCGGCGCTTCTGGCATGAGCGCACCGATTATCACCGGCCGCGGCATCCGGCAAGTTCACGCCGCGGCGTCCGCTCAGTTGGTCAGCACCGTCCGGGCGTAAGTCCCCGTATTCGTGCAACTGAACGAATATTCCATATCGACCCAGGTGCCGGTATAAAGGTCGCTGTCCCCGACGGATATCGGGCTGCCCATGTCGTTCCAGTCGATCGTCAGGACCGTTCCGGACGTCTGGCCGTTAAGCTCCAGGCATGTGGGATTGATGTTGCTGGCCGATGCCGGTGTCGTCGTCGCGCAGTTGCCATTGACGACAACGTTCTGCTGTTGCGCCGGACCGCCAAGGGTTCCGTTGCCGGTGACCGAATTGAAGCTTGTCAGCGCGACGGCGTTCCCTTGGTAGACATAACATGCGGTGGCCGAGCTGCCATAGATGACATGGTTGGCATTCACCATCGCCTCCTGATTGTTCGCGGAGTAACCGTCCGCCGCATTGCTCGTGTTCAGGGTCGCCGGATAGTCGCTGCTGTAATAAACATTGGTGGTCCCCACGGTCGAGCCATACGTGTTGGCCTGGCCGCCGTACCAACCGGAATTTCGCCCGCCGGTCTGGTTGTCGAGTTCGAAAGCCACGCGCTGGCCCAGACCGAGGTAAAACGTGACATTCACGGGCTGACCGGCGGGGTATGTCGACGATCCGGAATTGTCGAACAGCTTGGTCCTGTGGCTGAAATCCTTCGTCCCGTTGGCGTTCATCGCATAAATATAAACCGTGTTCAGGTCTGCCGCGCTGGTGGCGATCGGTGTCGCGGTCATCGAAAACGCCCCGGTCGAGCCGCCCGCGACCGAGGTGAACGAGGTCGGCAGACTTGGCATCAACATGCCCAGCAAAGTCGTCTTGATGCTGGCCGTCACGGTGACCGTGACCGTGTTGGCGGTGAGCATGACAGTAGCCGGGTTGACCGTGGCATTGATACCCGACGTCGCCGCCGTCATGTATGAATTCACCAGCACCGGGATATCCGACGCATAGCCGGTCTCGCTCAGCAATGTCGCACCGGCCAGCGTCGCCGCGTCCACGGCATTCGCCAGCGCCCGATAGCTCTGCACCTGGCGCGCGAAGTCGATCGCCGAACCGGTGAACAACAGCAACGGTACGGTCGCGATGGCGGTGATCGCCGCCAGACCGCCACGCCTGTCTCCGGCCAGGGAGCGAGTGCCCAGAAAGAGACTGGTATGATTGAATTCCGGCATGAAATGCTCCCTCAGTTCAGGGTGATCTGGAAACTGACCCTCGGCCGCGCGAACACGGTCGAAGTGAGTGTGTAGCTTGGCTTGATCGGCCCGAACGAAACCGGGACCGTGAATGTCGAACTCGCCTGCACCACGATCGTGCTGTCCCCACCCGGGATGGTGGTGCCGCTCTGCGCGGCCAGCCCGGATGCCAATGTCAGGACATTCGAAGGCGCGGTCGCATAGGTGCTGGTCGCCGTATGCGCGGTCCACCCGATCGTGCCCGTCTGCGAACCCGCGGTGAAATTCACCGCCGTCGCCGAAATCGACAGCGTGCCGACGTTGAATGAGTAGCAGTCCCCGCCAGCGACAAAGAAATCGTTCAACTGCGCCGTCGTCACATCAGACTGCTGGGCGATCAAATTGGCCACCGTGCGAGCGGCCTGATTGACGCCCATCTGAATTCTGATCGCCGCCGCGAATTCAACCACGCCAAATGTCAACAGAATCAGGAACGGCGCGACCACCACGAATTCGAACGCCGCGGAGCCGCGCCGCCCGAGGCGACACCACTTCACGCCAGGCACTTTGACGCGACTGCTCATTGACCTGATGGCTCTTTCTGAAACGCGATCGTTGATGAAACATTGGTGATGAAACTCGGCAAAAGATTTCCCAGAGTGCTGTCCGTGTAGCCAACCTGAACCAGCACATCGCTGCCGCTCGTGCCTGTATTGTAGGGTAACGTACCGCCCGCCGCGACATTGGCGACAGGTGTTATCGCGGCGAAAGTGCTCGCGGATTGCACGGCGACATTGACCGTTTGGTTTTGCAACATGCCGAAGCTGGCGGTTTTGACGTTGGCGGCGAATTGCGACTGCGTGAGTGTTTGATTCGTCATAAGCTGGCGAGACACCTTTTGCACGGCCAGATCAAGCATCGTCACCCGTAGGTAAAACACCGAAAATAGCGTGGCCAGCAGCAGCAACGAGAAGAATGTGCTGCCGACCATGGCGAACTCAACGGCCGTCGCGCCGGAATCGGTGGCGCGTAACCCGCGGATCAATCGCCGCACGATGCCGCGAGGCGCACCGGTGCGGGTTCGCGACGACACCGGCGCGGTCCTCGCCATGGCCCTGGCGTCAGAATCGTTTCGCTGCGTGATCAGGATCATATTTCGAACGGTTTCGTTGCATGGCCCGCATTATATGAGAGCCGAACTTACAATTCCGGTTCAGGGTGGCGCGTGGGCCGGGGTTAATGACCTTGCGTCATAATTGATCTCGTTCTCAATGAATAATTCCGGCCTTACGACGGAAAAACCTACAAAATGGTTTCGACCGGCATACGATCCCCGTCGCCGGCGCGACTTTCACCGGCCCCTGAGGGCTCCGGGCGTCGAACGTTCAGGGCGACGCGCGAGAGTAACCGCTTCAGCTTGGCTTTCCCTCAGTCGTCATCCCCGGGCCAGGCCCGGGGACATGGGCCTGCCATGACGAAATCGAATGATCGGCGAGCGTTACTCCAGGTACCCCCAGGTCAATGAACCGGGCAGCCGTGGGCCACGCCAGGGGATGACGTCAGAATACGCGTTCCATTCGATTAGATTATTGTCGAGCGCCACCTCACTCCGCCGCCTGACGCTTGGCCTCGCCTGCGAAGTGCGGCATCACCTCGCGCGCGAACCGGCGCAGATTCTCCCGCGAGGTGCCGCCGCCGTTGAGCAGGATGTATTCCACCCCGTGATCGCGCAGCCGCTGGACCTTGGCGATGATCTCGTCGGGCGTGCCGAACAACGTCGCCTCCTCATTCGCCTCCCGCGTGTCGGAGAACGCCATGATGCTGGCGGTATTGTTCTGATCCGGCCGCTGGCTGATGTCGTGCAGCCGCTTCTGCGCCGCCATCCGCCGCTCGATCGCCGCGTCTTTCTCGGCCTGCGTATCCGCCACGAAGAACGCGCGGGCCACACCCACCTGATGCGGATTGAAGCCGAACCCGTTCTCGATCATCGCCGCCCGGTAGATGCCGAACCGTTTCACCGTCTCCTCGATCGAGGCGAACTGATCCAGCAGCAGATTATGCCCGCGCGCCGCGACCCGGCGGATCGACTCGGGATGGCCCGCGCCCTGCCAGAACGGCGGGTGCGGCTTCTGGATGGTTGGCGGCTCCACCACGATGTCGTCAAAAGCCCAGAATTGACCCTTAAAATCGAACCGCTCATTCGACACCCAGGACTTCGTGATGATGTCGATCGCTTCCTCGAATCGCGCCTGGCCTTCCTCCATCGGAATGCGAAAGCTCGCGAACTCGTTGTGGCGGTAGCCTTTGCCGATGCCGAAATCCAGCCGGCCGCCGGACAGCAGATCGACCGTCGCGGCCTGCTCGGCCAGCAGCACCGGGTTGTGCCAGGGCAGCACGATCACCGCCGTACCAAGCCGGATCGTCGAGGTTTTGGCACCGATCCAGGTCAGCAGGTTCAGCGTCGCCGAGACCTGGCCGAAGCCGGTGAAGTGATGCTCGACTATGAACACGCTTTCGTAACCGAGCGACTCCGCCTCGATCACATAATCGATGTAGTCCTTGAAACCGGCGGCGCTATCGACGTCCGGGTTGTTGCTGCGTTGCGCCGTGGCGGCGCCGAATAGGCCAAATTTCATGGGTCTTGTCCCGGTTCCAAAAGCGACGTTGACGGGTTGGCGATCAGGCGAACAGTGCGTAAACCACGCTGGTATCATAAAAGGCGCGCCCGGACCAATGTCCGAGCCGAGCGGGAGACCAGACCACCGTGGATGGCGATCGAGGCCGATGGGCCCAGAACTGGTTGCCAGCATACTGGTTGCCCGCCGCCGGTGTTACAATCGGCATCGCCCTGATCGCCATTCCGTTCCTGGCCATCGCGATCCGGAGCGTGCTGGTCTGGTCCGGCGCTTACCCACACCCGTCGCCGTGGAATTTCGTCGCCCTGGTGATCGATCCTCGCTTCGGCGGCGCGATCCTCAACACGCTGATCGCCGCGATCTGCACCACCGCGTTCAGCCTGGTCCTTGGCTTCTGCCTGGCCTTCCTGGTCAGCCGCACCGACATGCCCGCCAGGCGTTTGTTCGGCGCGGTGAATGTGCTGCCGTTGTTCCTCTCGCCCTATGCCGGCGCCGTCGCCTGGACCTTCCTTCTCGCCCCCCACGACGGCCTCATCACCACCTGGGCGCGTGAGGCGCACGGTATCGTCTTACCATGGTTGGACATCTACAGCGTCGCCGGCGTGATCTTCGTCCTGACCCTGTTCCATACTCCGGTCGTCTATTGGCTGACGATCGCGCCATTGCGCGCCATGGACCCGGCACTGGAGGATACCGCGCGCGTGCATGGCGCCACCTTCCACTACACGCTCCGCCACATCACCATGCCGCTGGTCTTGCCTGCCTTGCTGTCCGCGGCGCTTATCGTCTTCATCACCAGCGCCGCGTTGATCGATGTCCCGCTCGCGCTCGGCGTGTCCCGCGGCGTGCGCTTCGTTCCGACCGAGATTTACGCGATGGCGCGCGGTCCATCCGGTCCCGGGCCGGCTGGTCCCGGGCTGACTGGTCTGGGCGAAGCGGCGGCGTTCGGCGTGGTCGTGCTGGCGGCGAGCATCGCGCTGATCGTCTCACGGCGCCGGTTTTTGGCCTCGTCTCCGCTCGATGGCCTCAATGGCGGCCTCATTGGCGGATCATACCGCCGCGGCAGGCCGCATCGTATCGGCTGGTCCGGCCGCGTCGCGGCTTTGGCGTTCGAGACCATCTATCTTGGCTGCGCCGTCTTGTTGCCGCTGCTGGCGTTGCTGATCGTGTCGTTGACCAAATTTTGGACCGGGCGGCTCGCGTTCGGCGCGATGACCCAAGTGAACTTCAGAACCGTTCTGAGCGAATCCGAGATGACCCGCGGCGCGATCGTCAACAGCCTGATCCTCGCGATCGCCGGCGCCACGATCGGTGTCGCGCTGGCCGTCCTCCAGGGCTATTATCTGACCCGCGGCGACCCGCCGCATCGCGCCCGGTTGGAGCTTTCGGCGGTGCTGCCTATGGGTATTCCCGCCGTGATTCTGGCTCTCGGCTGGCTGGCGCTGACCTCGCGCACGCCGCTTTATGGCACTTTGGCGATCATTCTGATCGCGTATCTGGCGTGCTATCCGGCCTTCGTCACCCGCGACGTCACGGCGTCGTTCCGGCGCATCGATCCAGAGCTGGAACAGATCGCCCGGACCTCGGGTGCTGGATGGCATCAGATCATGTGGCACATCGTCGTGCCGTTGGTGAAACCGTCGCTGATCGCGTCGTGGCTTTTGCTGTTCGTCATCTGTTTCCGCGAACTGGGCGCGACGATTTTGCTGTACGCCCAGGGTAGCGAGACGATAAGCGTGGCGATGGTGGCGCTGAGCGAGCGCGACCCGGGTCAGGCCGCGGCGCTGGGTGTGGTGCAGTTCGTCGTGCTGCTGCTGGCCGGCGCGATCTTCTGGCGCAACCGCGCCTGGCGGGAGCGGCGGCCGGCATGAACACGATTTCCCCTCATCCCGGGGCTCGACCCGGGGCCGTCCGGTTAAATATCGTGTTGACGACTGGTGCTTTTTGCCCGTCATGGCCGGGCGTGGCCCGGCCATCCACGACTTTACCGACCGCGCCAAAGACGTGGATGGCCGCCACACGGGCGGCCATGACGAGATGCGACAGCCGGTCAGAATTACCTCGAGTATTCGACAGCTGCTCAACCGGACCGTCGTGGGTCGATCCTGGGGATCTGTACCAGCATGGTGCGTGGATTGATCCCCGGGTCGAGCCCGGGGATGACGCGGAAGCACCTCGGGATGCCGTCAGGGAAGCGCCATGAGTTCGATCCGCATTCAGAACCTGACCAAACGTTTCGGTGGCGTCGCCGCCGCGATCGAGGTGTCGTTCGACGTCCCCTCCGGTGGCACGATCGCGCTGTTGGGCCCCAGTGGATGCGGCAAGACAACGATTTTGCGCTGTATCGCGGGACTGGAAACGCCGGACTGGGGCATCATCGAGATCGACGGCGAACCGGTCTTCGACAGCACCAAAGTCATCGACGTCCCGCCGGAGCGCCGCGGATTGGGGATCGTGTTCCCGTCCTATGCCGTCTGGCCACATATGACGGTCGCGGACAACGTCGCATTTCCGTTGACGGTGCGGGGCGTTCCGGTGGCGGAACGGCTGGAACGCGCCAGCCAGATGCTGGAAGAGGTCGGGCTGAAGGGTTTCGAGGACCGCTCGGCGACCCTGGTCTCGGCCGCCCAGAGGCAACGCATCGCTCTGGCCCGCGCGCTGATCCACAACCCGAAACTGGTGCTGCTCGATGAGGCGCTGTCCAATCTCGACTCCGGCGTCCGCCAGCAAATGCGCGTCGAACTCCGCCAACTCCAGGATCGACTGGGCTTTACCGCGATTTACGCGACCCACGATCAGCTTGAGGCATTTGGCCTGGCCGAGCGGATCATCCTGTTGAACAATGGTGCGATCGAAATGATCGGCTCGGCGCGAGAGGTGTTCTCGCTTCCGCGTACCTCGTTCGCCGCGCGGTTCTTCGGCATGAATATCCTGGAGGGACGCCTGCTCGGTGCGGTCGGCGACAGTCGTTATCTCGAGGTCGAACTGAGCGCCCGTCTCGTCGTCCGCGGAGTCGCCGCGCCGGATCTGGAGTTTCCCGAAGGCGCCGGCGTCTTCGCCTGCATCCGCAAGGAGGCGGTGCGGGTTTTCCGTCCACGTGCCGGGGAACAGGCTCTGGGAGTCATCGTCGCCGCTTCATACCTCGGCGCGGTGGAAGAATACCTCGTCGATATCGCCGGCGTTCGGATCGAGGCCGTCGGTCCGGCCGCCGGCCTGACCAAAGGCGAGAACGTGCACGTGACAATGACGGCGGATGACTGGGTGTTCGTACGGTAGTGCCCCCCCGCGCCGTCATGGCCCGGCTTGTCCGGGCCACCTGACCGCGCGCGGTACAGCCACGGGTGGCCCGGACAAGCCGGGCCATGACGGCGCGGGGCTGGCAACGCGATTCCACTCAGGGCAAAAGTACTCTACTCCCCCTCCTGGGCCGCCACCGTCTTTGGTCCGATGCGCGGTGTGTAGGTCACGTCCTTACCCGTCAACGCCGCCAGAATCGCATTCAGAAATGTCTCCCGCCGCACCGGTTTGGCGACGAACATGGTCATGCCGGCGTCCTTGCAGGCCCGCACATCCTCTGGTGTCGGATTCGCCGTCACCGCGATGATCGGCGTATTGGCGGACGGTCCGCGGCCCGAGCGGATGCGTCGCGCCGCCTCCAGTCCATCCATCTCCGGCATGCGTAAATCGAGACAAATCACATCGTAACGATCGGCCTCGGCGGCGAGCACGGCGGCGCGCCCGTCGCCCACCATGTCCGGAGCGATCCCCTCCCGCGCCAGCAACTGACGCAGGATGAACTGACCCGCCGGCGTATCTTCCGCCATCAGCAGTTTCGGCCGGCGTCCCAGCGCGCGCAGATGATCCCGCAGCGGGGCCGCCGAGGGCGCGGCCGGCGCCCGCTCACCGGCCGCGCCGCGGCGTTCGATGCGTAATGGCAACCGTACCCGGAACCGCGTTCCCTCACCCAACACGGACTCGACGGTCAGACTGCCGCCCATGCGCGAAACGAGCCGCTTGCAAACGTCCAACCCAAGACCCATCCCGGCACGGCGTTCCGAACCTTCCTCCCCCTCCGGCCCGAACAACCGGTCGAGCCGTGACGCGTTGATGCCCACACCAGTATCCGAAACGACCCATTCGATCGTCGCCCGTTCCGCGTCGCGCTCGACGCACAGCACCTGGAACGAAACGCCACCTTTCTGGGTGAACCTCACCGCGTTGGCGGCCAGACGATACAGGATCCGCCCGATCCTTTCGGTATCGCCCACCATCAATCGGGGCAGACCGGGAACCGTCGTGGTGACCACGCTCAGACCCTTCGCCCGCGCATGCTCTTCGATGCCGGCGGCGACGGACGCCATGGTCGCCTCGGGCGAAAACGAGTGCATTTCCAGGATCAGTTCGCCGGACTCCAGCGTCGTAAAGTCCATCACGTCATCCAGGGCGCGCGAAAGCATCTTGCCGGTATCGCTGATCTTGCTGACGGTCTCACGTTGCGCCGGCGGCAACCGCTCCTCCAGCAGCGCGTCCGTGAGTCTCAGCACCTCGTTCACCGGCGCGCGCAGATCGTGGCTGGCCGACGTGACGAAGCGCGCCTTCGCGGCATCCGCGCGCGCCGCCTTTTCCAGCGCATCCTGTAACCGGACCCCGGTATCCTCGAGGTCGCGCCGCGCCGCGTTCGCCGTCCGCGACGCCCGGTCCAGCAGACTGAGCAGCAGCAGACCGGCGGCGGTCAGCGCCGCGATCAGCCCGGCGGCGAGCCAGTGACGCGTGTCCGCCGCGTCATTGTCACGCTCCGCCTGAACGGCGCCTTCCCGATTGGCCGCCTGGGTGAGGCGGAGCAGTTCCGCGGTGTCGTCCGCCGGAGCGGCCTGGCCGGTCTCATGGATCGAGCCGGATGTTTGTTGCCGGTCAGTATCAAGCCGCTGTACCAACGCCTTGATCGCGGGATCGGCGTTGATCGGCGCGGCCGGATCGGCGTCGTGCGAACGCTCAACGGACCGCGCGAATGTCCTGGCCAATGCACTGATCTCGTTGGCATCGGGATCCGGAGCAGCGGTAAGCGCCTGACGCAGATTGGTATAGGACGTGACCGCCTGGCTGAGGTGCCACATGGCATAGGTCCGGTCTGGTTCGCGAACGGCCTGAGGCGTCAGCACCAGCCAGGCGGCGATGCCCGCGCAGGCCGCCATGACGATGCCCGACAGCGGCAACAGCGCTCGCGCCGTATTGGGCCGCCCACCGGGCCGAGCGGGATCGGAGCCGCCAAATGCCTCGTCCGTCATCGCGCCGATCCCGCGGAAGCAACCCGTTTGCACAGAGTACGCTGATTGGTTCGCGACACGCTGGACCCTCATGGAGGCCGTACCGCGCGATGGCCCCAGGCCGGCGCGCGATCCACACCGTGGCCGCCCTTGAGTTACGCCCCAGTTTCATCGCGTGTTCAGAACCTATAACGAATACACGCCGAAGCGGTTGCCTCGCCGTGTTTCGCCAACCGGGGAAGCCAGCAATTACCAATTAACAACTGTCGCGCCATCGAAAGCGCACCCCTGCCCGTCATGGCCCGGCTCGACCGGGCATCAGCATCAACACGATGGCGAGAGAGATGACCCGGTCAAGCCGGGCCATGACGAGGGTCGATTTCAGTCAGGTATGTCCGCTCTGACCCAGTGCGGGCAGGCCATAGAACCGGGCGGCGGTGCGATGGAACAGGTCCGCCTTCTCATCGGCGGAGCATCCGGCGGCGATGCGCTTGAACGCGTTCCACAACACGGGATATGCGCACATCCCTTTGTCGACCGGAAAGTTACTTTCGAACATGCATCGACTGGCGCCAAACGCCTCGATCGCGGTTTCCATGTAGGGGCGCCACGCGGACGCCATCTCTCCGGAGCCCGGCGGCAGAACCTGGTGATGATATCCGAAGCCGTTCACGTTCATCGCCAGACCGCCCAGTTTGACGAACAGGTTGGGGTGGTTTGACAGCTCTTTCATGCTGGCGGACCAGCGCGCGAAAACCTCGGCGCGTTGGGTTTCATAGGGTCCGACGCCCAGTGGACCGCCGAGATGATTGAGCACGATCTTCTGGTCCGGACAGGCGCGCGGCAGATCGTCCAGTTCGCCGAGTTGCGGATGGTAGCACCATGCCTCGAACGTCAGGCCCAGAGCACCGGTCCGCGCGACGCCGGCACGAAACGCGGGATCGAGGAACAGGCCGGGCGGAGCGCCTGGTGGCGCCGTGGGCGCGATGCCGGCATCGTACGTGGCGCTGTGCCGGATACCCTTGAACCGGCCACCACCGGCGGCGACATGGGCCAGCAGCACCGGCTCGATACGCTCGCCCAACCGGCAATCGGCGTGTCCGACGATGCCGGCGGCGGCGCGAAAGGCCAGACTTTCGCTCGCGGTCGCGATCGCGGCGACGAACTCGGTCTCGCCGACGGGACGCATTTCCTCCGGCCCGTCCTGGCGATAAGCGGAGCCGCACTGAATGAACACGGTGGCGCGGACGTCATGACCTGTCGCGACGTCCGCCGCCAGATCCTCCAGCAAATACCGGTCGGGCCGCGCACGCCACAGATGATGGTGCGGGTCGATGATGATCTGGTCCGGGTCGAGTACGTCCTCCCGCAGGCGCGCGAGCCATTCGGGCCGCACGCGCGGATGCGGAAATGGAAGTCTGGTGCCACTCATGAACGCCGATCCTCGTTGGTTGCCGAGGATCAGGCCATGGCGGAAGCCGGCACGCAACCCGCGTGAACCGGCGACGGCGGCGCGGCGAGATCCAGCGCCCGCAGCAGCGATCGTCTTTGCGCCGCCTCGCTGAACCGTTCCCGCGCGTAGCCGGAGGCCGCCGCGCCACGCCGCCGCCATAGCGCGTCGTCGGTCAGCAGCGCGCTGACCGCGGCGGCGAAAGCGGCGGGCTCCGTTTCAATTGAAACCACGTCCTCGACGCCGGGCAACCCCTGCGCGCCAACCGGGGTCAGCACGGCGGGCACGCCATGCCACAGCGCCTCCACCGTCTTGAGTTTGACTCCCGCGCCGGACAGCAACGGCACGACCGCGACCCGGGCGCGCTGGTACCAGGCCAGCAGTTCCGCGTCAGTCACATCCGCGAAAAGCGTGACATTCGGACCGCGCAAGGCCGCGACCGCGGCCGGAGGATGCGAGCCCACGATCGCCAGCCGCGCCGCCGGCACGCGCGTGGCGACCAAAGGCAGCACATCCCGCGCGAACCAGGCCGCCGCGTCGGCGTTCGGCGGGTGAGCAAAGCCGGCGACAAACAGAATCCATGGCAGGTCCGGAACGACACGCACCGCGTGATCCCGGCTCGCGGCGAAGGCATAGGGGATGACCGGCCGCACAACGACCGGCGCGGCGAGCGGGCGCGCCACGGCGGCTTCCTCCTCGGACGGATAGAGCACGATGTCGGCGTCGCGCCAGATGCCGATTTCACGCGCCCGCATCGCCTCCGCCGCGCGGCGCCGGCTGGCGTTACCAGTGCGCTCCGCCTCATCCGCCAGGCGGCGGAAATGCAGGTCATGGCCGTAATAAGCGATACGCGCCGCGGTAAGGGACCGGACCAACGGCAGGCAGGTCTCCGCCACGTCCGGACGGCTCAACAACACGATGTCCAGGTCCGCCCCATTGGTCCGCAGCCAATCCGGCAACCCGGCGTGTCCAGGCCCGTAGCGCACCTCAACGCCGAGATCCTGCAAGGCATCAGTATAGCCCGGGGTGCGATCCATGTTCATCGGCCAGAACTTCACCACGAAGCCCGCGGCCAGCAACGCTCGAATGAACGCGATCATGGTGCGTGAGCCGGCGTCGCGATCCGGCTGGGGCACGTAATGATCTATGATCAAAACGATCCGGCGATCGAAAGCGCGGTCCCTCGCCCGCACCACATGCGTTCCATTGAGAAAATGGCCGCGCGCCAGGACGTCATGCCAGGTTTCCAGAAACGCCGCCTGGTTGCTGACCTGACACGATTTGACGCCATGGCGGATATCGCGCCCGTGCGAGGCGCCTTCATGATGCACCACGACCGAGCGCGGCTGATAGTAAGTCTTCAACCCAAGACCGCGCAGCCGGAACGACAGGTCGGAATCCTCGCAATAGGCCGGCGCGTATTTCTCATCGAAACCGCCGGCGCCAAGAAAAACCCGCCGCCGCACCATCAACGACGCGCCCGAGCAATAGTCGACCTCGCGCACATAGTTAAATTCCGGTGCGTCCGGATCGCCGCCGAGACCGTAATTCCAGGCCGAACCATCTTTCCACAAAATGCCGCCCGCTTCGCGCAACCCGCCGTCCTCACCGATCAATTTGGAGCCGACCACGCCGGCGTCGCGCCGTGCCACGAACAACGCCACCATATGGTCGAGCCATCCCGGCCGCACCAGGGTATCGTTGTTGAGGAACAGCAGATAATCGCCCGCCGCCGCGCGCGCCGCGGCATTGCAGGTGCGGATGAAGCCGAGATTGACCTCGTTGCACAGCAGTCTGATGCCCAGTACCTGCTGCAGCGACGCCGCTTCAGGCCCAGGATACGCGTCGTCGACGACGATGATCTCGATGGGAGTGGCGGGTGGATTGGCCTGAATCGATGCCAGGCATCGCAAGGTGAACGCTAGCTGGCCGTAGGTTGGAATAATGACGGATACGACTGGCGATTCGGAACCTGGCAGGTGCAGGACCTCGGGTGCGATATCGGTATGGCTCAGAGGTGCGGGCGGATCGTTTCGCCGCGCTTTGGACTCGCCGCGCAGCCGGTCGCGGAGCCTCTGACCAAGCCGCATGGCGACCGACCACCAGAACATCAGAACCATCCGCCGGAAGTGCCTGCCCAACGCCGGCCAGGTCCGATCGAGTCGTCGCGACAGACGCAGCACGTTGAACAACATGGCACAGGCCGCCACCCGGATGGGCGGCAGAAGAACCTGGTACGCGACAATCGCCATGCGGCCTCGCCGAAAGTCTGATCCAAGCCAGACATGTGGCGCGAACTGATGAACACGGGGTTAAAGAATCACCGAAAAACGCGCCGCCGGGCAATGGGGCAATGGCTTAAACCACGAAGGCTCGGGGCTTTGCCCCGGACCCCACCAAGAGGCGCTGCCTCTTGAAACTCCGCCAAGGGATGAGATCCCTTGGAACCATTAATTGGGTTGGGGAATGGGAGGGGGCCGACACGGACCTCGCGACGCCACGGTCGGCCCCCTCCCATTCCCCAACCCATTGACAGATTGCAAAGGGCCTCGCCCTTTGCCGGGAGGTCCAGGAGGGCAGAGCCCTCCTGGTGGGTCCGAGGGCGGAGCCCTGACCCTGCCGCGGGCAAGACCCGTGCCGCCGCCTCTTGCTCGCGGGCCCTGTCGCAAGCACTGATGCGTTTCGTTCTCCGGCGACAGGAGCCCGCGATGTCCACTTACGACTACGTCACCGTCAACGTCTTCACCGGCCAGCGCTTCGGCGGCAATCCGCTCGCCGTGCTGCCCGACGCTCGCGGCCTGACGGACGCACAGATGCAATCCATCGCGCGCGAGTTCAACCTGTCCGAAACGACCTTCGTGCTGCCGCCGGACAATCCCCAGCATCACGCCAAGGTGCGCATCTTCACCCCGGCGCATGAGATGCCCTTCGCTGGCCATCCCAACGTCGGCACCGGTTTCGTGCTGGCGCGCGCCATGGAAGACCCGCCGGAGCATTTGGTGTTCGAGGAAATCGCCGGCCTCGTGCGCATCCACATCCAGCGCGGCCCGGACCAGCAGATCACCGGCACGCGCATTTCCGCGCCAAAGGCGCTGTCCATCGGCGACGCCGTGCCGACCGAAACCGTCGCCGCCTGCACCAGCCTCACGCAAGCCGATTTCCTGACCAACGCGCACGACCCGCTGAAGGCCTCGGTCGGCACCGAGTTCGTGATCGCCGAGGTCGCCAGCCTGGAAGCTCTGGCTCGCGCCGCTCCCGATCTCGCCGCGTTCCGTGCCGCGGGCGCCGCCAGCGGATCGCCATTACCGGGCGCGCAACTTCGTTTCGCCGTGCTGCTTTATGTCCGCCGCGGCGGCGACGCCACCAAACTGCGCGCGCGCATGTTCGCCCCGCTTGGCGGCGTGATCGAGGACCCCGCGACCGGCAGCGCCTGTGCCGCGCTGGCGGCTTTGCTCACCTCCATGGCACCAGGCGAAAACGTCAACCTGCACTATGAAATCGAGCAGGGCGTCGAAATGGGCCGCCCCAGTTTGCTGATCGCCTCCGGCCGCAAAACCGCCGAGGGCCCGGTCGAGGCCACCGTCGCCGGCAGTTGCGTGCCAACCGCGCGCGGCACGTTGGAGATCTGAGCCGCTCTTGTCCTACACCGAAACGATGTCGCCCAGGCGCCTGTGGGTGCTTCTGGGCGCGGCGTTTCTCACGTTTTCGATCGGTGCCGGGTTCATGCACGCCTACACCGTGTTCCTGGTCACGTTCGTGGGCGTGTTCGGCTGGAGCCGGGCGCAGGTCTCGATCGCCTATTCGGTGGCGCAATTCGTCAGCGGTTGCAGTTCGCCGCTGGTCGGCTGGCTGGTCGATCGCCTCGGTCCGCGACGGTTGATCCTGATCGGCGGCGTCACGCTGGCGCTTGGTCTGCTGGCGAGTTCGCAGGCCACGCAACTGTGGCACATGATCGTGCTGTACGGCATCGTCATGACGCTGGGCGCCAATTGTCTGGGCCTCGTGGTTTTCGTGCCGTTGCTGTCGCGTTACTTTGTCCGCAACCGCGGCATGGCGGTCTCCGTCGTGCAATCCGCGAACGGTTTCGCGCGAGCATTCTCCGCGCCCGTCACCACGATGATGATCGACGGACTGGGTTGGCGCGGCACCTATCTATGGCAGGGCGCGTTCATGGGCGTGGTGCTGTTGCCATTGGCGTCATTGTTCCGCGGCGCCGGCGAAACCACGCAAGCGAGCCGCCGGATCGCCTCGGCCGAGGGCTGGACATTGCGCGAGGCGATGCGCACGCCGCATTTCTGGTTGCTCGGCGCGGTGTATTTGTTCACCGGGTTGGGTTCGTTTCTGGTGGCGTTGCATCAACTCGCGTTCGCGGTCGATATCGGGTTCGACAAGCTTTACGCCGCGTGGGTGCTTGGCATGGGCGCTTTCCTGTCGCTGCCCGGCGTGATCGTGACCGGCACCATCTCGGATTATATCGGCCGCGAATTGTCCGCCGTCGTCACGTATGGCACATCGATTCTGGGTGTCGTCTGCGGGATGCTGATCACCTCGCCGGATCAGCACGCTCTGTTATGGGCGCACGCGTGTTTGTTCGGCCTGACATGGCGCGCGCGAGGCCCGGCGATCACCGCGAAGACGGCCGATTTGTTTCCCGGCCCCAATCTCGGCACCATCCTCGGCGTCATCACCATCGGCACCGGACTGGGCTCGGCGAGCGGGTCCTGGCTGGCTGGTTACGTGTTCGATATGACCGGGTCGTATAAAGTGGCGTTCGGGCTGTCGATCTTCTTCTATGTGTGCGGAAGTATCGCGTTCTGGGCATTGCGGCGTCCGCCGGCCCGGCGCGGCGGCTGATACAAATTGTTTAGCTCTTCCCATCACCCGGATCGAGCAAGAGCAACGCGGTCCTAAAGGAACGCTCTGAGTGCTCTCAGTCTCTGAGTACTCTCAGATAAATTCTTGCCGGCGCTTCAATCCCTCCGACATCGACTATTGCATCACCGGCTGATGTGTCCTGCGCGGTCAGGCGGCCCGCAAGGTTGGAATCTTCTTGATCTTCTCGGCGAGATCCTTCTCGGCCTGCCATAAATCATGGGCCTGCTGCATGCGCAGCCATACCCCGGCACCGTCGCCGCACAACTTCCCGAGCCGCACCGCCATCTCTGGTGTGACAGCAGATTTACCCGACAGGATGGCATGCAATGTCTGGCGTGAAATGCCGAGATTTCCGGCGGCCTGCGTCACCGTCAGGTGCAGCGCGGGCAATATGACATCCCGGAGCAGCACGCCCGGGTGGCTTGGCCGCCAGGCAGGTGGGCCTTTGACTCTGTAGTCAGCCATAGGGGACTCCGCCCACATTTCGCCGGGACCAATCCCTTGCGCACGACCTTCGATCGCGAAGAACCACATTCCGGCCGGTGTGTCAAGATATACTTGACATAGTGTCAAGATTTCATTTACGTCCGTCCATGATCCGGTCGTTCCGAAGCCGCGCTCACGTCGCCTTGTAGGCGAGGGCGCCGCTCGTTTCGCGCACGAAATCGGCGCCGTCACCGCCGACAACCTGATCGAAGATTCCCGCCGCGCCTGGCAGGAATGGTTCGACCGCACATTGACCGCGGAACAGAAGCAAGCGTGGCCGAACATTCCTCTGGCGGAACTGTGCCGCCATGCCATCGATCCGGAAACCGGCCGTGACACCACGGTATTTCTCGCGCACGACGCCAGCGGCGATATTTGTTCCGGCACCAGCACGTCTGGCTGGGGCTGGAAATATCCCGGCCGGCTTGGCGACAGTCCGATCGTCGGCGCGGGTTCGTATGCCGACGCGCGATACGGCGCCGCCGCGTGCACCGGAGCGGGCGAGATGACCATTCGCTGCTGCACCGCCCGCTCGATCGTGCTTTACATGAAAAAAGGCGCCTCGGTCGCCGACGCGGTGCTGGAAGCGGCGGACGACATGCGGGCGCTGAAAACCGGCCTGATCAACCGCGTCACCGTTCACGCCATCGACACCAAAGGCAACCACAAGGTGGTCGCGGTCAACGGCACGGGCTCCAACGTCTATTGGTTGTGGGAAGGCTCGGGCGATCCGGTGCAACGCCCGGCCGAAACGTTCAAACTACGCTGACGCCGGAGCGTTCCCGTCACACCGCCTGGATCGCGCCATGTGCGATCAGCGTGTTCAGTCCGGTCACGGCACCGCCCAGGCCTTGCAAGACAACGGCGGTACCGCCGCCACCCTGTCCGGAGGGGTCGAAATTAAGCAGCGCGTCGGAACCAACGTCGGTGACAGTGAGATAATTGCTCAAAGCCGCGATATCGCCGTTCAAATTGACGCCCGCTTCACTCAACAGAGAGCGGACGTCCAGAACATCCGTGCCGGGATCGAAACCGGACACCTGATCCACGCTACCCGCGTGCAAGACCAACGTATCGCGGCTTGTCCCCGCGAGAAACTGGATCGAGGCATTGCCCGCACCGGGATCGGTCACGCCGTATGACGCCGAAATCGTGATCGGACCACCGGCGGCGGGGAGTGACGCGCCGGCTCCGTTCGCGGCGACCGCACCGGCCTTGTTACCGTTGATGAACGCGGTCGTCGCGTTCTCGGCGTTGGTGACCGATCCATCGCCCAGACTTACCCCATCCACGCCGTTCAACACACTGTGGGCCTCGGCGAGAAACGTGGCGGAAGCCGACCCCGCCGTGCTGAGCCCCGCCGCGCTCGTTCTGGTTGTGAAGTCCTGGGCAACGGTAATCTTGTTCTGCGCCGTGGTCGCATCGCTGCCCGTGGCCCCGTTCGCGATCGCCAGGATCGCGGGGCCCACTCCAACCGCGCCCGAGCTTATCTGACCCAGCCAGTAAGCCGCGCCACCCGCGTCCGGTGCGTGACCGAAAAGATTCTCATAAACCGCCGCGATCAATGCGGTGACACCAGCCTGCGCCGTAGGAGTCGACAGATTGGCGCCGGCGCTTCCCAGGAACGGATAGAGAGCAACCGTTTCCGCCTGCGGCGCGAATGACGCGGCGATGGCCGACAACGCCGCCGAGGCACTTTCGCCGGTATTCTGTGCCTGAACGTTCTGTCCTTCCCAGAAATTGAACCCGGGACCATCGGCCGCGCGGTCGAAGTATGCGATATAGATCAACTCAAGTTGTTGGTTGACACTGAGGTTGCCAATGAGCCCCGCGGCGGCTGTTTCAGTGACGATGACGCTCGCGGTGCTGTTCGTGCCGGTCTGCCCAGCGGTGTCCGTCGCGGCGATCGTGAAGGCGGTCCTCAGGGTCTGTCCAGCGGGAAACTGATGCGCTACCGGCACGAAAATCAAACCATCGAGCGCCGCCGTGACCACCGCGGCGGACCCCGTGACGGTATAAGTCTCGGTCGCGGCATTATAGCTGCCGCCCGCTAAATTCGATAACGTGCCGCCGTTGGACGACAGCGTGACCGTCACTGTCTCCGTCTGACCGGAATTGGCGTCCGCGATGACGACATGCGAAAGCGGGGCGATCGCCGTGACGTCGGTCGTCGCCTGACCCGCGACAGCCCCGGTTATCGTCGGTTCGACCGCGGCCGGCGCGGTACCGTTATCCTGGGCGACCCAGGCCTCGATCTGGCTGACGTCCGTGGACGTGAGCTGGACAAAATAGCCTGTGGAACCCGGGGCTGTCTCGCTGGAGGTTATTCCGACAACATACGGCAGCCCGTTCGACCCGGTTACCCAGACCGGGCCGCCGCTGGACCCTTCGCCGATCCCGGTACCATCCAGCACTGTATAGTTTGGATCTTTTTCCACCGTCTCCGTTGTATTGACCTGCGCCCCACCCGCCGATGCCGGATATCCGGAGACGGTGACCGTTCCTCCGCTGAAGTTCGCCTCGATACCCATCGTCCCGAGAGTTGGAAACGGAGTCGCCAACTGTATAACGGCGTAGTCAAACTGGTTCTGTTGTTGCGAAATCTCCCTGTTGAGATCATCAATGTTGAAATAGCTTATGTTTGTTCCGGCGGAGGAACCGTACGGCTTGCTGCCATCGTTGTAGGCGGGTGTGACGACGATGTTGGTCGCACTTCCCACGCCGTCAATGTAAACGACATGGCTGGCGGTCAACACCTCATCAGGCGCGATCAACACGCCTGATCCCTGCCACCCCTGACCGCCGATCGTATCGGTAACCTCCACGACCGTGTCGTAGGGATAGGTAGATGGGTTAATCGTCATGCTCGCTCCCCGGCTTCATTCGCAGGATGTATCGAGGCGTTGAAAGATGCCCCAAATTCAGGCTCAACCCGCCTGTTGTTTTTTGACCTTGACCGCATGCTCGCGCGTCGGCGCGCGACGATCATGGCGCGATTTCGGGGCCACGGGACTACCCAAACAGGTAGGTGAAGCGATTACCGGACAAGTCGCGCGAGAAGCGTCACAACCTCGCCGCATAAACATCGATATAATAAGTGCCGCTGACGGTCGGCAGAAAATACAGATACCAGGTCGCCGCGCCGAACGGACTGGGCACGCCGTCGCCGGTTTGCCACGCCACGAACGTGCCGTCCGACGCGAGACCCGCCGCCGTCCCGAGCGTTGGATAATCCGCGTTAGCTGACAGACCGGCGATCGTTATTTCGTACGGCTGATTGGCGGTCAACGCCACCGCGAGCCAGTCCCGTTGGCCGGGATTCTGCAAACTTCCGGAAGTCGCCACGCTCTGCTGCTCGAATGTCCTATCGTTCCTGTCGTGCGGCCGGCGCGGTACCGTTATCCCGGGCGACCCGGGCCTCGATCTGACTGACGTCCGTGGACGTGAGCGGGACAAAATAACCCGTGGAACCCTGGGCTACCTCGCTGGAGGTCTCGCAAGATGGCGCGATGGCGGGGTCGCGGAACTACCCAAATGGGTAAGTGATTCGATTACCGGACAAGTTGCGCGAGCAGCGCCACAACCTCGGCGCGGCCGCGCGCGCCGGTCTTTTCAAAGATGGACCTGAAATGAAAGCGAACCGTTTCCGGAACGACCGCGAGGGCCGCGGCGATCTCTCCGGTCGATCTCCCCGCGAACAGCAATCCGGCGATCTGAGCTTCGCGATTCGTCAACCGAAACAACTCCCGCGCCAGTTCCATATCCAGGCCAGAAGTGTCGAGCGTTGGGCGGCCGATCAGAACCCCAACGGCGCTTGTCGCGAAGAACACGTCCCTCGCGCGACCAAGAACGGGAACGATCTGAAACAAATAGCGCTTCCCCGTGAGATCTCTCAACGCGACAAGAGACTGCCGCCGCGGCGCGCGCACGGCCTTGTCGATCGCCAGTTCGAGATTGGCCCGCGCTTCCGGCTCCGCGGTTATCACGCGCGACCGTCGGACAATGAGAGGACCAGTGGAGCCGTCGAAGTTGCCGTGCTCCCGCCTGACTTTGCCCCACGCGTCGAACTCCAGGACCGGCCGGCCGCGTTGATGCAACGCTCGCACCATACCGCGCGTTTCGGCATCGAAAACACATTCGGTCAGGTACGCCGACGCGCGGAGGTTGGGAAGAATGTGGTCGAGCATCCTTTTGTCGGTTGTATCGTAGCTCCCGTGCTTCAGTTCGCGTTTGAAGCTGATCGCGATCTCATCCACGCCGTCCATCTTAAGCCGGGCGTTCGCGTGCCAATACAATCCGATAGGCCTCAGGTAATCCTGGTAGTACGGATCGCGCGCGATGTCACTGGTCTGGAAATCGTCAAAGTCGATGCGAAAGCCCGGGTCGACGTCGTGCTTGACCTTCGTTTGCCGCGCGTTGGGTGGCGCTTTGCCCGCGAGATAAGCCGCGACTGGTTCCTGGATGTTCGCATCCGAGATAAAAGAAACGAGTTTCTGACTGCGATTGTGCATGATCATGACACCGCGGGAACCGGCGGCGCGCGACAGGGCCTCAAGGGCGTCTGGCCAACCATCTCCGGTCAATGCGGCGTCGTTGATCCTCTGGCAGGCCGCCATGAGGCGATCATTGCTGATCACATGTTGTCCTCCTTGCTCCTGACCGTATGCTGACGCTCATGGATCAGCAAGGAGGATCCAGGCCGGCCCCGCACAAAACATGTGCCTTTTCCATCGTTTCGATTGCCGGACCTTCGGAGGCCGGTAACCAGAATCGCTGAAGCGCGACACACGTACGATGTCATTGCGAGGAGCAACGCGGTGCCCCGGCCTGGCCGGGACAAGCAATCTCCCTGTCCCCACTGATGGAGATTGCTCCTGCCTTCGCCGAAGCGGCTTCGCGCAGGCAGGTCGCTTCGCTCGCAATGACAGGGGTGGCCGCGGCGCCCTTGGTCAGTCAACCTCGCGGGCGCGATGCCGAGGCAATCGTTCTGGATATGCAAGAAGACATTTCGGTAGCAGGCCCGCACGACACTCGATGGAGCCGCTCAGGCTTCGCTGAGCGCGCCGCGCCACGCCTCCAGCCAGACCGGCACGGCGGCGACCGGCAAGGGACGGGCGATGAAGTAACCTTGCGCCTCCTGCACGCCAAGCGCGCGCAGCTTGTCCCACATCTCCCGCGCTTCGACGCCTTCGGCCACCACGTTCAACCCGCGCGCATGGGCCTGTTCCACCACGCGGGGCGCCAACGAGGCTCCCGGCCCCCCCGTCCCGATCAGCCGCACGATGCCCTTGTCCAGCTTCAGGCCGGTGAACGGCAGCGTCAGCAACCGGTCCAGGTTCTTCACCGCCGGTCCGACGTCGTCGATCGAGATCCGGTAACCCAATGACCGGAGGTGATCGAGCGAGCGGCCGAGTGCCACGAAATCCTCCACCGGCCGGCTTTCGGTCAGTTCGATCTGCACCTGGTCCGGCGTCAGGCTCATGGCGGCGCGACGCTCATCCAGGGTGGCCGCCGCGTTGGGATGCGACAGCACTTTCAGTGGATAGTTCAGCGCCATCGCCAGCCCCAGTCCGCGAAAGTCGCGGCCGGTGAGGTCGGCGAGGGCGCGGGTGGAGACCATGCTGGTCAGGGTCGAGGCGAGGCCCGCGTCCTCGAACCGCGGCACGAACCAGTCGGGCGTGACAGTGCCGTGGGTGGGATGATTGAGCCGGGCCAGCACCTCCACCGCGGTCGCCTGGCGGTCGGCGATGCGCACGATCGGCTGATACCGCGTCTCGATCATGTCGCCGCTGACGACGTCCAGCAGTTCGGCGGCCGGCAGGCTCGGTTCGTTGTGCGAGACCGGGAAATGCCGCACCGCCAGCGAGGCCGCGACCGAATGCCGGTCGGCGGTCGTGATGACCCGGGGCGCGGCCAGGGGACCAGCCCGAGGCCCGGCGGGCGCGTCCGCGCCAAGCACCAGCAAGGTGACCTCGGCGCTGGCGGTGTCCGAGGTCAGTTCCGCCATGGTATCGAGCAACCCGTCGGCGCCGTTCCGATCGACCAGAACGTGCGACAGGCGCTTTCCCGCGTTGGCCAACCGGGCGACGGCGGCGCGCGCCGAAACAGTCTCCACGACCCCGCCCTCGGCCGCCACGGCTTCGCGAACGGACGCGGTCCAGCGCGGGTCGTCACTGACCAGCAGCACGTCGAGCGGCCGCCTCATCTCAGGTCTTGTATGCGCTGATGCGGGGAGGGAATCGGGGTTGGTCAGTGACATTTGTTGGGAACATAGTGGACGACGATTGAAAACGCGAGGGCTGTCGCGCTTTTTAGACGAATATTTTGGTAAATTTACCTGCTGGCAATAAGTCTTCTCCGGATCAGCCCTGGTGGAAGGCGGGTTTTCTCTTCTCAACGAACGCCGCCATACCCTCTTTTTGGTCTGGAGTCCCAAAAAGCGACAAAAACAGCGCCCGCTCATGACGGACGCCCTCGATCAGGGTTGTCTCGAAGGCCCGATTGACCGCGGCTTTGGCGAACTGCACCGCGACCGGGGACAATTCCGCGATCCGGGCGGCGATTTTCAACGCTTCCGGGAGCAACTGGTCCGCCGGGAACACGCGGGAGACGAGATTGGCGCGCTCGGCCTCGGCCGCGTCCATCATCCGCGCGGTCAGGATCATGTCCATGGCTTTTGACTTGCCGACCGCGCGGGTCAGGCGCTGGGTGCCGCCGGCGCCGGGGATGACGCCGAGGTTGATCTCCGGCTGGCCGAATTTGGCGGTGTCGGCGGCGACGATCATGTCGCACATCATCGCCAGCTCGCACCCGCCGCCGAGGGCGAAGCCAGCGACGGCGGCGATGACCGGCTTTTTGATGGACAGCACGGCTTCCCAGTTCGCGCCGATGAAGTCCTCGACCATGGCCTGGGGGTTGGTGCGGACGCGCATTTCCTTGATGTCGGCGCCGGCGGCGAAGGCTCGTTCGTTGCCGGTGATGACGATGGCGCCAATGCCGGGGTCGGCGTCGAAGGTCTGCAACTGGGCTTTCAGCTCGCGCATCAGCGCGTCGCAGAGGGCGTTGAGCGCCTCCGGGCGGTTGAGGCGGATCAGGCCGACGCGGCCGTGGGTTTCGGTCAGGATGTTTGGTTTGTCGGACATGGGTTAGTCTCCCGTCGGGTTGGGTTGGTCATAGACCAGGCGGAGGCGAGGCGGAACGGGGAGGGAACCGGCTTTTCCGTCATCGCCGGGCCAACCACTTCGTCAGCATCGGGCCACCCATTCATCATCGCCGGTCCAGCCCCATCGTCATCACCGGGCTCGACCCGGTGATCTGTGACGGCACACCGTTGATTGGACGATAAACTGTCCCGGACCGCACGAGGCTTCTCTCTCAGCAATTCTCATTATGGCGAAAACTCTGGTGAAGGTTGGGCGATGAGGCGAAATTGACTGCCGGTATGCTTTCGTCAGGAAGGCAATGGCGGTGGTTTTATGAAGGCCAGCGTCGCCAGGAT
>Ga0182018_10000382_pt1 | contig 58474 bp, 46 predicted proteins | sample 812P2MmetaG_FD_120490 | JGI IMG/M metagenome (GOLD analysis project Ga0182018, IMG submission 120490) | Permafrost microbial communities from Stordalen Mire, Sweden - 812P2M metaG | ecosystem: Environmental > Terrestrial > Soil > Wetlands > Permafrost | place: Sweden: Stordalen | collected... | reverse complement strand
GGGATCGTCGGCTGAAGGACCGATGACGGCGATCTGCTTCACCGATGCCTTCAGGGGCAGCGTTCCATCGTTCTTCAGCAGGACAATCGACTTGCGCGCCGCTTCCAGCGCCACTTTGCGATGCTCGTCGGTATCGTTCAGCGCCAGGGTGATCTTATTGAACGGGACGCGCTCGGGCGGATCGAACATGCCGAGTTTCATGCGCGCGGTGAAGAGTCGAATCAGCGCCGCGTCGATTTCCGACTCTTTGATGAGGCCGTTTTTCACCGCCTCGGGCAATCCGCGGCCATATTCGTTGCCGCAGGTGAGATCGGTGCCTGCCTTGACGGCGACGGCCGAGGCTTCCGCGGCGGACGGGCTGAATTTATGGCCGTTGGGGCTGTAGAAATCGTTGATGGCGCCGCAATCGCTGACGATATAGCCGTCGAATCCCCAGGACTTCAGGTCCTTCTGCAGCAGGTCGGTATTGGCGCAGGCGGGCCGTCCATCGATGGCGTTATAGGCGCACATGATGGAGTCCACCTTGCCATCTCGCACCGCGGCGCGAAATGCCGGCAGATAGGTGCCGTTCAGGTCGCGTTCACTGGGATGCACGTCGAAGCGGTGCCGGTTGGGTTCCGGTCCGCTGTGTACGGCGTAATGTTTGGCGGTGGCGATGACCTTGAAATAATGCGGATCGTTGCCCTGCATCCCTTTGATAAAAGCGACCGCGATCTGTCCCGTGAGGTAGGGGTCTTCGCCGAAAGTCTCCTGGCCGCGGCCCCAGCGCGGGTCGCGAAAAATGTTGATGTTGGGCGACCAGAATGTCAGGCCGGAATAGCGCGCGTGGCTGTCGCGCTTGATGGCGTCGTTATATTTGGCGCGCGCCTCGGTGGAAATGATGTCGCCGATCCGCTGTTCGAGATCGGTGTCCCAGGTGGCGGCCAGTCCGATGGCTTGCGGGAATACCGTAGCTTCGCCGGCGCGGGCCACGCCGTGGAGCGCCTCGTTCCACCAACCATAGGCCGGCACGCCGAGCCGCTCGATGGCGGGCGCCTGGTCCTGCATCTGGCGGACTTTTTCTTCGAGGGTCATAGGGCCGACCAGATCGGCGGCGCGTTTTTCGGGGGCGAGATCGGGATTACGGTACACCGGGGTGTCGGCGGTCTGGCCGGTGAGAGACAGGGCCAGCGACAAGGTGACCGCGGCCTGCACGAGCTTTCGTGCCATTTTTGATGGATCCTTTCTACGCGCTCACGTACACGGCGCCATCTTCCACACTTAACTCAACTCCGGCAGCCTTGGCGGCTTCCTGCAAGGCGGCGTCGAGCATCGCCACGGGGTCGGGACTGACGTCCCGGCGGCGCATCAATCCTTCGCCTTTCTTCGGGCCTATGGTCAACGCGATCTTCAAACCGCGCCGTTTGCATTTTACGGCAGTTCCGTCCGGCAGTTTGGTGTTCATCGGCTTGAGGTAGGCATCCACGTAGTGGACGCCGATTCCCGATTTATCCTCGGTATGTGCCGGAAGGCGCGCCGGCGCGGCCGGATTGAGGTCACACAGTTTGGTTTTCATGGATTCTTCCTTTGGCGTGAAAGTACTCGTCCATCGCATGACGCAACGCGCGGATCGGCTTGAGGTAGGCATCGACGTCTTGGACGCCGATTCCCGATTTATCCTCGGTATGCGCCGGAAGGCGCGCCGGCGCGGCCGGATTGAGGTCACACAGTTTGGTTTTCATGGATTTTTCCCTTGGCGTGAAAGTATTGGTCCATCGCATGACGGAACGCGCGGATATGCGCCGGGGTGCTGCCGCAGCATCCGCCGATGATACTGGCGCCGGCTTCGAGCAGCGGGACTACTCCGGTCACCATCTGCTCCGGCGTCTCGTCGTACACGACTTTCATGTTCACCAGCTTGGGCTGGCCGGCATTCGGCTGCACCATCACCGGCAGGCCGGTGGTCCGGCGATATCGTTCGACAGCGGTGCGCGCGCGTTCCATATCCATGCCGGTTCCGCAGTTCAGCGCCACGATGTCGGCGCCGTTCTCCTGCATGAATTCCGCGGCGCGCTCGGGGTCGATCCCCATCATGGTGCGGAAGGTGGAACCGTCGAGCGTCACATCGTAGGCCATCGACCCGATGATGCAGGGCGCGCCGGCCTGCTTGGCCGCCTCGATACCGAGCAGCAACTCTTCGAGCGAGGTCTGGGTCTCGACGATGATGGCGTCGGCGCCGGCATCCACCAGCGCGCGCGCCTGCTCGTTGAACGCGCTGCGCACCTGCTCTTCGGTGAAATCGCCGTACGGTTCGAGCAGGCCGCCGAACGGTCCCATATCGCCGATGACGAACCCGCGCTTCCCGCCGAAAGCCTCGCGCGCGATGCGCACGCCGGCCCGATTGATCTCCACCACGCGGCCGGCCTGCGAATGGCGATTGAGCATGATTCGCGAGCCGCCGAAGGTGTTGGTGAGAATGCAATCGGAGCCCGCCTCGGCGTAGCGCTGCTGGATGGCGAGGACTCGTTCGGGATGGGTGAGATTCCACGCCTCTCCGCAGTTGCCCTGTTCCAGGCCGGCGATCATCAATTGCGTGCCCATGGCGCCATCGCCCAGCAGAGGGCGGTCGGCCAGCGCGTCGAGTATTCGGGATTTACCGTTCTTGTCCATGTTGGTGTAAGGCGTAGTGAATGGTTTCGAGCACGAGTCCCCACTTATGTTCGCGGCTGGTGGCGTCGCAGTAGCAGCCGGCCGGGCTCGCGCCGCGCTTCCATGCGAGGACGCTCGAGAGCGGCTGGCCGAGCAGCGGCTTTTCGCGATCGATGGCGGTCATCAGAGGGCCGGCGCTGACCTGATACTGGCACATGGCGGTGTGGCCGGTGTCGCCGGGGACGGGCGCGCAATACTGTTCGCGAATCTGATATCCGTCCTGCGGCGGTCCTAGGATCACATCGTATTGAAACGCCAGCGGGCGGCCCATATTGGTGCAAGTGGTTCCATCGTAGCGGAATTGCGCTTCGATGGCGCCGTCGGCGAGTGTCGTGAGCGAGAGCCGCTCGGAGGCCCATCGGGCGAGGGCCTTGGGGTTGACGGAATATTTGGCGGGGACCGGTGCCCGGCGGTAGGGAGCGCGCCGGAACTGGCAATTGGCGAGGGAGCAGTTCTGGCAGGGGACCAGGTCGGCAAGCCGTTGGGTTCGTTCCGCAAATCGCGTCAGGCCGAATACCGCGAGCTGCGATTTTTTCGGCTTTAGCGCTCCCGAATCAAGGGTTTCCAGGCGGCCGGGGAGCGCGTTCCGCGACTCTATCAGGTTCAGCAATTGGCTCTGTTCCGCAATATCCCACTGCGAATAGCCGGGGCTGTAGTGCGGAAGGATCGCCATTTCTTCGCCATCCGCCCAGGCACAGAGGCGCGCGCCGGCCATCGTGATCAGGTGTTCCACCACTGCTGAAGCGTAAGTTTCCAGGAAGAAGTATTCGTCTGGTTTTTCATCGAGCCAACGGTGGTGTGCCTCCTCTTCGGCTTCCGGTCCGGCGCTCACGGCGACCAGGAATGCACCGTGCGCTTCCGCCTGGGTGAGCATCGCGGACAAGCGCAGGCTAGTGAATGGCGCGCCGTCGATGCAAATGGCTTCGTTCTTTACCTCGAGGCGGTGGGCCGGGCGGAGGTAGAGCCACGGCCTCCCACGCTGTCGATACCACTCCTGTGTGGCGGCGATGAGTTCCTTTGCACGGTCGGTGATCTCGTGATCGCGCGGATAGCCAAGGAGTCGGCGGTACTCAGCGGGGTCGATCTCGACGAGCGGGGAGGTGTCGACGAGTTCAGTCATCGGAGAACTCCACAGGGCGAGCTTCGCTCGCCGGACAAGCTGAAGCATGTCCCACGGGCCGGAATTGGCAGCCGTCTACGAAGAAATCGAAGAACTGGGGGTGAGTCTCGAGGCGGCAATGTTCGACCCGACGGACGAGGTGCTCTAGTTCCTCTCGCTTGGCCCGCGAGAGCAGCGCTATGGTGGCGCCTTCGATGGCCGCGTTGCCGATCTGCACCATCCGGCTGGCGGGAATCGATGGGATGAGTCCTATGCGCGTGGCGGCCTCGACATTCAGGTGGCGGCCGAATCCGCCCGCGAGGTAGAAGACGTCAACCTGATCGAAGTCGAGTCCGAAGTGGCTGAAGACCACCTGAAGGCCCGCGACATTGGCGCCCTTGGCCTGCGCCAGCTCGTTGACGTCGCTTTCCAAGAAGTAGATCCCGTTGGCGGCGTCGAGGTCGATGCGGGCGCCGTCTTCTTCGAAGCGGCCGCGCTCATTCATCCGCCCGGTGCGCAACAGTTCGCTCATCAGCGCGACCAGACCCGACCCGCAAATCCCCTGTGGCACCTCGCCGCCGACCGTCTGCAGCTGAAAACTCCCGTCGTCGCCGATGCGCACGTCTTCGATCGCGCCATCGAGCGCCGGCATTCCACAGGCGATGGCGCCGCCTTCGAATGCGGGACCGGCCGGGCACGATGCCGCCAGAATGCGACCGCGATTGCCTACGATCAGTTCGGTGTTGGTGCCGATGTCCATGATCGCCACGATGCGCTCTTCGTGTGCCAGATCGGCCGCCAACATGCACGCGGCGGCATCGGCGCCCACGTGCCCACTGACGATCGGCGCCCCATAGACGCGCGCCTTGGGATGAATCGGCAACAGGCAGCGGCGTCCGGTCTCGACTAGGCTGGTGGACGTGCGCTTGCCGGCCGCCATCTCGAGTTCGGCGATCGAGCGGTAAGGGCTCTGGCCGATGCTGTAAACGCTCTGCCGGAAGAACAGATCGCGCATGGTGGAGTTGCCCACCACCACCATTTCGTAGATGGATTTCGGATCGACGGGCAGCTCTTCGATAGCGTGGGTGAGATAGCCCGCGAGTGTGCGCCGCAGCAGTTTGCCGGGATGCACAGTGTCGTACTGAATGCGGGCCATGATGTCCGACCCGCCGAAGCGCTGCGGATTCTCGAACGAGGCGTCGGCCACCATCTCGCCGGTTTCCAGGTCCATGAGGCGGAGCACCACGGTGGTGGTCCCAAGGTCCATGGCGATGCCGTAAATCGGGCCGGTGGAACGCTCAATTTCGATGCCATCGATGAGGATGCGGTCGCCATCGCGAGTGACGGCCGGGTCGAGCTCCATGGGGCGGCCGCTGGTGGGCAATCCCAGGGCGTGCCGCTCGATGCGCATGTGGCCGCGTCGCATGGTGTGGCAGCGCAGATGGCCTTCGCCGGCGGAGATCAACGCCTGGCAAGAGAGGCGGAAGTTGCCGGTAAGATGGCTTTCGTACTGCGTGGCCGGCGAGAGGCACTCCATGCCCTCGGCGATCTCCACCACGCACTCCTTGCACTTACCGTTCTTGAGACACGAGGTGGGCACGCGCACGCCGATCTTCTCGGCGCAGTCGAATAGCGATGCGCCCACCGGTGCGCTGGTGGTGTGTCCGTTGATTGAGAGCTCTACCAATCGGCTCCGGCCTCAAGTTCCGCCACGACCGCAGCGGCGACTTCCTGCGCCGTACCGTCGCGCTCTTCCTCGTCGCCCCAGTGCCACTGCGCCAGGAAATCGTCGGAGCCTTGCAAGCCGCGCTGCATGGCCAGCCGGTCGACCCGCTCCATGAAGCGCGGGGGCAATAGAACGTTGACCTCGTCCTGGCCGTCTTCGGCCTTCACCTGCGACGGAACTTCCTGCCAGTAGAGGACCTTGTACGTCGCCATGGTACCGGTTCAGCGCGCGCCGGCGAACCGGGCAGCGTTGAATTCCTGGAGCGCTTCCAACATGGCCACCACGTTCTGCCGCGGCATCCCGGGGCTGGTCCCGCCTCCGACGGAAAGGATGATGCCTTCGCCCTCGGCGCCTTCCAGCACGTCGAGCGTCGCCTCGCGGACCTCCTGAGGCGTGCCGCGAACGCCGATTTCGAGCGGGTTGACATTGCCCATGAGGCACATGCGATTGCCCACCCGCTGCTTCACCTCGCGAATGTCCTTCTGCTTGCCCCAATTCAGCACGTTGAAGCCGCAGTCGGGCAAATGGTCGAGGCAGGCGTCCACTTCGGCATCGTTGTGGTAAACCTTCACCCAATCGTTGGGGAAGGCGTCGCAGATGCGCTTCAAATAAGGGTGCGCGAACTCCAGGTAATGCTCTTCGTTGACGAATCCGACGATGTCGTCGAGGATGAAAATGCTCTCGCACGTCGGACCCATGGTTTTGACCTGCGCCTTCAGCCAATCGATGATCACGCGCGTGCAGAGGTCGATCAGCTTGTGTGCGCCCTCGGGATTCTCGACCAGGTCGATCATGAAGGGCGTGGTGCCGCGTACGAATCCGGCGGTGCACATGGGGCCGCGCGAGGTCGCCATGGGGAGGATGTACCCGTGGTCGAGGATGCGCTGGCGCTGCATGCCGATGCGGTGCAGGGTGAGCGCCGCGAAGCCGTCGGCTTCCACTTCGTAATCGGGGAATTGATCGATGTCTTCCAGGTGATAGAGGGTGTGATACTCGCTGGGCGTGTTGTCCTGCCAGAACTTGATTTTGGACCCGAGGACCGAGGGTTCGGCCGCCATGCCGTATTCCATCCACCACGAAGGGACGAAGATGATGTCGGGAAACTCCTGCATGATCTTCAGGTTGGATTGGAACCAGAGCTCGGGATCGAGGAAGTAATCGAGGTGCTTGATGCCCAAATAGCCGGGGATCCAGGGGCTGTCGATGATCAAAGCCATCGGGATCTTGTCCATCTTTTCGCGGCGTGCGGCGCGTTTAAATGTTTCCCATTGATGTGGCAGCATGAGCTGTTCTCAAATAATTGGTTTCATGATACAACAATTTGGTTAAACTCACGCGATACCGGTATGTTGCCTTGCGTTAGCTTGGTGGAATCAGGTAATCTGCGAGCGTGGATCTCGACTTGGCGAAGTTGCGGGAGATGCACCCCGTGTTGCCGTTCGATGTCGCTTTGGTGATGGTGGGACGGGCAGCGCTCGCGTTGGAAAGGAATGCTCACAAGCCAGGAGTGAGTCTATCTCTGGACCTGGAGCGGATACTCAGCCGCGCCTTGCTCTCCTGGCCGGCAGCGGAACTGAGCAACATCGATCAGCATGACCACAACCGAATCACTGAGGAGGGCGCCGAGGTAGTTGCCCTGGTTCTCGCCCACCGATATCGATCCTGGCAGGTAGTCCGCCGAATGCAGCGCGGGGACCACGCCGATTGGTTACTTGCGGATGTTCGGGAAGGTGCGGAACAAGAAGTCGCCTTGGAGATTAGCGGCATCGATCGAGGTAGCATTACGGCGCGGCTTTCCGAGAAACTGTCACAAGTCGGCAAAAACACCGATGCCGACCAGAGGTGGGCGTGTGTGGTGGGGTTCGAAGAACCTATGGCCGCCCTTCGTTTCATCGAGGTAGCTTAGTGGATACCGATACGCTCAACACACTGGTCACGGGCGCCATCTGGCGCGCCGAGGAACTGGATTCTCGCGGCATACCGTCTGCCTCGCTGGCTTGGGCAGAGGTTTCCTCGTTTGAGGAGGACTTGGCAAGGGCGCATCCCGTGTCGGAAGGGCAAGGACGGATCGCGCGGCGTGGCGCGGTGAGAGCTGCACTGAAGGCTGGAGACTACGCTCGGGCGTACGCGCTGGCCGACGGATATCTGGCCGAGGACGCCGCGCCTCGCTCGCTGAAGAGCGCGTTATTGGAGATCCTGGAAGACAACGCCCAGGCGATCGCGGTTCGTTTTCAACACGCGTCGAAGCAGCATGGTTTGCGCGAAGCTCAAGGCTTGGCCGGTCGCTTCCGCGCAGCTGGCGCCTTCGGCTTGGCGGCCTGAAGATCGTGGAGACCGTCGCGTTCTATTCCTACAAGGGCGGCGTCGGCCGTTCGATGCTTCTTGCCAATGCCGCACGATACTTGGCCGGGGCCGGCAAGGGGGTGGTGGCTCTCGACTTCGATTTCGAAGCACCGGGACTTCACTACAAGCTGACGGGCGGGCCAACGACGGCAGGCGGCGCGGTTCCCTATCTACTCGCCACGGCCTACGGGGCCTCATCTCCGCCGCCGCTCGACGAGCACATGACATCCGTGCCGGTTGCCTCCGATGCTGGGGGGTGGATCCGGATGATGCCGGCCGGGCCAGCGCCTCAGAAGAGCTACTGGGTCGCCCTTAAGCAACTCGGCGATCGGCTTCAATTGGATGATCCGAGCGGTCGAGGCATAATGGCTGTGCTCGACCTTCAGGCGCGGATCGCCGACGAGCTCAAGCCGGATTATTTACTGATCGATGCGCGGACCGGCGTGACGGAACTTGGCGGGCTGGCCGCGACGGTCCTAGCTGACACGGTCGTGTGCCTGTTCGTAGGAAACAGCGAGTCTCTCGACGGGACCTTGGCAATTGTCGAGGCCCTCAAGTCTGCTCCGCGGCTTGCCAATCAGAGACCGATCCGGGTCGTGCCGGTGCTGTCTCGGACAACGCAGCCACTCTCTTTCAACGAGTCGTTCCAGTCCGGTCTCAAGAGGCTTTTGGAACTTGGTGATAGCAATTGGTCTCCGGATCCAAATGGGCGTGTCCTCTTAGTCTTGCCCCACGACCACCCCTACGGGGCCTCCGAATGGCTTGTCGGGAGTGAAGAGGCGAAGGGCAGTATGTTTTCACAGCTATACAAGGCTTACATGACGCTCTTCTCCAAGCTCTTTCCCGAAACCACGCCAGCCTCGTGGAGTTAACTTCACAGCTCCGCAATCTTCCCGAAGACACTCTTCAGCGCCGGGTACAGCGCCTGGTAAACCGCGTGAGCTTTCCCGTAATAAGCTGTCTCCGCGGCACGCGGCGTGACCGACTCCGTTTCGCGAATAGTATTGCGGCAGACTTCGGGCACCGAGCCGTAGGCGCCCGTTCCGGCCAGCGCCAGCAGCGCCGCGCCGTAAGCCGAACCCTCCTGCGTTTCCAGCGTCACTACGCGCTTGCCCAAAATATCGGCCAGCAACTGGCGCCAGAATGGACTCTTGGCGCCGCCGCCGGAGGCGCGCACCGAACTCAACGGCACGCCAAGGCCGGCCACGATATCGAGGCAATCGCGCTGGCTGTAGGACACGCCCTCGATTACCGCGCGGATCAGATCGGCGCGCTTGTGGCTGTTGGTGAGGCCGATCCAGCCGCCGCGGGCCGTCGCATCCAGGTGAGGTGTTCGTTCGCCCATCAAGTATGGCAGCCAGAAAAGTCCATTCGCGCCTGCGGGCGATTGTGCGGCTTCCGCGGTCAGCGCGTTGTAGTCGACGCCGGGCGCCAGTTGATTGCGGAACCATTGCAGGCTGAGGCCGGCGCCCTGTGTGACGCCCATGACGTGCCATTTGTCGCGAACCGCGTGGCAGAAGGTGTGGACGCGGCCGGCGGGATCGTACGCCACCTGGTCCATGTGTGCAAAGACGACGCCGGACGTGCCGAGCGTGCACGACACGATGCCGGGTTCCACGATGCCGTTGCCCACGGCGCTGGCCGCCTGGTCGCCACCGCCGCCCACCACCGGCGTTCCCGCGGCCAGCCCGGTGAGTTCGGCCACTCGCGGCGTGATCTTGCCGGTCACGTCGCTCGATTCGTAGCATTTGGGCAGAGTGGTGCGGTCGAGGCCGAGCCCATCGATCATCTCGAACGACCAGCGCCGGTTCACCACGTCGAAGAGCGCGGTTCCCGAGGCGTCGGAAACTTCGGTGGCGAATTCGCCGGTGAGGCGGAAGCGCACATAGTCCTTCGGCAGCAGCATGCGGCGCATGCGCCCGAAGTGGTGCGGTTCGTTGTCGCGGACCCAGAGCAGTTTCGGGAGGGTAAAGCCAGTGAGCATGGGGTTGGCGATGTAGCGAAGGATTTTCTCGCGGCCCAGTTGAGCATTGATGGCGTCCACCTGCGCCTGGCTGCGCTGATCGCACCAGATCAGCGAGGGGCGAATGACGTCGCCGGCGCCGTCCAGCATCACCAGTCCGTGCATTTGCCCGGAAAGTCCGATGCCTCTGACCTGCGAGCCGTTCACGCCGCTATCGGCGAGCACGCCACGGATGGCCAGCACGGCGGCGTCCCACCAATTCTCGGGGCGCTGTTCGGCCCACAGCGGGCGCTCCTGGCGCATGTCCTCATGAGGCGCGGTAAACCCCGCGCGAACGGCGCCCTTGTCGTCGATGAGGAGCGCGCGCGAACCACCCGTACCGATATCGATTCCCAGCCACATAGAATTTACTATGGTGTCACAACGAAGATGTCGCCGCTAAGCCGCGTCGCTAATTTCGATATCGACGCGTTTGCCTAATGCCGCGAACGCGGCTTCGATCTGGTCGAGACGCGAACTGCGAGTGAGCGCGAATAGCCTGTCAATATTGGTCTTGGAGATCCCCAGAGCCCGGGCCAGATCGCTCTTGCGCATGCCTGAAGCGCGAAATACCCGGTATAGTTCGATCTTGGCGGCCTCCAGGGCCGGCAGTGAGATCAGCCGATACCGGGAGCCGCGATAGGTCTTGGGCCGAGGGATTTCTTCTCCGCGGCGAATGTGCTCCGCGAGCATAGTGCGCAAAAGATCGATGGCCATCTCGCGGCCGTCCTGTTCGTTCTCGCCCTGTGAGACACCCCATGGCATATCCGGAAAGGTGATTGTGAAAAAACGATGCGACTCGGGATCCGGATCAAAGCGGGCGTAAAAACCGGCCATATTTATTTCTCCATGCTTAATCCGAGCTTCTTCAGTATCGCCTTCATCGTTCCCGGAGCGATCTCTTTCGATCCGTGGCGCGGCAACGTCGTGAATTTGCCACTAGAGTAACGATGGTGTGGCGCGTGCCTTCAGTGAAGGTGCAGCCCCGACGAGCCAGGCCAGCGCCGGAATTCGCCCGTCTTCACTACCAAATGGTAATCTTTTTGGATAACTACGTCAATCCTGCAGTCTCACACGCGATCCAACGGAAATGTGCTATCTTTCCGCCGTGCTATCCTGTCGTGATACGAGGGCTTTGCGGAAATGCGCCCGCATGTTGAACTTCCCCGCAGTGCGGGATTGTTTGTAACTCCCCCACACCACAAGCACGTCTACAGTATCAACGGTATTCATGTTTGAAATCCTCTTCAAATATCCGCTCAGCATTTTTCATAAGGGGACGTTCGTCTTCCTGACGCCGTGGCCCCTTTGGCTGATGGCGATCGGCATCCTGGCGGCGGCCGGACTGCTCTTCTGGCAGGTCCGCCGCAGTCATGGAATGCTCAGCGGCCTGCGCCCCATGGCGATCTGGGTGCTGGAAACCTGCATGGTGGCGCTGATCCTGTTCCTTTTGTGGCATCCGGCACTGAGCGTCGCTACCCTGCGGCCGCAGCAGAACGTAGTTGCCGTGCTGGTGGACGATTCGCGCAGCATGTCCATCGCCGATTCTTCGGGCACGCGCGAAGCAGCCGCCAAATGGGTGCTCGACAGCGGCCTGCTCAAAGCTCTCGGGCAGAAATTCCAGGTGCGTCTCTACAAATTCGGCAAGGAGCCGGCACGCATTCCGAACCTCGAGCCTGTCACGGGCGCCGAACCCGCCACACGCATCGGCGATACGCTGGAGCGCGTTCTGGCGGAGTCCTCTTCGCTTCCGCTGGGCGCGATCGTGCTGCTCAGCGATGGCGCCGACAACTCCGGCGGCATCGACCTGGCGACCATCGAAGCTATCCGCCGCCAGCGTATTCCGGTCCACACCATCGGGTTCGGCAAGGAACATCCCGATCGCGATGTGGAAGTCACTGACGCTGTCATCGCGCCGCGGGCGCTTCCCAAATCGCGCCTCACGGCGATCGTCAGCTTGCAGAGTTACGGGCTGTCTGGCACCAAGAGCAAGATCGTGATCCGCGACACCGGCAAGGTATTGGCCTCGCAGGACGTCACATTGAAGGCCGATGGCGAGCCGCAGAGTGAATCCATCGCGTTCAATGTGGGCGAGGCCGGGCCGAAGACGCTGGATATCTCCGTGCATCCCGTCGCCGGCGAGCAGAACACGCAAAATAACGCCATTTCCCGCGTGGTCAACGTGGAGAATCGCAAGCCCAAGATCCTCTACTTCGACGGCGAAGAGCAGTGGGAATACAAGTTCATCCGCCGCGCCGTGCAGGATTATCCCGACCTGGGCATCGAATTGGCGAGCATCGATCGCGTCACCGAGAACAAGCTGCTCACGCAGTTGGATCTGGCGCCCAGCCTGGGAAAGCACGATCTGGCGGACGGTTTTCCGACCAAAGCCGAGGATTTGTTTCCGTTCCAGGCGGTGATTATCGGCTCCTCGGAAGCCAACTATTTCACTGCCACACAGCAGCAGTTGATCCGCGACTTCGTGGACAAACGCGGCGGCGGCCTGCTGTTTACCGGCGGCCGGCATGCGCTTTCCGATGGCGGATACCAATCGTCTCCCATGGCGGATCTGATGCCCACCAAACTGCCGGCGTCGGCGGGCACGTTCCACCGCGTGCAAACTCCCGTGGAGCTGACGCCGCAGGGCGCGCAGAGCGTCATTTGCCGGCTGGACGACGATCCGGCCAGGAATCTGGCGCGCTGGAAGACGATTCCGCTGCTGGCCGACTGGGAGGAAGTGGGCGAACCCAAGCCAGGCGCCACCACTCTGCTGGTATCGCGTCCGCAAGGGAAGGCGCCGCAGCCTCTCCTCGTTACCGAGAATTATGGCCGCGGACGCACCGCCGTGATGGCGACTTCCGGAAGCTGGCGCTGGAAACTATGGCTCGACCATGCGGACAAGACGCACGCTACGTTCTGGCAGCAGTTGATGCGTTACCTGGTGACCGATACTCCCGGCCAGGTGACCGCCTCCACGCCCAAGCAGATGTTGTCCGACGACACGCGCGTGCCGGTCCGCGTGGAGGTACGCGACAAGCAGTTCAACCCCGTCACTAACGCCAAGGTGCAGGCGCGCTTCACGGGTCCGGATGGCACCATGGCGACCCTGGAACTCACGCCGCAGCCGCTCGAAGAGGGCGTTTACACGGGCGAATGGTCGGCCGAAAAGGCGGGGTCGTATGTGGCGGAAATCATCGCCGGGCGGGAGCAGGAAGAGCTGGGACGGGACTTGTTGACGTTCCGCCGGGAGGATGGCGTCGCCGAGAACTTCCATACTTCGCAGAATCGCGAACTGCTGGAGAAGCTTTCGGAGCAGACGGGCGGGCGGTACTACACGCCGAGTGACGCGTCCAAGCTTGCGACTGAGATTTCGTACTCGGAAGCAGGCATCACTACGCGGGAGACCAGGGATCTTTGGGATATGCCGGTATTGTTCCTTTTAGTGCTGTCGTTGCGCGCTTCCGAATGGCTGCTGCGGCGGCGATGGGGTGTGGTATGAGGGGGACTGTTCGTGCACCGCGGCAGCGGGACGTGGGCGTCCCGCGCGGACCAGGGGGTCCGCCCCACCTAATGCTTCGCCTGGCAATCCCTCTTCTGCTCGCCGCTTTCGGCGCGCACGCCACCACGTTCTACGTGACGATCTCGGGACTCGGCGGCGAGCCGGATTACGACCAGCGATTCAAAGGGTGGGCCAACGATATCGATTCCAGCCTGAAGAAGGCCGGCGGCGATAGCAACGTGATCACCATGATCGCTCCCACGCGGGATCAGATCCGCTCGCGCTTCGATGCCATTGCCCGCGAGGCCAAGCCCAGCGATTCGCTCGTGGTCATGCTCATCGGCCACGGAACTTACGACGGCGTGGATTACAAATTCAATATCCCCGGGCCGGACATCACCGGGGTTGAACTGGCGGGCCTCCTTGACCGAGTTCCCGCCACACGCCAGCTAGTGATGAACGCCACCAGTTGCAGCGGCGCGTCCATCGAATTTTTGCGCAAGCCCACTCGTATTGTGATTGCCGCCACCAAGACGGGGAGCGAAAAGAACGCCACGATATTTGCGCGCTATTGGGCGGAAGCGCTGCGCGAGCCTGCGGCGGATGTCGACAAGAACGAATCCGTCTCCGCGCTGGAGGCGTTCCATTACGCGCAGAAGAAGACCAAGGAGTTTTTCGACACCCAGAAGCGTCTGGCCACCGAGCATTCCGTCATCGAGGACACCGGCAAGGGAAGCGGCGTGACGGCCGCCGGGAACGGACCCGATCCCGATACCGGCGAAGGCCGGTTGGCGTCCACTTTCGCCGTGGTGCGTTTGGGCGCCAATGCAGCGGCGGCCAAGGACCCTGCCAAGAAAGCGCTGCTCGACCAGAAGGACCAGATCGAGACTGCCATCGATGAGCTGAAGTATCAAAAGGCCGGCATGGCGGCCGACGATTACAAGAAGCAATTGACGCGGCTCCTTCTGGAACTTTCGCGGCTGCAAGCGGAGATCGATAAGCCATGACGGCGACCCGGCCCGGCGCCGTGCTGTTTCTGGTGGTCCTCGCTATTCCGGCCCAGACGCTGCAAGAGGCGGAAAACCTATGGAAGCAGCGTAAGTTCGGCGCGGAAAGCAACAACGGCAATCCGGGGGCCAACGAGGTCTTTCGCGATCTGGTAGCGAAGTACCCGGACGATCCCCGCTATCGCGTTCGCTGGGGCCGTATGTTTCTGGATCATGGGGCGGGTGACGACATCCAGAACGCGTCTGACCTTTTCCGTGAGGCCCTGGCCATCAAGAAAGACGATGCCGATGCGGAATTAGGTTTGGCCATCATTGCCTCCGATGAGTTTTCCGGCAACGCCGAGAAACTGGCGCACCAGGCACTGGAATGGAATCCCAAGCTGCTGGAAGCGCAGGAACTGCTGGCGCGCATCGCGCTCGAAGACAACAACAACGAGAAAGCCGCCGACGAAGCCAAAAAGGCGCTCGCTATCGACCCGAATTCGCCGGTGGCGAAGGGCATTCTGGCCGCCATCGATTACCTGGCGGGCAAGAAAGAGAGCTCCTGGGAGCCGCGCGACCCACACGCCTACGAGACCATCGGCCACTTTTTCGTGATGAACCGGCGGTATGAGGAAGGGATCGAGTATTTCCATAAAGCCATCGGGCTCGACCCCACTTTGTACGAGGCGCACGCCGAGTTAGGCCTCAATCTCATGCGCCTGAGTCAGAATGAGGAAGCCTATAAAGAGCTCCAGATTGCGTTTACGAACGGCTACCAGAACGACGCCACGCGGAATAGTCTGCGGCTGATGGATAGTTACAAGAAGTTCGTCACGTCTAAGACTCCGCAATATGGCGCGTTCCTGAAGCTCGGTAACAAGGAGAGCGACTTACTTCGGATTTACTTCCAGGCGGAGATCGATAAGTGCATCGCCACTTACGAAAAAAAGTATAAGTTAAAGCTCACCAAGCCCGTGACTGTGGAAGTTTATCCGGACCACGAAGACTTCGCGGTGCGCGCGCTGGGTATGCCCGGCATGGGTGCGCTGGGAGTAACGTTTACCGCCAGGAGTTTCGGCGGGGCGATCGCGATGGACAGCCCGTCGGGCCGCAAGCCCGGCGATTTTCACTGGGCATCTACGCTGTGGCATGAGATGAGCCACGTCTTCACCCTTACCATGACCGATTCGCACGTACCGCGCTGGTTCACTGAAGGTATCGCGGTGCATGAGGAGACGGCCGTCTCGTCCGAGTGGGGCGACCGCACCATCCCCGATGTCCTGATGGCTATCAAGAATAAGCAACTGCTGCCGATCAGCGATCTGGATCGCGGCTTCATTCATCCGCGTGCGCCCGCGCAGGTGTTCGTGAGTTACTATCAGGCCGGCAAGATCTGCGATTACATCACCGAGAAGTGGGGATGGGACACGATTCTGGCGATGCTCGACGATTACGCCAGGGACATCGATACTCCGACGGTAATTCGCAAGGAATTGAAGATGGAGCCGGAGGAGTTCGACAAGCAGTTCTTCGCCAGGATCGAGGCGGAAAACAAGAAATCCATCGATAGCTTTCCCGAATGGACCGACGATGTGAAGACGATTTCGGCGGCCGCAAAAGCGAAAGACTACGATGCCGTCATCAAAATCGGCCTACGGGCGCGCGATCTTTTCCCGGACTATGTGGAAGCCGGCAGCGTCTACGAATTTCTCGCCAAGGCGTACGCCGCCAAGAACGATAAGGCCGGCGCGGTCGACGAGATGCAACGGTATATGAAGGCCGGCGGGCGCGACCCATCCACCCTGAAAAGCCTGGCTGACGACCTGGCAGCCGACGGTAAGAAGAAGGAAGCGTCCGCGGTGCTGGAGCGCGTTAATTACATCTACCCGATGGATGGAGCGCAGCACCAGCAGTTGGGATTGCTGCTGCTCGACCTCAACCAGAATGCCGGCGCCATCCGCGAGTTCCAGGCGGTGCTGGCGCGCGACCCGATCGACCTCGCGCAGGCGCATTTCAACCTGGCGCGCGCCTATAATCAGAACCACCAGCCCGAGCAGGCGAAGGACGAGTTGATATCCTCGCTGGAAGCGGCCCCCGGTTTCCGGCCGGCCCAAAAGTTATTGTTGGAATTGAGCGGTCCGGAGAAATAGCCGGACGCACCTGTACAGAAACGAGGCTGAAATCGACATGTCAACTACCGCGACAACGCAGTTGGATCCAGAAGTTCTAAAAGCTCGTATTGGGCGCTTCCGGCAGGTGCAGTCCGAGATCGTGACGCAGGTGCGCCGCGTAATCGTCGGCCAGGAAGAAGTGCTGGAACAGGTGATGATCGGGCTGTTTGTAGGCGGCCACTGTCTCATCACCGGTCTGCCGGGCACCGCTAAGACGCTGCTGGTTCGCACCATGGCGCAAACCCTCGGCCTGGTGTTCAAGCGCATCCAGTTCACGCCCGACTTGATGCCCAGCGACATCACCGGCACCGACATTATCGAGGAGGACAACGCCACCGGACGGCGCACCTGGACCTTCGTACAAGGTCCGATTTTTGCCAACATCCTGCTGGCCGACGAAATCAATCGTACCCCTCCGAAGACGCAAAGCGCGCTGCTCGAAGCTATGCAGGAGAAGGCCTGCACGGTGCGCGGCAATAATTATCTGCTACCGGCGCCATTCTTCGTGCTGGCGACACAGAACCCCATCGAGTTGGAAGGCACTTATCCGCTCCCCGAAGCGCAACTCGACCGCTTCTTATTTAATACGGTGCTCGATTACCTGTCGGCTGACGAAGAACTCAAAGTCGTGGATCTGACCACGGTGACGACTATTCCTCACGCCGACCCGGTGACCAACGCGCAGGAGATCCTCGACTTCCAGCAGTTGGTCCGCATGGTCCCGATCGGCGAAAGCGTAGCGCGCCACGCCATCGATCTGGTGCGCGCCAGCCGGTCGAGCGACGACGCGGCGCCCGATTTCGTAAAGAAGTACGTCAACTACGGCGCCAGCGTCCGCGCCGCGCAGTTCCTGGTGTTGGCGGCGAAGGCAAAAGCTCTGATGCGCGGACGGTACCACGTGAACTACGAGGACATTCGGTCTTTGTATATTCCAGTGCTGCGGCATAGAGTGCTGCTGAATTTCCATGCGGAGTCCGAGAGATTGAAGCAGGACGATATTTTGAAGAGAGTGCTGGAGTGGAAGGCTGCTCCTCGGGAGTAAGAGATTTATTTCACCACGGAGGCACAGAGACACAGAGTTTCTGAAGAGGGAATGAGAGATTCAAAGTCAAAACCCGAGAGCACGGAGGTGGCGGAGATCACTGAGACCGCGGTGCCTCGGTTTTCCGGGTTGAATCGGCTGACCGAGTTGATTATCGGGGCTGCCATTGAAGTGCATCGGAATACCGGGCCGGGGTTGATGGAGTCAGTTTACGAAGAGTGTCTGTGTTACGAGCTGAGCCAGCTTGGGCTCAAGTTCGAACGACAAGTTGAGTTGCCTGTGGGGTACAAGGGGATCAAGCTGAAATGCGGTTTTCGCATGGATATGGTGGTCGAAGACGCTGTCGTTTTGGAACTGAAAACCGTAGATCAGCTCTTGCCGATTCATTCCGCGCAGCTGCTCACATATCTCAAGCTGTCGGGTAAGAAAGTAGGTCTCCTGATCAATTTCAATGAGCCGGTTCTGAAGAAGGGTTTGAAACGATTGGCCAGTAGAACGCTCGAAGCCTCGGAAAGACTACCCTCAGTGCTCTCCGCAACCTCCGTGCTCTCGGATTTTGACTTTCTTGATTCTCCGTGTCTCTGTGCCTCCGTGGTGCACAAATAAGATGCTCCAGCGATTCCTTGACCCCGCTACTCTCGCTTCCATCTCCGGGCTCGACCTTGTTGCCAAGACTGTGGTCGATGGGTTTGTGGCCGGTTTGCACCGGTCACCGGATTTCGGGTTCTCGCAGGAGTTCGCCGAATACCGGGCTTATAGCGAGGGCGACGATTTGCGCCACGTCGATTGGAACGTCTTCGCCCGTACCGAAAAATGCTTTCTGAAGAGATACCGCGGGGAGACCAATTCCCAATTGCTGATTCTGCTCGACACGTCGGCGTCCATGGGGTATGGGTCGGGCGCGGTCAGCAAGCTCGATTACTCGCGCTTTGTGGCGGCTTCGCTCTGCTATATGGCCAACGTGCAGCGGGATGCCGCGGGGTTGATCATCTTCGATGAAGATGTCGCCAATTACGTCGCGCCTTCTACCCGTCAGGGACAGCTCTTTCGCCTGCTGCATGCCATCGAGCACGCCGTGCCCGGCACCGGCACCGATTTCGTCAAGCCTTTCGTCCACTTTCAGAATTTCCTGCATCGCCGCGGGATCGTGGTGGTGCTTTCAGATTTCTACGAGCAGCCTCAGACCATCGTTAAGACCGTCGAGCCGCTGCGTTTTCGCGGCAATGAGGTGATTCTGTTCCACGTGCTCGATCCCCAGGAAATCAAACCGAAGTTTCGCGAGCCCGTCTTATTGGTAGATATGGAGGATTCGCACGCTTCGCTCGAAGTGTCGCCGGAATATGCCCGCGAGGAGTATCGGCGTAAGATCGATGCCCATATCGAGGGCCTCAGTTCCGCCGCGCGCAGCGCAGGGCTGGATTACTTCCTGATGGATACCGGCCGTCCGCTGGACGAGGGTCTGCGCGAATATCTGGCGGTGCGCAAGGGGAGGATGTAGATGGGTTTTCTGGCTCCCTGGTTTCTGGCGGGTGTCGCGGCCGTGGGGCTGCCGGTGTGGCTGCACCTGCTGCGCAAGCATAAAACCACGCCCCTGCCATTCAGTTCGCTAATGTTTTTCGAAAGGCGCACGCAGAGCTCCATCAAACACCGCCGTCTGCGCTATCTCGTCCTTTTCACGCTGCGGACGCTGCTGATTTTGCTCATCGTGCTGGCATTCGCCCGGCCCTTCGTCCAGCAGCGGATTCCGCCGCGTACGCGCTCCAACGAAATCACCGTGCTGGCCATCGACAACTCGCTCTCCATGCGCGCCGGGAAGCGTCTGGCCGATGCCAAAGCGGCCGCCAAATCGTTGGTATCGAGCCTCAAGCCCGGCGAACGCGCCGAAGTCCTGACGTTCGCCTCGCGCGTGCAGGTTTTGAGTGAAGTGACCGACGACCACGTTCCGCTCAACGCCGCCATCGATTCCATTCAACCCTCCGATGCCCGCACTTCCTTCGCGGAACTATCGCGTTCCGTGCGCTCCATCGCGCAATCGCTCAAATTGCCGCTCACCGTGCATCTGTTTTCCGATATGCAGCAGACCGGTATGCCGGCGAACTTCAACGACCTACGCCTGAATGCCGACGTCAAGCTGGAGACGCATCCGCTAGTGACGAAAGAGGAGCCGAATTTCGCCGTCGAAAACGTGGTGGCGCCGCGGCGCGTGTTCGACAACAAGAAATCGCGCGTGCTGGCGACCGTCGCCGGATTTGGCGCGCATAAAGAAGCACGCACCGTCACGCTGTCGCTCAACGGGCGCGCCGTGGAATCGAAGACGGTCGAAGTCCCCGAAATCGGTCGCGCCACGGTCGAATTCACCTCGCTCGACGTGCCTTACGGGCGCAACAAAGGCGAAGTCCGCATCGATTCGGCCGACTCTTTGCCCGCCGACGATGTCTTCTACTTTTCGGTGGAACGCGCCGATCCGCGGCCCGCGCTCTATGTGCATGAGGCCGATGGCAATGGCGGACTGCTGTATTTCAAAACCGCGCTCGACGCCGCCGGACAATCGGCCTTCGACGTCACCCCGGCCACGGTCGACCAGACGGCTAACCTTGCCCCTTCGAAATACGCTTTCGTGGTGCTGGCCGACGTGGGCGCGCTGCCGGCGACCTTTGAGAATCAATTGAAGGATTATGTGCGCGGCGGAGGCTCGGTGCTGATCGCCCTGGGGCATCATTCGCTAGGATTCGGCGGCAGGGTGCCGGTGACCGGCCAGAAGATCGTGGAGACGCGCTATTCCGGACGCGAGGGCGACCGATTCCAGGTGGCCTCCTGGCTCGATACCTCGCACCCCTCGATTCTCAAGGACGACCGTTGGGACGACGTGAAATTCCTGCGCGCCATCAAGATCGAACCGGGAGACGCCCGCGTAGCGGCGAAACTCAGCGACCAAACGCCGCTGCTGCTCGATCAGCAGATCGGCGAGGGCCACGTGGTGGTGTTCGCCTCCACGTTCGACAACATCGATAACGATTTTCCGCTGCACAGTTCGTTCGTGGCGTTCGTCGATCAGACAGCGCGCTACCTGGCGCGCATGGATAACGGTCCGCCGAGTGTGATGGTGGACTCATTCGCGGAGTTGCGCGATTCCGAGGAAAAAGGCGCGGCAGTGGATGTGGTGGACCCCAAAGGCGAGCGGGCATTGAGCCTGGATGAGGCTACCAAGGCGCAGAATATCCAGTTCACCCAGGTGGGATTTTACGATATTCGCCGGCCCAACGGCCGCAACGAGTTAGTAGCGGTGAATGCGGACCGGCGCGAGTCGGACCTGACCCCGGCCACGCCGGACACTCTCAGTTTGTGGCAGAATACAGCCAACGGGACCGCGGAGGCGGAAGCGGCATCTACAGGCGATACAAAGCCCCTTTCGTTGTGGTGGTACGTCATGTTAGCTGTGTTGGCTTTGACGGTGGCCGAGTCGCTGCTGGGGAATCGACATCTTTCTGTGGATAGCGAGGCGGCATGAAACCTTTGGATCGCTTGTCCGAGTATCTGGGCGCTGTCGAACGCCGTTTGCGCCTGCTGGCATTGACGCGCGGAGCGGCGGTAACGGCTGCGGCAGCGCTTGTGCTCACGGTGCTGGCCGTATTGATCGCCAATTACAACTCGTTTTCGAACGGGAGCGTGATCGGTGCGCGCCTGCTGCTGTTTATCGGCTTGGCGCTGGTGCTGGCCGCGGCGCTCATCGTGCCGGTGATCCGGCTCAATCGGCGGAATGCCGCGCGCGCCGCCGAACAACGCTATCCGCAGTTCGAAGAGCGCCTGCTCACTTTCACCGAGCGCATGGAGCAGAATCCCGGCGATCCTTTCCTGCCCCTGCTGGCCGATGACACACTGGCCGTGGCCACCCAGGCTGCGCCGCAACACGTCGCCCGCAGTTCCTGGATCTTCAGCTTTTCTTCGGCCGCGTTAGTGTGCGCCGCCATCCTGATTTGGCTGGGTGTTTCCGGCGGCGGATTCCTCGGCTATGGCACGTCGCTGCTGTGGGGCGGAATTCCCAAAGGCGCTTTGAAGCCTTTCTACAACATCCAGGTGGACCCCGGCAATCGCACGGTGCGCAAACGCGCCGACCAGTTGATTACCGCGACGCTGAGCGGATTCAGCGCTCCCAGCGTGCGATTTTTCGCGAAATTCGTGAGCGGATCGAAGTGGGAAGAGACGGAAATGCGTCCCGCTCCCGCCAGTTCGTCCTATCAGTTTCTGATTGCCGGCGTGCCGGAATCGCTGGAGTATTACGTGGAAGCGGGCGGCGTGCACTCGTCCACTTACAAGCTGAACGTGGTGGACCTGCCCTCCGTGAAGAACGTCAAGGTGACCTACCACTACCCGGCTTGGGCAGGCATGAAGGATGTGGTGGAGAATCCCGGCGGCGATCTGCGCGCCGTGGAAGGGACCACCGCCGAAGTGGCGATCGCCACCGACCGGCCGCTGGCTACCGGCGCGATCCTGCTCGACGACGGTACCAAATTGCCTCTGCGCCAGAGCCCCGATGGCTTGATTGCGATGGTGCCGATCAACAAGGACGGGCTCTATCACATCGCTGCGGTGGAAGGCGGCGAAGATGTTCGGTTGAGCGAGGATTACTTCATCGAAGCGCAGAAATACGAGCCGCCGGAGGTAAAGATCACCCGCCCGGGCCGCGATTTCAAGGCCACTCCCATCGAAGAAGTCGCCATCACGGTGGAGGCCAGGGACGGCTTCGCGCTGAAGGGTGTCGATCTGCACTACTCCGTGAATGGCGCGCCTGAAAAGGTGATGCCGCTGCTGCAGACTATGGACGCCAAGACGGCCACGGCAAACACCACTCTCGCCATGGAGGACTACAAAGTGCAGCCCGGCGACGTGGTGAGCGTCTACGCGACGGCCAAGGATGCCCGCAAGACTGCTTCCACCGACATGTTCTTCATCGAAATGCAACCTTTCGAGCGGAACTATACGCAATCGCAGGAGGTCGGCGGAGCCGGCGGTGGCGGCGACGAGCAGCAAAATCAGATCTCCGAGCGGCAAAAGGAGATTATCACCGCGACCTGGAATCAGGCCAAGGGCCGTGGCGCCCGCGGCACCGATGCCGAGAACGCCGCGTTCCTCTCGGGCGTGCAGAGTAAATTGCGCGATCAGGCCAAATCGCTCTCCGACCGCATGAAGGCCCGCCAGCTGGAGGATGCCGGCGACGCATTCAAGAGTTTCGTGGAAGATATGGACCAGGCGGTGGCCTCGATGGCGCCGGCCGCCACCGAACTGAAAGGTGCGAAGTGGGATCCCGCCCTGGTGCCGGAACAGAAAGCGCTGCAGTATCTGCTGCGCGCGGAAGCCACCATGCGCGATATCCAGGTGTCGTTCGGCCAGAAAGGCGGTGGCGGCGGCGGTGGTGGCGGCGGGGCCACGCGCGATTTGCAGGGCCTTTTCGATCTCGAACTGGATACCGAAAAGAACCAGTACGAGAGCGCCCACAAGACGCAGACTGCCGACGAACGGCAGAAGGAAGTAGATGACGCGCTGCAAAAGCTCCAGCAACTGGCGAAGCGGCAGCAGGAGCTCGATCAGCAACAAAAGCAGGGCCAGCAACTGAGTTCCGAGCAGCGGTGGCAGCAGGAACAATTGCGTCGTGACGCGGAAAAACTGAAGCAGCAATTGCAACAGGCCATCGCCCAGCCCGAGCAGTTGAGCCGAGGCGGGCAGCCGGGCCAGCAAGGTCAACAAGGTCAGCAGGGGCAACAGGGTCAGCAAGGGCAACAGGGTCAGCAGGGGCAATCCGGCCAAAGCGGGCAGTCGGGGCAGAGTGGGCAATCCGGGCAATCCGGGCAGCAAGCTGGACAGCAAGGCGGCCAGCAGGGCCAGCAGAAGGGATCGCAGGGCCAACAGCAGCTGGGCCAGATGGGCTCGCGAGGCGGCGATCAGCGGCAGTTGCAGAACACGCTCGACAACCTGCAAAAGGCCATCGACAGCATGAGCAAAGCGGCCTCCAGCCAGCAGGCCGGCACGCCGCAAGGCCAGGCGGAAGCGCGCCGGGCGGAAGCCGCGCTACAGGACGCAACGCAATCGCTCTCCGGAATTCGCGCCGCGCAATCCAAGAATCAAGTGGAAGATCTCTTGAACCAGGCTGACGATCTGGCCAAACGGCAGGAGGATGTCGAAGGGCAGATGCGCAAAGCTTACGGTCCGCAAGCCTCAGCGACGGGACGCAATGAGGCTCGCCAGCGCGACGAACAGATCGCCGGCCAGAAGGACAAGGAAATCGCCGATTTGAAGAAGCTCCAGCAGGGCATGACCGCCGCGGCGCGCGACGAGTCGGCCACGCAGCGGGCGGCATCCACCAAAATGCGCGAGGCGCTCAGCGAGATCCAGCAGATGGAAATGGAGCGCGACATGCAGCGCAACGCCGACTATATCCGCCGCGGTCTGGGCGAGTACGTGGTGATGTCGGAGTCCAATTTCACGCAAGGGCTGAACGAGGTTCGCGACAAGTTAAGGGAAGTGCAGCAAGCCCTCGGCACACCGGGGAAAGGCGGTAATGGCACCGGCGAGGATAAAGCTGTGCAGCAGAGCCTCGCGAGCCTCGAGAACTTCCGCCAGATGCTCCAGCCGGGTCAAAACGCCCGGCAAGGACAAGGGGCCCCAGGACGCGGGCAGCAAAACGGCAAGCAGGGACAACCGGGCCAGCAACCCGGCCAAAACGGCCAGCAGGGGCAGCAAGGACAACCTGGGCAACAAGGCGGCCAGCAGGGGCAGCAAGGGCAGGGCGAGCAGGGCCAAGGCCAGCAGGGGCAGCCGGGGCAGCAACAGGGTGGCGGTTCGCAAGGTAGTCCGCTGGGCTCAGGCTCCAGCTGGAACAGCGGCGGCAACGGCGCCGGCTATCTGCTCGGACCGAACGGTAGGGTGAACCCGCAGAGTCAGGACTATCAGACGCAATATCGCCAGACGCTCCAAAGCCTGCAGCAGCTCCAGCAACAGCTCAAGGGCGACCCGTCGACGCAGAAGGATATCGCGGCGCTCCTGCAGCAGATTCGCCAGCTCGATCCCTATGCTTATTCGAACGATCCGCTCCTGGCTCAGCGCATTCAGGCGGCCGTAGTCGCCAACATGGAACAAGTAGAGATGGAACTTCGCCGCAAGGTGGAAGACTCCGATGGCGGCGGCAACGTCCGCGCCAGCGGCGGCGAAAAAATTCCGCCGGGATACAGCGACGCCACCGCAAAATACTTCGAGCAGTTGAGTAAGGGCACGGGAAAGCAGTAGACCGCTCAATCCGCACGCGTAACACCTGCAGGCAAACGAATCGCGTGCACATAATGAACTGCACGTAGATAATGAGCCGCGACCAACGTATACTGAGGTCCCCCAGTCAGCGAGAATTCTATCGGGCCCACTCCCATCCTCGCCATCTGATGCCCGTCCCGACTTGCGATGGGCGTCGCCCTCCCAGTCCGCGCTCCAAGCGTATGGTGCTTAGCACGACACGGAAGGTACCTTGAGCATTGTCTCGATGGCCTCGATCAGTTCTTTGGGGTGGATAGGCTTGGAAACGTACCCGTCCATGCCGGCGGCAAGGCATCGCTCGCGGTCTCCCGTCATGGCATGAGCCGTCATGGCAATGATGGGAATGTGCGAGCCTGCACGGCTCTCTTTCGCACGGATGGCAGACGTGGCCTCGAACCCATCCATCTCCGGCATCTGCACATCCATCAACACCACGTCGAAGTTCTCCTGGTCGAGGGCGGCGAGGGCCTGGCGTCCGTTCAGCACCAGGGTCACCTGGTGTCCGTGCTTTTCCAGCAGACGCTCCGCGACCTTCTGGTTGACGACATTGTCCTCCGCCAGCAGAATGCGGAGCTTCCTCGTTTCCTCTCGTGCGGTGTCGTGTGCGATCGGCGGATCGACACTGGCGCCGTTCTCAACGCTTGGACCCAGAACGTGGAGGACGCAGTCAAACAGCTCCGACCGGCTGACGGGTTTGGTGAGGTAGGAGGCTACACCGAACTCCCGGCAACGGAAGGCGTCGCCGCGCTGCCCGGCTGTGGTTAGCATGATGACTTTGGCCTGTGCCGTCGAATCGGGACCTTGGCGGAGTCCCTCCAACAAGCTAAAACCATTCATGTCGGGCATATCGAAGTCACTCAGGATCAAGGCGAACGGATTCCTGGCCTGCCGCGCGCACTGCAAAGCGGCAGTCCCGCTCTCCGCCACTGTAGGCCTCATTCCCAAGTTCGTAAGCATCTCCTGGAGGATGCGTCGGTTAGTGGCATTATCGTCTACCACCAGCGCATTCAGTCCCGCGAGAGCGGCCGGGGCCATTGCCCAGGGAGGATCCGTCACCTTACCAACACCGAGGGCAGCGGTGAAGTGGAATGCGCTACCTTTTCCTTCGCTGCTCTCCACCCAGATTCTGCCGCCCATCATCTCCACCAGGCGGTTCGAAATCGTGAGTCCCAGGCCGGTACCCCCAAACTTGCGCGCCGTGGAGCCGTCGGCCTGAGAGAAAGCCTCGAAGATGAGTTTCTGCTTCTGCGGCCCGATGCCGATGCCAGTGTCCTGGACCACGAAATGCAGCCACATCCGATCTTGCATCGTGGACTCCACTGCAACCTTGAGGCCCACTTCGCCCCGCGGGGTGAACTTGATGGCGTTGCCAACAAGATTGATGAGAATCTGCCGCATCCGGGTCGGGTCGGCCACAACCACTTCCGGCACTTCGGGCCGGATGTCACAGGTCAGTTCCAGACCCTTCTGGTGGGCACGCAAAGCCATGGCCTTTGCGGTGGCGGTCACGCTGCTACTCAGGTTGAATTCGATGGCTTCCAGTTCGAGCTTGCCAGCTTCGATCTTAGAGAAGTCCAGGATATCGTCGATAATCGTTAGCAGTGACTCGGCGGACGACTTCGCCATGCTGGCATAGTCGAATTGTTCGGCGTTGAGTCCGGAGTCCAGAAGCAGGTCGGTCATGCCGAGGATACCGTTCATGGGAGTGCGAATCTCATGACTCATGTTGGCGAGGAATTCACTCTTAGCCTGGTTCGCGGCTTCGGCTGCGTCCTTGGCTTTTTCCAATGCGGCTTCGGCGCGCTCTCTTCGCGCGCGCGTGCGCAGAGCGAGGACTCCATACGCCAAATTGTTCGCTAATTCCCTCAACTGGCCAGATTCTTCCGCATCGAAGGCATCGGCTTCACGCGCGTAAATTGTGAGGGCGCCGAAGGTCTGCCCATCGGACTTCAGAGGAAGGGCAATCAGCGAAGCATAGCCCCGGCGAATCGCTTCCCCGCGCCAGGGACCGAAGGAGGTATCGGTGTGGACGTTCCGAATCAGGCAAGAGTTCCCGGTCCTGATTGCGCCGCCGACCGGACCACGGCCCCGCTCGGTGTCGTCCCAGGAGACGCGGATCAAGTCCAGGTATCCCTGTTCACTGCCGAAATAGCCAACTACGCGGACACTCTTGTGCTCGTCGTGCTCGGCGTAGCCAACCCACGCGAGAGAGTAGCCACCCACCTCCACGGCAACTTTGCACACCTCGCGGAGCAGTTCCGCCTCCTCAACGGCACGAACCAGTTCCTGGTTGCATCGGTTGAGGGTGTGAAGCGCGCGGTTCAGACGGCCCAACCTGACTTCAGCCCGTTCCCGCCTGGCGATATCGGCTTGCAGTTCCCGGGTACGCTGTTCCACAACCCGGACCAGTTCGGCTTCGCGCGCCTGCATCCGCCGCACCCGAAGCCGGTAAAGGCTAACGGCCAGGAGGACCAACGCCAGAGCGTACAAAGAGTAAGCCCAGTAGGTCTGGTAAAAGTGCGCCTTCAGCACAAAGTCAAATACGGCTCCCGCGTCACTCCAGGCTCCGTCTCGATTGCCGGCCATTACGTGGAAGCGGTAGTGTCCGGGCGGAATGTTGGTGTAATAAGCGCTGCGCCGCGTTCCGGCGTCGATCCAGTCCCGATCGAACCCTTCCAACCGATACCGGAACCGAACCCCATGGGGAACCAAGAAATCGATTCCGGTGTATTGGAACTCGATCTCGCCCTTTCCGGGTGGCACTTGCGCGGCGTGGTACGGATTGTAGGGCTGCCGGTTGATGACGACGCTTTCGATCGTCGAGGGAGGGGGCGTCAGGTCACGATGGACTAGATCCGGGTCTACCATCACCATGCCTTTAGCGCCGGAGAAAAGCAGTCTTCCGTCCCGCATCCTCCAGGCCGGCGGCCGAAAACCACCGTTGAATTCGGCGGTCAGCAGGCCGTCGTCCAGGCCATAGGTGACGCCGTTCAGATGATGAATCCTGCCCGCCGCGAAATCGTCCAGTTCCCGCTTGGGGATGCGGTAAATGCCGTGATCGGAAGTCATCCAAAGGTCGGCATGGCGGTCTTCTAAAATCGCCCAGATCGCGTCGTCGAATAACCCGTCGCGAGTGGTATACGCGGTGACCTTCCCGTCTTGCCACCTTTTCAGCCCATTGCCGCCCGTCCCGATCCAGAGAACCCCTTCCGTGTCCTCGAGCAGGCACATCACGGCGGCCTTTTCGAACGCCGGCACGATCTCAAAACGGGCGCGCGATCGGTCCTGGGAGCGAAACAGGCCGTCCGCCCCCACAAGCCAGAGGATTCCCTGGCGATCCTCGTACAGCCAAGAGCTTGTGCCGCTGGGGAGACCGTCCTTGCTCGTATAGGTGGTAAGCTTGCCGTCTTTGAGACGTTCGAGACCGCGTGGGCCGGCACTCAGCCAAAGGCTTCCCTCATGATCCTCGATGAGCTGGGAAACGCCTTTGTTCGGGCCCAACTTCGTCGTGAACGGCGCGAATCTTCCGTCCTTGAACCCGTCCACGCCTTCCGCGGTGACGATCCAGAGGTTGCCGCGCCGATCCTCGGAAAGGCCTGAGATGAAATCGCTCGACAGGCCCTCCTTCGAAGTGTAGGAGGTGATATTTCCGCCTTTCAGGCGAAGCAGCCCGGCACCCCAAGTCCCCATCCACAGGCTACCGTCGCGGGATTCGAAGACGGCTGAGGACACTCCTTCGGCAAGGATCTGGAACCCGCCGGAGCTCACCCTGGCGACGCCGTCGCCCCAAGTGCCGACCCAGATATTCCCGCTGCGATCCTGGGTAATCTCGTTGATCCGCGGCAAAGTCGAGTGCCCCAGAAAAGTGACACTCACGAATTTTCCGCCCTGCAGCCTGTACAAGCTGTGCCCCACAACGCCCGCCCAGATCCCGCCACTGCGGTCTGCGAAGACTTTCGAGATCCCGCCTCGCGGCAGACCGTTCCCTTCGGCATAGGAAGTCATCTCGCCGTTGGCAAACCTGAACAGGCCCTGATCCGTTCCCAGCCAGAGTCCCCCGGAGTCTTCGGCGATGGAACTCACTCCCCATTTGGCGGCGCCACTAAGGGCGCGGACCACCTCAAACCGGCCGTGCCGCAAGCGAACGAGGCCGTGGGAAGTGGCAATCCAAACAGTGCTGTCGGGGCCTTCGTAAGGGGTGCCAATCCCGTCGTCCGGGAGCCCTGGTCTGCCAGTGAGGGTCACGAATTTCCCGTTTTTGAATACGCCCAATCCGTGCGGCGTCCTGATCCAAAGTTGCCCCTCGTCATCCTGCGCAAGCGCATCCACCTCGTCGTCCGGCAGCCCGGAAGCGGCAGCCGTGTAAACCGTGAATTCGCCAGCCTTCATCGATAACAGGCCGGAAGCCTGGGATCCGATCCAGAGAGTGCCGTCACGCGCCTCGCAAAGCGCGAGGACGCTGAACTGACCTATTCCGGGAATGTTCTTTTTGTCGAAAACCGTGAAACGCGCCCCGTCGAAACGTACCAGGCCTTCCTGGGTTCCAAGCCACAGATATCCATCGCGAGTCTGCACAATCGAGGCAACGGCACTGCTGGGCAGGCCCTCCGCGGTACTCCATGAGGTAAGCCGGTAGCCGCTGTCGAGGGTGTCTGGGAGCGATGAGGAGGAGTTGGCCTGGCATGATCCCAGCAGGCTGTAACACAGCCCCGCATCGAGAGCGATAGTCAGCCACCTCAGGGCGCCCCGACGCCTTTGCTTGCTTTCACCCATCCGCAAATTCCCCTGGGAAGGCTCGGCGCCGCCGGGGAACACGTTGGTCGCCCAGTCTGGGACCAGACGAGTCGGCGAAAAGGCAAGCGGCTCCCACATAGCTACTCATCGACCGACTTCCGCTCTCGTTATACCTTTTTGCTTTGCCGGGAGCGCAAAGTCCACGAATCGACGGTTCGCACCTCTTGCCGGAAGCCGGCACGGCTGCTTCTCACTCCCGGCATCCTGGCTTCCGGGGCGTTCGCTGGAGCAAGAGAAAGAAGTTGGTCGGACTTCGATAAACCCCGGCTAACGCCGTAGGGTTACCGAGCTTCGAGTGCGTCGGTCGTCATTCGAACCTACCTGCGCCCCACAGATCTGTCCGGCGAGGCTTGAAAGAAGGGCGCCGCACCCTTGCGGTCGCGCTCTCAGTGGGAGTTTACGCGATTGAGGGTGAGCGTGATCGGACGCGGCGACTTGAGCGCGTAAAACTACGCCTGCCGGCCTGCCAGCGCTTCCAGGAGATCGCGGAAACGCCGCCGGCTGACGTCCAGCCGATGGCCGCCTTTCAGCACCGCTTCGCCCGACCCGCCGGTCACTGGAACCACTTCCGTGACGGCATTCAGATTGATGAGCGCGGCGCGGGAAAAGCGCACTCAGGGAATCATGCGAATCAGGAAATAGCAGATCACGCAGATCCAGAAGTCGACCGCCATCCCCCAATCGATGCGATAAAGCTGGTGCTGTCCGCGCGGCGGAAGGTATCGATAGATGCCGTAGTAGATGGCGTTTCCCACCAACACGGCGACGAGCGATTGCCAGAAGGAGCGGTTGAATACGGTGCGTTTCGGTGCGGGCATCCCGGCGGTTTCAGGATACAACGGATTGGGCAAAACGAATCTTAGCAACCGATGAACACCGATAAGAACGAACGCTACTTCTATCGGTGTTCATCGGTGGCATTGATTTTATGTTCTTTGGCTTTTTATAAGGTCCCCAATCAGGCCCTCGGACCATTCCATGGCATCCCCGCTCCCGTGCACCATCGGCGGCCATTTCGCGGTAAGCATCCTCTGCATCAAACTTGCATCTTTGGCACCATTCCGCTAATCTCTATAGGGTAATGGTCCATCAAACCCTACTGTGAATGGGGTGATTATGCAATCCACTATGACCGAAACCCTCCCCAGCCGGCAAGAGCTTGAAATTGAGCACGATAGAGTCGTCCGCGAAGAGATCGAAACCTTCCGATCGCGTTCCCAGGCGTATCTCGCCGGCGAAATCACCGACGATCAGTTCCGTCCCTTTCGGCTCAAACACGGCATTTACGGCCAACGCCAGGCGGGCGTCCAGATGGTGCGCTGCAAGATCCCCGGCGGATTACTGACCGCGCCGCAGGTGGAGCAGCTCGGTCGCGTCGCCGACGAATTCGGCGGCGGGCGCGGCCACCTCACTACCCGTCAGAATATCCAATATCACTTCGTGCCGCTGGCGCGCGTGCCCGACCTCATGCACCTGCTGGCCGATGTTGGCATGACCAATCGCGAAGCCTGCTACAACACCGTCCGCAATGTGACCGTTTGCCCTTGGGCCGGCATCGCCCACGACGAGGTTTTCGACGTTCGCCCGTACGCCCAGCGCGTGGCCTTCGCGTTCCTCCGCAAGGACCTCACCAGCAATCTGCCGCGCAAGTTCAAGATCGCCTTCGATGGCTGCGCCGGCGACGATTGCATTCAGGGCGCGATCAACGACATCGGACTGCGCGCCGCGATCCGCGACGGACGCCGCGGCTTTCGCATGATCGTTGGCGGCGGCATGGGACCGCTGCCCATGGAAGCCAAGCTGCTCGACGAATTCGTCCCGGAAGAGCGCCTGCTCAATAAATGCGAAGCGGTCATCCGCGTCTTCAATCAGCATGGCAACCGCCGCAACAAGAACATGGCGCGGTTGAAATTCCTCATTCGCGACCGCGGGTTCGACTGGCTGCGCGAGCAGATCGAAAAGGAATTCGCCGACATCCTGGCGAACGGCGGGATCGCCTGGCCGGAGACCGTGCCCGAGGGATTCGGCGGACACGAATCGCATCCGCAACCGCTGGGCAACGGCGCGCTTCTGCCGGTGGTCAACGGTCCGCAGGATAGTGCGTGGCGGGCGAGCAACGTCCGTCCGCAGCGGCAGACCGGCTACGCCGCCGTAACAGTCAAGGTGGAGCAGGGAAATCTGACCGGCGACCAACTGCGCGCGCTGGCGCGGATCGCCACCACCGCCGGCGACGGATTAGTGCGCGTCACCATCGAGCAAAATCTGGTGCTGGCTTACATTCCGCTGGCCCGTTTGGACCGCGTGCACGCCGCCCTCAACGCAGCCGGATTGGGTGAATCGGGCGCGCGCGAGATTCAAGACGTCATCACCTGCCCGGGCGCGTACACCTGCAACCTGGGGCTCACGAAAACGATGAATCTGGGCGCCGCGCTGGCTGAGGCCGTGCGGCGTTACGACGACCCTCGGGTCCGCGGGCTCACCATCAAAGCCAGTGGATGCCCCAATTCCTGCGGCCATCACTGGATCGGCGACTTCGGATTTTACGGGAATGCCCGCAAAATCGATGGCCGCGAGCTGCCGTACTATCAGATGCTCCTTGGGGGCGGTTATGACGAGGACGGCATCATGCGCTTCGGTCTGGCGGTGCAGTCGATTCCCGCCAGGCTGGCTCCCCAGGCTGTAACTCGCGTGCTCGATCACTTCATCGCCAACCGGCAGGAGAGCGAGACTTTCCGCCAGTACGTGCTGCGTCACAAGGTCGAAGTCTTCCGTGCGATGACTGCCGACCTCGCCAAGCCCGCCGAACTCTTCCCCGAAATATACCAGGATTGGGGAGACGAAGAGGCTTTCTCGCTGCAGCTCGGCCGCGGCGAATGCGCCGCATAAGAATAGCGTGAGCACGTTTCGCGTCCGGAACCGCTTGCTCACGCGCGCGGCTCGGTATCGGCACACTGCGTTTTTCCGAGCCGCGACCGTAAGGGAGTCGGTTTGGGTCAGCACTGCAGACACGAGCGTCTGCCCACTGGGCGCATGTTATCGTTTTTTTAGATGGCTCAAATTCGCCGCGTACTCATCAGTGTCACCGATAAAACAGGAATTCTCGATTTTGCCCGCGCTCTGGCCGAGCTCGGAGCGGAACTCATCTCTACCGGCGGCACCGCGCGCCTGATTCGCGAAGCCGGCATTCCAGTCCAGGATGTTTCCGATGTCACCGGCTTTCCCGAAATGCTCGACGGCCGCGTGAAGACTTTGCATCCCAAAATCCACGGCGGAATTCTCGCCATCCGCGGGAATGCCGCGCATGTTCGCGCCATTAGCGAGCACGGTATCGCGCCCATCGATATGGTGGCGATCAATCTCTACCGGTTCGAGGAGGCGGCCGCCAAGTCTGACGCCCGCATGGAAGATTTGATCGAGAATATCGACATCGGCGGACCGGCCATGATCCGCTCGGCGGCCAAGAATCACCACGACGTGGCCGTTGTCGTTTCGCCTGCGGACTATGACGGAATCCTCAGCGAACTGCGCGCGTCCGGCGGCTCGCTGTCCGCCGAGACGCACTGGCGGCTCGCCAAGAAGGCCTTCCGCACCACGGCGGATTACGACGCTGCCATCAGCGCGCGCCTGGAGCAGGTCGATGCGCCGGGTCCGCTGCCGGCCGATCTGGCGCTGCGCGCGCCCAAACTGATGGATCTGCGCTACGGCGAGAATCCCCATCAGCAGGCCGCCCTCTACGGCCGCCGGGGAGCGGGCATTGCCGGCGCGGAACAGCTGCACGGCAAGGAACTCTCCTACAACAACCTGGTGGACCTGGATGCCGCTTTCGCGCTCGCTCTGGAGTTCGCCGCGCCAGCCGTCGCCATCATCAAGCACACCAATCCGTGCGGGTGCGCCGAGCAGGAATCGCTCGCCGAGGCGTATCGCAAGGCTCTGGAGTGCGACCCCGTCTCGGCCTACGGCGGTGTGATCGGCATCAATCGCACGGTGGACGATGAGACCGCGCGCGAAATCGCCAAATTGTTCGTGGAAGCCGTCGCCGCGCCGGATTATTCGCCGGAAGCCCTCGCCATTCTGACCGCGCGCAAGAACCTGCGTTTGATGCGCGTGCACCCAGTCGACGATGCGCTGGTGGTGAAGTCGATCTCGGGAGGCTATCTCGCGCAGACGGCCGATCGGGGCACCCTCGAACTCGCGCAGACCGTCGTCAAATCGCAGCGTCAGCCCACGGAAGAGGAATGGAAGGCGCTGGAATTCGGCTGGAAGGTGGCCAAGCACGTAAAGTCGAATGCCATCGTCTATGCCCGGCCCGGGCAGGTGGTGGGAGTGGGCGCGGGACAGATGAGCCGCGTGGACTCGGCCCGTTTCGGCGCCATGAAGGCGATTCTGCCGCTGGCCGGAACAGTGGTCGCTTCGGACGCTTTTTTCCCTTTCCCCGATGGTGTGGAGGAAGCGGCCAGGCATGGGGCCACGGCGTTCATCGAGCCAGGCGGATCGATGCGCGACGGCGATGTGATCGCCGCGGCGGACCGCTTAGGCGTCGCGATGGTGTTCACCGGCGTGCGGCACTTCCGGCATTGAACATGGTGGCGAAGGCACTCTTGCCCAATGCCACTTAGTTTTCCCATTTCCGGGCACCTGCATAAATGGTGGGGCGGGCGCCCACGTCCGCGGTCGACCCACTGTTCGGCCTTTTCAGGTTGGCAAACACCTGATTCTTCGACGGGGAGGCGGGACGAGGACGAGGGCGTCCAGCGCGGACCAGGGGGTCCGCCCCATAAGCGCTAACTTAAGATGTTTTGAGCCCATATGATGGAAACTCGATTTCGACCGCCGCAACCTATTGAGGAGGTCGGCGGCAAAACAGGCCTTATCTTAGCGCTTATGGGGGTCCGCCCGGGGTCCGCCCTGGGGTCCGCCCCACCTACTCGTCCCAGTTCAGAATCACTTTGCCGGAATTTCCCGAGCTCATGACCTCGAAGCCTTTGACGAACTCCGTGTAGTGATAGCGGTGCGTGATCACCGGGCTTATGTCGAGGCCCGATTGCAGCATCACCGTCATCTTGTACCACGTCTCGTACATCTCGCGGCCGTAGATGCCCTTGATGGTGAGCATGTGGAAAATCACCGCCCGCCAGTCGATAGACATCTCCTCGGAAGGAATGCCGAGCATGGCGATTTTCGCGCCGTGGCTCATGTTGGCGATCATGTCGCGGAATCCCGCGGGACTGCCCGACATCTCCAGGCCGACATCGAAACCCTCGCTCATTCCGAGCTCTTTTTGCACCTGCGGGAGCTTAGTCTCGCGGACATTCACGGCGCGCGTGACGCCCATCTTGCGAGCTAATTCCAGCCGGTACGGATTGATGTCCGTAATCACCGTGTAGCGCGCTCCGGCGTGCGCCGCCACTCCCGCCGCCATAATGCCGATCGGCCCGGCGCCGGTGATCAACACATCTTCTCCGAGCACCGGAAACGATAGCGCGGTGTGCACGGCGTTGCCGAAGGGATCGAAGATCGCCGCCACATCGAGCGGAACACCCTCGTGATGGCGCCAGATGTTGGTCATCGGAAGCGCGATATATTCCGCAAACGCGCCCGGCCGGTCCACGCCCACACCCTTGGAATGCGCGCACAGATGGCGCCGGCCGGCGAAACAGTTGCGGCAGCGCCCGCAGACGACATGGCCCTCGCCGCTGACGAGATCTCCGGGGAAGAAGTCCGAGACGTTGGCGCCGACTTCCACGATCTTCCCCACGAATTCGTGGCCGACGGCCATCGGCACGGGGATGGTCTGCTGCGCCCAAGCGTCCCATTTGTAAATGTGGACGTCAGTGCCACAGATGCCCGTGCGCAATACTTTAATCAAAACGTCATTAATCCCGATCTTGGGGACTTCGATGTCTTCGAGCCAGAGTCCCTGATCGCGCCTGCTTTTCACCAGTGCTTTCACATACACTACGATACCGAATCGCGGCGTGCGCGAGAATGAAACAGTGGGCAAACGGCTCCTTTTATTCGCGTCAACGACGGGATACCAGATTCGCGAATTCGCCGGCGCCGGCCGGCGGTTGGGAATCGACGTGGCATTGGCCACCGACCGCTGTCTCCGCATGGACGATCCCTGGGGCGATGGCGCCCTGCCGGTGAAGTTCGACCATCGCATCGGTTCGACGGTCGAGGCTCTACGCGGCTTGCATTTCGACGGCGTGGCGGCGGTGGGCGATGGGCCCGCAGAAGCGGCGGCGGTGGCCGCGGAGATGTTCGGGTTGCCGTTTCACCCCGCGGCGACAGCGCGCGCCTGCCGCGATAAATTCCTGGCGCGGCAGCTTTACCAGGCCGCCGGCATGCGCACGCCGTGGTTCTTTCGCGGCGCATTGGATGGCGATTCGGCCGCGCTGGCGGAGCGCGCGCAATATCCCTGCGTGCTCAAGCCGCTAGGGCTATCGGCAAGCCGCGGGGTGATCCGCGCCAACAATCGCGACGAATTCCAGGCCGCGTTCAAGCGGATCGCCAAGATCGGCGAGAAGCATCTGCAGGTGGAAGGCTACATCCCCGGCCGCGAGTTCGCGGTGGAAGGACTGGTCACCGACGACCGCTTCCAGGCGCTGGCGATCTTCGATAAGCCCGACGCTCTGGAGGGGCCATTCTTCGAGGAAACCATCTACGTAACGCCGTCAAGAGAGCCGGCGGAAGTACAACAGGAGTTGCTCGAGACTACCGCGCAGGCGGTGCGTGCGCTGGGCTTCCGGCACGGTCCGGTGCATGCGGAATTGCGCCATAACTCGGAGGGCGGATGGATGTTGGAAATGCACGCCCGCCCCATCGGCGGACTGTGCGCCCGGTCTTTGCGCTTTACGGGCGGGATAGCGCTCGAAGAGCTGATTCTGCGGCACGCGCTGGGCGAGGATGTTTCAAGCGTTCAGCTGGCCGATGGGGCCTCGGGCGTGATGATGATTCCCATTCCCAAAGGCGGCATTTACGAGAGTGTGGAGGGCGTGGAGAGAGCGCGCGCGGTGGCGGGAATCGAAGACGTCATCATCACGGCCACCGAAGGCCAGCGTCTCATTCCGCTGCCCGAGGGCGCCACGTACCTGGGATTCCTGTTCGCTCGCGCCGAATCGCCCGCCGAGGTAGAGGCGGCGCTGCGGCAGGCTCACGGCGAGCTGCGATTTGAAATAGCGACGGTGCTGGAAACGTTCCGGCCGAATCAGTAAGATTGGGCGAAATGAATATTAGAAATGCGGCCGGCATTGCTTTTGTGGCGTCTTTGTTAAGTGTCGTCCCAGCGTGGCAAGGGATGAATCGCCTCATCGCGATCGGCGCGACCCGATCCCGGTGGTGGATTCCCCCGTCGATCGCACTGCTGGGTTGCTTGCTGGTCTGCTTCCTGGCGATCATGCCGGTCTTCTACTTCGCGTTGTATCGTCACCGCGGACCGATCCGCTTCCCAACGCCGCTTCGTAAGCTGGCGCTTGCGGCAGCGGCGATCCTCGTTGCAGTTATGATCCTGCGGTTCCAGGCATCTTCAGGCGGCTGGAACTGGAACTCCGTTCTCGCGCTTGTGGCCAACGGCGGCTATATTTTGCTGCTGGTTGCAATGTCGCGAGACATACCCGACGAGCTATCGGAACCGATTTCCGTTTCGCGCTTGTTGGCCGCTATCACCAAGCTGGCGGTCATTGCCTGGGGTTTGTGGGTGGCTTTCCAATTCGTCCGGCTCACCATCGTCGCGCTCACTTATGGCCAAGTCAAACAGATCGCGTTTCAGGTGGGGCACGACGCGCCGCCTCTGCGCGACATGCTCAAAGACGTGACTCTGACATTATTCTCGCAAGCCGGCCTGCTTGCCGCCCCCTATATCGTCTGGCGGAGCGGTCTCGCAAATCGGGACATCGCTGGAGACATTCCGGCCGGGGGAGTAAACTAGGTCGTACTCCATGATCTCAGTCGACGACTACCTCGCGGCAAGCTACACGGACGGAGATCGCGAATACCTCGATGGCGTGGTCGTGGAGCGAAGCGGGGGCACACCTGGACATAGTGCGCTTCAGAAGATTCTGGTCGTTTATCTGACTGGGTTTGAAAAAAGCTTCCAGGTCGCGGTCCGCCCCGAGTGCCGGGCGCGGATCGCCGAGACGAGGTATCGGGTGCCCGATGTCCTGCTCATGGAGCGCCCATTCCGCCAAACCGACAGGGTTGTGCTCGATCCTCCATTGCTGATTGTGGAGATATCGTCGCCCGAAGATAAGCTTATTGAAACTCTGCGACGCTTCCGCGAGTACGAGAACCTGGGAGTCCGGCACATTGTGCAAATGGATCCGGAAGATAGAACGACCTATATGTTCATCCGCGGCGATCTGGTGCAGCGCGACGATCTTGCACAGATCGAAACGCGGAACGGCCTCTTACCGTTCCCTGCCCGCGAACTGTTAGCGCTCCTTGACGAACAGTAAGCATTGCCCCACGTCCGGCAGCTATAATCATCGATCCATGCGGACCCTGATTTTTCTACTCTGCGCCGTGCCGGCCTTTGGCGGCGACCTTTCCTTGCGTCTCAAATTGACGATGGATCGCATCCTTTACGGAAACTCTCCGCAATACGACGAGGCCTTCGTGATTGTCGACGTGATTCCGCGCGCCACCCGCCGCTTCACCAACTTCAGCGGCGATCTCTCCGGGCGCTACATCGAGGCGCTCTCCATCGCCGCGGGCGTGGGCGCCAAGTCTCCCACGCTCGACCGCACGGTGGCCGACGTGATCTCGATGCAGAAACCCGACGGCCACTTTGGAGCAAGCCTCAATCAAAGTGAAGTGGACGACGATGCCATGGCTCTGCTGTGGGGACAGGGACGCCTGCTGGTAGGGCTGGTGGAATACTACCAGCTCACGCACAATCCGGCGGCGCTGGAGGCAGCGCGCCGGCTGGGCGGATTTCTGGTAGATCAGGCGCCGCGATTCCAGCAGAACGAAGTCCGCCAGAAATACAACGGCGAGAAGTTTGCTGTGGGCTATATCTGTTGGACGAGCAATCTCGAGGGCGTAGTGAATCTGTACGGTGTGACCAGGGAGGAGCGATTCCTGAATCTGGCGAAACAAATCGCGGCGGAGATCGAGATCCATCCGTCGCAACACAGTCACGGCTATCTGACTTCTCTGCGTGGCGTGCTGGCACTGTGGCATGTTACCAATGACCGGCAGTATCTGGAGCAGGCCGAGCGCGGATGGCAGCAGGTTGTCGACTCCGGTAACGTGCTGTGGCAAGGCGGTGTGCCGGAGATGTTCGCCCCTAAAATGGAGCGCGATGAAGGCTGTTCGGAGGCCGACTGGCTGCGTCTGAGTCTGGAGCTCTGGCAGATCTCGCGACGGCCGGAGTTCCTGGCGCAAGCCGAGCGGGAACTCTTCAACGAATTCTCGTTCAATCAATTCCAAACCGGCGATTTCGGGCACCACGTCCTCACCGCCACCGGCACCACCACGCCGACGGCGCGCGCCTGGTGGTGCTGCACGCTGCACGGCGCCCGCGCGTTCTATGCCATTCGCCGCATGGCTTTCCACGAAGACGCCCAGGGGGTGGCATACGATCTTCCGGTGGATGGAATCGGCGAGACGGCGGGCTTGAGCATGCGCGCCGAGTCGTCGCTCGAACGGGACGGCTCCATCGCGCTGACCGTCGAAAAGGCGGCGGCAGGTACGCGCACACTCCAGGTCCGCGTGCCCGAATGGGCGTCGGAAATGTCGATTTTAGAGGCCGGCAAAAAGATCGCGGCGCCTCAGCGCGAAGGCTATGCTTCAGTTACCCGCGTTTGGAAAGCCGGAGACACGCTGAAACTCCGTTACGCGCTTCGTACGCGCGCCGTCTCGGACAGCAAACATCCGGGCATGGTGTCGGTTTTCCACGGACCGTGGCTGCTGGGAGTGGACGAAGCTGGTTCGCCGCACTTTTTCGACGAGCCGTTCACCGAAAACACCGTGAAGCTTGCTTCCGGCGACGTGAAGCTCGACCGGGTGGCCCCGAGCCCGTCAGCCGCGCCGATCAGCGTCCCCATGGCGCACTTCCGGTTGACTTATTCTCCCGGCGGATATCCCATGCAGTCCGCTCAGGCGGTGCTGCGGCCGATTGCGGAAGCCACATCTTCTCCGGATCAGAATCAATGGGCATTCTGGCTGCCTGTGGTCTCTAAGGGCGAGAAGTAAACCAAGTTGGTGAGGCGGGGCCTGGGGGTCCCGCGCGGACGTGGGCGTCCGCCCCACATTTCTAGCCCTTGGCTTTCGGCGCCACGAAATCCGGCGGCAGCGCGGCGCCCTCGCCGAAGAAGTAACTGTCCATCTGCTGAATGAGAAATTCCTGCGCCTGCGCGGTGCCAAGATTGAGGCGGTATTCGTTCATGAGCATTTTCATATGCTCCACCCACATCTTCCAGGCTTCCTTCGACACGCTGTCGTAAATCTTCTGCCCGAGAGGGTGGCCTTCGAACGGAATCTCATCCAGACCCTCCATTTCGCGCTGGAACTTCACGCAAAATACTTTGCGCGCGCCAGGACGGATGGCGTTGTCGATCTGGTTGAAGCCGCTGCTGCCGCAAGACATGATTCCCACTCTCCTCCATTCAGAATACTACTTGAACCCAACGCCAAGCAGAACCATCCCAAGATCGCGCTCGTCCGGCGGCACGCGAAAGGTCTTGTCCACGCGGATTTCGACCATCGCAGTCGCGCCCACGGGCTGAATCGGCGCGGGGCAGGTGAGCTGGCCCGGACCGGCGGCCGCCACCGTCGTGGCGCACGCCTCCCGGCCGTCGAGCAGCACCGCGATGTGGCGCGCCGGTGCGTTCTCGGGAATATAGAAGCTCACGGTCAGCGGCAGGGCGGACGGAGGGCTCTTGACGATGACCACGCCGCTGGCCGACATCCAATGGTCGTCCGGCCAGATGCCGCTGACGATCTGGTCTGTCGCTTCGGGCGCCTTCATGTCGACATAGGAGAGCGCAGGATGGCGTTCCACCACGCGACTGGTGCGTACGCGATCGATCACGCCCGCCGATAGACCGAAAGGCCATAAGCGATCGAGCGCCGCGCTGGAATACCCGGAGTGGCTTGCGAGCCCGATGATGCGCAACGGAATCGCGGGCCGGATTTCGAGGGTGGGAGCGGCGGAAGCGAGGAGCACCGTGGGTTCCACGGCGTGGCTCAACTGGCCCGATACGACGATGTCATCGGCGCGCAGGCGCTGCGCTTTGGTGAGAGGTAGCGCGCCGCGCTCCTCCATGTAATGGCGCAGTCCCCACTCATCGTCCACCCAAACGCGATGATTCTCGATTACCCGATCGAGCGACGCGGCGTACACGCGGTAACCGTTCCAGTGCTGGTAGTTCATGACGGCGAGCCCCAAACTGAGAGCCATCTGGAGGCCGAACCCGATGGCCAGCCATCGGCGGGGCAGGCCGACCGCGAGCATGGCCATGGGAGCGGCTATCGGAAGCAGGTATCGCGCCGACCCGGCGAAGAAAATCACCAGCGCGGAGGCAAGAAAGATGGCGATCCAGGCCACCAGAAACTGCGTCTGTGGTTCGCGTCGCTTGCGCCAGGCGAACAGCAACGCGAACGGCACCAGCGCCGGGAAAATCAGGAACCAGAAATGGACCGAGAGCGCCAACGCATTCACCAGCTTCGCCTGCAGTGTTTGATAGATGGTGAAATATCCGCTCAGCACGCCGGCCGGAAGCTCGCCCGTAGAGACCCGCTCGAAGACCTGCCACGCCACGAAGACCAGAGCGGGCGTCAGGAGTGTCAGCCAGTGCTTCCGCGAGCCGCGGCGATAGAGCCAGCAGTAGACCGCGAGAATCGGAATGAGCACTACCGTCTGATACGCGGTGAGCGAGGCCAACACCATGGCGAGCGCCGCCAGCGCCAGCCGATCGGCGCAGAAAAGCGCGATGGCGGCCATCCAGAACGCGGCGAACGGGACGTCCGTCTCGAACGAGGTGCCGTTCACCACAAACGTCGGGACGGCCAGAAAAAGCAGCGTGGCCCACAGCGGGTCGTCCGAGAATCTCCGCGCCAGCGACCACATGGAAGCGGCGGCGATCAGCGAGAAGACCATATACGCCGCGTGGAACGGCACTTCCTTCACGCTGCCGAAGATCGCCAGCAAGCCCGCGAGGATCCAGCCGTCGAGCGGCGGATGGGTGAGTCCGCGCAAATCCACGGTGCGTCCGCGAAAAACGTAGTCGACACGATCGGGATGGAGCGGCTCTACCTGCGCGTGCGACGCTTCGGCGAGGTACACCCGGTCGTCGCCCTGGACGGCTTGATTGAGGAACGGGAGCCGGAGCAAGAGCACCAGCCCCAGAATGAGCAGGAGCGGCCGGGCTTTTACGCCGGCTTCCATCGCAGTATCGGCTTGCGCGCGGCGGCCACTTCGTCCACGCGGCTGGTGCGCGTTCCGTGCGGCGCGCTCTTCACCACTTGCGGATCGGTCTCCACTTCCTTGGCGATGGAGATCATGGCGTCGATGAACTGGTCGATCTCCTGCTTGCCCTCGGTCTCCGTCGGCTCGATCATCAGAGCGCCGTGGACAATCAGCGGGAAGCTCACGGTGTACGGGTGGAAGCCGTAATCGATGAGGCGCTTGGCGATATCGCCGGTGCGCACGCCCAGCTTCGCCTGGCGATCGTCGCTGAAGACCACTTCGTGCATATTGGCCTGCGAGTAGGGCAGATCGAAGTACGGTTCGAGCGCTTTGCGGATGTAGACGGCGTTGAGCACGGCATCGACGGTGGCATTGCGCAGGCCGGGACCGCCGTGTGCCAGAATATAGGCCAGCGCGCGCACCAACACGCCGAAGTTCCCGTAGAACGCCTTCACGCGGCCGATGGTGTGCTTGCGTTTATAGTCGAAGGCCCACTTCTTGCCGGCGCGGCGCAGGCGCGGTGTGGGCAGGAACGGCTCCAGAATCTTCTTCACGGCCACGGGACCGGCGCCCGGTCCACCGCCGCCGTGCGGCGTGGAAAACGTCTTGTGCAGATTGAGGTGCATCACGTCGACGCCGAAATCGCCCGGCCGCGCAATGCCCACCAGCGCGTTCATATTGGCGCCGTCCATGTAGAGCATGGCGCCCTTCTTGTGCAGGATCTCGGCCGCCTGTGCGATGTTCTCTTCGAACACGCCGAGGGTATTCGGGTTGGTGACCATGAGAGCGGCCACATCGCTGGTGACGAGCTGTTCCAGCGCGCCCACGTCGAGCACGCCCTTCTCGCTCGATTTGATATTCTCCACGGCGTAGCCGGCGATGGCAGCCGTCGCGGGATTGGTGCCGTGCGCCGAATCGGGAATCAGAATCTTCTTGCGCGGATTGCCGCGCTTTTCGAGGAGCGCGCGAATCAGCAGGATGCCGGTGAGCTCGCCATGCGCGCCGGCCGCGGGCTGCAACGTAACGGCGTCCATGCCGGTGATTTCGGCGAGCGCAGTTTCCATGCGCGCCATCACTTCCATCGAGCCCTGCGCCAACGCTTCGGGCTGATAGGGATGCGCCCAAGCCAGGCCTTCGATGCGCGCCACCAGCTCATTAATCCGCGGGTTGTACTTCATGGTGCACGACCCCAGCGGGTACATGCCGTAGTCGATGGCGTAATTCCAGGTGGACAAGCGCGTGAAATGGCGTATGGCCTCGACCTCGCTCACTTCGGGGAAGCCTTCGATCCCGGCGCGCACGCTGGAGGCGCCGAGCGCCTCGGCGGGGTCGACCGCGGGGACGTCGAGTGCGGGAAGCTGATAGGCCTTCTTGCCGGGCGAACTGCGCTCGAAGATCAGTAACTCGTTCTGAGATAAGTGCGGGGTGACCTTCTTGATCATTGCGCCACCTCCGCCAGTGAATCCATGTCGGAACGTTTGGTCATTTCGGTAGCGCAGAGGAGAACGGAGTCCGCCAGTTCGGGATAGAAGCGGCCCAGCGGCAGGCCTCCGATAATCTTCTTCTTCAGCAGAGCCTTGTTCAATTCCTCGGGCGATTTGCCTTCCACGCGGGCAACGAATTCGTTGAAGAACGGGCCGCTGAAACGCGGCTTGACCTTTCCGGCCAGATAATGGGCCTTGGCGAGATTCTGCAGCGCCAGTTCGCGCAGGCCTTCCTTACCGTAAACTGTCATGAATACTGTGGCCATGAGGGCGATGAGCGCCTGGTTGGTGCAGATGTTCGATGTGGCCTTCTCGCGGCGGATATGCTGCTCGCGCGTGGCCAGCGTCAGGCAGAAGGCGCGATTGCCGCGCGAATCCACTGACTGACCCACCAGGCGGCCCGGTACCTGACGGATCAACTTTTCCTTGGTGGCGATGATGCCGGCGTACGGACCGCCATAGCTCGGTGAGATGGCGAACGATTGCAGCTCACCGGCCACGATATCGGCTTCCGCCGGCGGCTCCAGAATGCCCAGCGAGACGGCCTCGGTAAAGACCACCACCAGCAGCGCGCCGCTCTTGTGCGCGATTTCCGCCGCGGCTTTCACCTGGTCGACGATGCCGAAGAAATTGGGCGATTGCACGATCACTGCGGCCGTGAGCGGGTCCATCTGGCGCTCCAGGTCTTCCAGGTCGATCGTGCCCGCTTCCTGCAGATAGCCGAATTCCTCCACTGGCATGCCCTGATTCTTGGCATACGTGCGCAGCACTTCGCGATACTCGGGGTGAACCGACCGCGCCACCAGCACGCGTCCCTTACCTGTAGCACGCACGGCCATCATGGCCGCCTCCGGGACGGCCGTCGAACCGTCGTACATCGAGGCGTTGGCCACGTCCATGCCGGTGAGTTGGCAGATCATGGTCTGAAATTCAAAGATCGTCGTGAGCGTGCCCTGCGAGATTTCCGCCTGGTACGGCGTGTAAGAGGTGAGGAACTCGCCGCGCGAAACTACGGCATCCACCAGCACGGGACGGAAGTGATTGTACACTCCGGCGCCTAGGAAAGACGCGTAGCCGTTGGCGTTTTCCGCCGCGCGATCGCGAAAATACTGCACGATCTCGTATTCCGAAATCCCGGGATCGAGGGCCAGCGGTCTCTGGAGGCGAACCGCCTCGGGTAAGTGGGCGAATAACTCTTCGGCCGAAGACACGCCGCACGCCTCGATCATCTGACGGCGCTCGGATTCGGACTTAGGTAGGTAGCGCAACTTACTTTTCGGCTCCTATATAAGCCTCGTACTCGGCGGCGGTCATCAGGCTTTGGGCCTGCGCGGGCGCGCTCAGTTTGAGTTTGATGAGCCAGGCGGCGCCGTGGGGGTCGCTGTTCAATAATTCGGGCTTGTCGGTCAGCGAGGCGTTGATCTCCGTGACTTCCCCGCTTACCGGGCAGTAGACATCGGAAACGGCCTTCACCGATTCCACCGAGCCGAGCGACTTACCCTGCTCGATCGCTGTGCCCACCTTCGGCAGGTCCACGTAAACGATGTCGCCGAGTTCATCCTGGGCGTGATTGGTGATGCCGATCGTACCGGTGTCGCCCTCCACCAGGACCCATTCGTGTTCCTTGGTGTAACGATAGTTTTCTGGATACATGTTTATTTCGCTCGTTTGTAAAACGGAGTTTCCACCGTGATGGCATCCACGGGCTGGTTGCGGATCATGATCTGAATGGTTTTGCCGATCTGCGCATGGCTAATGGGCAAGTAGCAGAGGCCGATATTCTTGCAGAGTGTAGGCGAAGGCGAACCGCTGGTGACCCATCCGGCGGGTGCGCCATCGAGATATACTTCGTAACCGTCGCGGCCTATGCCGCGGCCGCACATTTCGAACCCCACCAGCGCGCGCGTCAGGCCATTCTCCTTCTGTTTGAGCAGCGCGTCGCGGCCCACGAAATCGCCCTTGTCGAACTTTACGATCCAGGCGAGGTCAGCTTCCAATGGCGAAATGGAGGCGTCGATCTCGTGACCGTAGAGCGCCATTTTCGCCTCCAAGCGAAGGGTGTTGCGCGCCCCCAGCCCGCACGGCTTGATGCCGAATTCCGCTCCAGCCGAAATGGCTTCGTTCCACAATCGCCCGGCCTCGGCCGGCGGCACGTAGATTTCGAACCCGTCCTCGCCGGTATAACCGGTATGCGCGATGCGCGCCGGGGTGCCCGAAACTTCGCCGTCGGTGAACCAATAATACTTGATGCCCGCCAGGTCCACGGGCGTCATTTTCTGCAAAGTGGCGCGCGCCCGCGGACCTTGGATGGCGATTTGCGCATAGCGGCCGGAAGTCAACTCCACCTGCGCGTCGAAGCGATTGTGCGCCAGGATATGCTCGAAGTCCTTCTCCTGGTTGGAGGCGTTGACGCACAGGAAGAAGTGGTTGTCGGTCACTTTGTGGACCAGGATATCGTCCACGAATCCGCCGTGCGGGTAAAGGAGACCGGAGTAATGCGCCTGCCCGAGTTTGAGCTTCGCCACGTTGTTGGTGGTGACGAAATCGGTGAATTGAGCGGCTTCCTTTCCGCGAATCTCGATTTCGCCCATGTGGCTGACATCGAAAATACCGACGGCATTGCGGACGGTGTTGTGCTCCTCCATGATGCCGGAATATTGCACCGGCATGTCCCAGCCGCCGAAATCCACCATTTTGGCGCCAAGGGCCCGATGAACCGAATTCAGCGGAGTGGTGCGGAGCGGCGCGGCGGAAGGCATGAAAATTCAGGCTAACAGGGGGGATTTGGGGTGTCAAACAAACGGTGAAAGTTCGGACCTTGGATTAAAGCCCGCGCCGTCAATGTTCCCAGGCGGTATTGTAGAAGAGAGACCCAATTCGGCTCGGTATCGTCACATTGCGTTTCCGAGCCGCCCGCGTAAGCAAGCGGTTCCTGGAGAGTCGATGGGAAAACGGATCATGCTGGTGGTGGTTGGCGCGGGAATCGGCTCGCTCGCGGGCTTGCTGGTTTCGTTCCTGGGAGCGGGCAATTGGGCTCTCATTGGAGGAGCGGTATTGGGTGGGGTGATTCCCCCATTGGTTCTGGGCCCTCCCTCACACCCGTCGTAATTGGCACTTGCAAATTGTAACGTCTCCCTGTAGAGTTGCGCGGAGGAGGATTTAATGCCGTTTTGCGCGAGTTGCGGTAGTCAAGTGGAAGGAAAGTTCTGCCCGAAATGCGGTGCGGCGATTGTGGCCGGAGGAGCGGCGCCGCCTCCGCCGGCTCCAGGCACCTATGCCGCGCCGGTTGCGTCGGCTCCCATGGCGGAGAATGTGGCATCGACGTTATGCTACGTGCTCGGCTTGATCACCGGAATCATTTTCCTGGTGTTGGAGCCGTACAGCAAGAATCGCGCCGTCCGTTTCCACGCGTTTCAGTCGATCTTCCTGAACGTGGCCGTGATCGTGATAGAGATTGTATTGGGCATCGTTTTCAGGATCCTGCTCGGTATTCTGGGGTTCTTCGGTCTCATCTCCGGCATCATCTTCCCGATTTTCGGACTGGGATGCCTTTGCCTGTGGCTCTACCTGCTCTTCTCCACGTACCAGGGCAAAACCATCGTCCTGCCCATAATCGGGCCGCTGGCGCAAAAGCAGGCGCAATCGTAAATCTGCAACAACGCACCCGGATGGCGCGTCTGAGTAATGTGACGCGAATCCTCACTGGCCTGCTATTCGTGTGTGCCGCCTCGGCACAGCTGCCGCGCGTTGGCGACATCAATTTCTACGGCCTTCACAAAATGACGCCCGGCGAGATTCTGGCCGCCGCGCGCATCGGGCCCGGCGACAAACTCCCGGCGTCCCGCATCGATCTGGAAGATCGCATCATCGGCCTGCCCGACGTGATGGATGCCCACGTGCAATCCGTCTGCTGCGAGGGCGACCGCACCACGCTCTTCATCGGCGTCCACGAACGCGGCGAGATGGAGGCGGAGTTCCGCGTACCGCCGTCGGGGACTTCCACGCTTCCGGACGACTTGATGACCCGCTACCGAAAGTACTCGGGCGCGCTTTCGCGCGCGGAAGCGGACGGCGCGACTGACCCGGCCATTCGCCGCGGCCAGGAATATTTCCGCGTCTACGCCGCATCCCACATTCTCAAGCTGCGCGCCGAACTGCGCACCGGGTCCGACGCCGAGCAGCGCGCCGCCGCGGTGACCGTAATCGCCGCTTCTACCAGCAAGAAGACCGCCGTGGACGACCTGCTCTTCGCGCTCCAGGATTCCGACGATGCCGTACGAACCAACGCCATTCGCGAGCTCGCCGCTTTCGCCGGAGCCGGCCTTCGCATTCCGCCCGCGGGACTGGTCGACCTGCTGAACTCGGTGGTGCTGAGCGACCGCGTGGAATCCACCAAGGCGCTGCTGGTGTTGACCGCGAAGCAAAACGCCGCCGCGCTCGATTTCATTCGCGAACGCGCGCTACCCTCGCTGGCCGAGATGGCTCGCTGGCAGACGCGATCGTATGCCCTGCCGCCATTTCAGCTCATCGGACGCGTGGCGGGGCTGAAGGATGCCGAGGTGAGCGAAAGCTGGGAAAAAGGCGATCCCGAAGCGGTAATCAAACAGGCGCTCGACTCCACCGAGAAGAAGCCCGGCCTACAATAGTAACGGTGATGACGCGACGACAGGTGCTGGCGGGATTGGCGGCGGGCGCCGCCGCTCGCCGTGCGGTACGTGCGGCGCAGGCGCGTGAAGGCGCCATGCGCGCGCGCGTTACTCCGGCCGTTTGCCTCTATTCCAAGGTGCTGATCAAGGTCGGGTATATCGACCTCCCGATGATTATCCAGGCGCTGGGGTTCGATGGCGTCGACCTCTCGGTCGAGCCCGACGGCCACGTCATCCCCGAGAAGGCGCCCAACCAACTGATGCCGGCGCTCGAGGGCATCACGGGCCGCGGCGTGGACGTGCCCATGATCACCACCACACTCACCAAGGCGCAGGACAAGGACTCGCAGGAAGTGCTGGGCCTCGCCACCTATATCGGGGTGCCGTTCTTCCGGCCGGGCCATTGGAAATGCACCGGGTCGGTGCAGATCGAGATGCAGCTTCCTTACGTGCAGCGCGAAATCGCCATGTTGTCGCAATTGGGGCGGTATACCAAGATGGCGATGGGCGTTCAAAACTTCATGGATGGCGCCGAGGGCGCGTCGGTAGCGGACATCAATCGCGTGATCCGCCCACTCGATGCGCATTGGGTCGGGTTCGATTTCGACATCGCTTACGCCACCCGCGAAGGCGGCGCGGCGGGATTCGAAGGGCCGCTCGGGATCGCGCTTCCGCGGCTGAATATGGTGACCCTCCGCGATTTCAAATGGGACGGACCCGAAGGCGGCCCGCGCACGGCGAAGCCCTGTCCGTTAGGAGATGGCGTGGTGGACTTCCCCAAGTTCTTCGCGGCATTAGCCAAGGCGCGATTCGCCGGCCCAATCACCCTGCCCGTCGATCACAGTCCCAGTGGCGAAGTGGAGGCCATCAAGCACGATCTAGCATTCGTAAGGAGGCAGATGAAGGCAGCGTGGGGGTAGGCTTGTGGGACATGCTTTATTAGCTTGTCCTGTTCCCGGCGCAAAATGCGCCGGCGATTTCAAGAAACGCCTTTTGTATTCCATGCTGCGAGCTCGATTTTGGCTCATCATGGTCTGAAGTCGCCGCATTTGGACAAGCTAAAGCATGTCCCACGGCGTCCACCAACCTCACACTGAAGCAGGGTCGACGCCCTCGGAGGGGGCCGCGGACTCCGCAGGCGTTTCGGGCGCGGCCTGAACTTCAGCGCTTGGTCCAGCTGGCGTTTCGGGCACGGTTGGCGCTTCGGGCACGGATTCCGCCGCCGGCACTTCTATTTCCGCCGCCGGAGCTTCCGGCGCCGCGGCAACTGCCTCCACCGCCGGCTCCGCCAGCGGGACAGCGCCGTGCAATGCCTCCCGCACCGATTCCGGAGGGTGCGGCGAGAGCGCCACTTCGCACTCGCAGCAGTCGCTGCACTTGCGGCACTTTTCGCACAGGTGGTTGTCGCATGCGTCTTTGGTGCAGCGTACGCAGATACGCGTGGATTCTTCGCCGCAAATACTGCAGGAAAATGGCATAAGTTGGGCCTATTTCTTCTTCTTTGCCGCGGGCGGGGCCAGCACCACGGCGCGGCAGCGCTGCGCTTCTTTATCCATCACCTGATACTCTTTTTCCCGTTCCGAAGCCAGATTCACCACGTATTCCTCGAGGCGGTCGCGATTGGCCCCCGCCTCCGCCGCGATGGCGATGAGCTCCTGTGCCGCGGCCGGATTTTGGTACTTTCGCATCGCTTCGGCTATCGAGTTCAAGAGCGTTTCCAACCCCTGCTCCCGAAACAGAACCTGCAGCTCGGCCGAAAGCGTCTCCGGATTAGCCGCCAGCGCCTTGGCATCGTCTGCCAGAGCATGCGCCTGTTCCTTGCTCGACTGCAGTTGGGCGGCATAGGCAGCCGGCGCACCCTTGGCGGCCCACTGCTGGGCGTCAGCCCGGTCGAGCAGCGGCAGTACGCGGGCGGCATGGGCGCCGATTTCCTGCAGAATCGCGGCGATATCCCAGTCCGACTCCAGCCCCGCGTTCTGTTGGGGCGGTGCGGAAGACTGCGCTCGGCTGCAAAACGCCCCGAGGCAGACGAATAGGATCAATCCTCGCGCGGCGCGATTCATAAGCTCTTTTTCAATCTATCACGGGAGGAGCGGGTGTCTTCAGTTTCCGCCGCCGGGAGTAGGCGGAGGCGCCGTGGTGGGTGGGTTTTTCTTACCCTTTCCGGCATCGCCTTGCGGACCGCCGGGGGATCCGGGGACACCGCCGATGACGCCGCCAGGATTATTGAGGACCAAATCGCCGAGGGCGTTTCGCACGCGATTCCAGACGAACGCCCATGCACCTTTCGATGGATTGCCCGCCTTCGCCAGCGGCTGATTGGCGTAAATGCGCAGCCACTCGTTCTGGTTGAGAGTCTTGAGAGGACCGGGCTGGAGCCGGTGCTGCACCAGCACCTGGCCCTCCTCCACACCCACATATGTGGTGCCGTCCTCATCCTCCACGGCGACGTCGAAGGTCGTTCCACGGACCGAAATCACAGCCGTCGGCGTCGAGATTCGCTTGTGGTTCGGGCCATTGCGATGTTCGATTTGCACGCGAATCTTCCCCAGAATGAGCTGCAGCATATCCTGGATGGTCCAATCGCCCTGGAAGGTCAAGCGCGAGTTAGGGAAAACTTCGAACGTGCTGCCGTCGGAGGTCTGGAAAACCGCGTGGCCGTCGGCGCCGGTGACGATTTCTTCTTTTGCTTTCACTCCCGTCAGACCGGCAGGCGCGCCCGGCGTTCCCTTGGCGTACAGGGGTCTCAGATCGCCGCGGATCACCGAAACCTGCCCTTCCAGTTCGATGACCGTGGCAAATTCTTGAGATTGGGCTTGGAGGTTGCCTACACACACTCCGATGCTGACCAGAACTAGCAGTTGGACAGCCCGCGCGAGCGTGGAGAGCTTGTGCATAACTCGTGTTCCAGGCTCTTATTGCCGATATGCCTGTTGGCTATGACGTCCTAAGTCTAGCACTAAACTTGCATGGCAACTATCGGGCCGAGGGGCCTGGAACCGCAAGGCACTTGAATTCAGCAGTTTGTTGGGATAGGCCGAAGTTGAATTGGGGTAGAATGGTACACAACTGTGTGTCATAAGGGAACAGGTAGAGGTCTGGGTCGCTGGGGCGTGCTAGCCCTCGTCGGAGTCCTAGGTGCCTCTGCCCAGACGGATTGGCGGCCCATCGGCGGGCCTGCGGTCGATTCGCGTCTGGCCGGTCCGGTCACCGGCGCCATGGCCAAAGTCTGGTATTCCGGCGACGGTTTATATGCCCAAACAGCTGCGGGTAAAGTATTCCAAACTCAGGACTTTGAAACTTGGGAACCTGTGCCCAACCCTCCCGCCGCTCCGCCCACCTTCGCACGCGAGCCGGTCCGCAAACCCGAAGCGGGCGCCACCTATCTCGCCATCAGTTCCGATTCGGAACAGATTTGGGGGTTGGGAAAGCAGCTTTACCGGTCCGACGACGGCAAAACCTGGGAAACGCTTACCAGCTACAAGTCCGACTCGGTGATCGGCACGGGCATCCACTCGGTCGCGGTCTCCCCCAACGATCCCAATCAGCTCGCAGTCGCTAACGATAATGGTGTCTGGCGATCCAACGACGGCGGACTCACCTGGTCTAGCCTGAATCTGATGTTGCCGAACCTCTCGGTGGAGCGCATTTTGACCGTTCCGAGCGGCGGACGCGCGGCGAAAATTGACACTTCGAACCTGGGTGTCCTGGATTTGACGCCTGGAAGCATCCTCTGGCGGCAGCATCCGAGCCTGGCGTCCACCTCCGACGAGCAGCGGAAGCTGGACTATAGTAGAAAGCTGGGCGTTACCATCTCGGCGTTCGCCGAATCGAGCGATGGCCGCCACCTCTACATCGGATCGGTGGATGGCCGCATCTGGAGTTCGGATGATGGCGGCGCGAAATTTGATCCGACAGATGCCACATCGCCGGTGCCCGGCCGTAGAGTGGGCCAGTTGTACGTCGATCCCGAGAACAGTGAGGTCGTCTTGGCTGCACTGAGCGGCGATGGCAGTCACGTCATGCGCACGGCCACCGCCGGCACCTTTTGGGACCCTCTGGATTCCCCCAGCCTTCCGTCCGTTGCTGCCAACTCGATCGTTGCCGATCCGAAATCGGGCGCCGTCTACGTGGCCACCGACAAGGGCGTGTACTGGACGCACTTCAAGTTCGATGGTGCCGGCTTGACCAACAACCTGGTCTGGACCAATCTTTCCGACGGCCTCCCTCAGGCAAGGGCGGTGGATGTAGCGCTGGATCCCGCGGCGGTTCAGCTTTACGTGGCAGTAGACGGCTACGGCATGTTCGGCGCCGCTGCCCCGCATCGCGCGCTCACTCTTCGGCTGGTGAACACCGCGGATTTCAGTACGCGCCCGGCGTCACCCGGTTCGCTAGTGAGCGTGGTCGGAGAAAAAGTAAATTCGGTCAGCGCCGGCACGCTGCAATATCCGCTATGGAATAACTCGCAGATCCAGGTGCCATTCGAGGCTGTCGGCCCGACCGTTTCACTGGCGCTCGAAACTACGTCGGGGATCAAGACTCGCGATCTGCAAGTGGTGCCCGTGTCGCCCGCGATTTTTGTAGGTCCGGACGGCTCGCCGGTGATCTTCGACGCTGACAGCGGCATGCCGCTGGAGGGCAATGTAGCGCACGCCGGTCAACGCCTGCAAGTGATGTTGAACGGTCTCGGTAAGGTCCGCCCCGATTGGCCGACGGGCGTCACCGCTCCGGCAGTGAACACTCCAGTGGTGACGGCTAAGGTGCAAGCCTATCTGGATGGCAGCGAACTGCCGGTAGCGCGCGCTACCCTGGCTCCGGGCTACGTCGGCATGTATCTGGTGGAAGTGCAGCTTCCGTCAGTGACTAACTATGGCGCCATGGAACTATCCGTCAGCGCCGATGGCGCAGACAGCAATCACGTCCAGATCGTCCTCGGGCAATAGAGGCTGTATTATCCGCGAGCCTTGCGCCTCCGCGCCCTCTGCCCACTCAGCGCTCTCCGGTTTTGACTTTGACTTTGTTTTCCTCAGCGTCTCGGCGTCTCTGCGGTGAACATGAGCGTGCCGGCCGACGCGCAGGACAAGCTGAAGCATGTCCCACAGCGTGCTACGCTGGAAATTCCCTCCGCGTCCTCCGCCCCCTCGGCGCTCTCCGGTTTTGACTTTGACTTTGCTTTCCTCGGCGTCTCTGCGTCTCTGCGGTGAACATTGGCCTGCCCGCATTGGACAAGCTGAAGCGTGTCCCACAGCGTGCTACGCTGAAAATTCCCTATGAGCAACATCGAGATTACCCTGCCCGACGGCAGTAAACGATCTGTCGCCGCGGGGACACCTGCCATCGATATCGCGAAATCGATCAGTCCGCGCCTCGCCGACGCCGCCCTCGTGTCCAAAGTGAACGGCAGCCTCTACGATCTCACAAGGCCTATCGAAGAGGACGCCACGCTGGAGATTCTCACCAACAAGAACCCCGAAGCGCTCCAGGTCTATCGCCACTCCACCGCGCACCTGCTCGCCGCGGCCGTGCTCGAGTTGTATCCCGAAACCAAGCTCGGAATCGGCCCGCCCATCGAGAGCGGCTTCTATTACGATTTCGACCGCGCCACTCCCTTCACGCCCGAAGACCTCGAGAAAATCGAGGCCAAGATGTGGGAGATTCAGAAGCGGCATCTGCCCTACGAGCGCGTCTACACCAAGAAAGAAGACGGCCTCAAGAAATACGGCGACGCCTGGATGAAGTGCGAGCTGATCGCCGAGCGTGCCGGCGAAATCTTTAGCGAATATACCCTCGGCCCCCATTTCATCGATTTCTGCCGCGGTCCGCACGTGCCGGACACATCGAAAATCAAAGCTTTCAAGCTGCTCTCCATCGCCGGCGCCTATTGGAAAGGCGACGAGCACAATAAGCAGTTGCAGCGCATCTACGGCACCGCGTTTTTCACGCCCAAAGACCTGCAGGACTATCTCAATCGCATCGAGGAAGCCAAGCGCCGCGACCATCGCCGCCTCGGCAAGGAACTCGAGCTGTTCACTGTCAGTGACGTGGTGGGCGCCGGACTGCCATTGTGGCTGCCCAAGGGCGCGACTATCCGCCGCCTGCTGGAAGAGTACATTCTGGAGCGCGAGCGGGCGCTCGGATACCAGCATGTGTACACGCCCGATCTGGCCAAGGTCGATCTCTACGAGCGCTCCGGCCACTGGGCACACTACAAGGACAGCATGTTCCCGCCCATGGAGCTGGAGCACGAGCGCATGGTGCTGCGGCCCATGAACTGCCCGCACCATATTCTGATCTACGAATCGAAGCAGCGCAGCTATCGCGATTTACCCGTCAAAATCGCGGAGTTGGGCACCATGTACCGCTACGAGCGGTCGGGCGCGCTCAGCGGCTTGAGCCGCGTCCGCTGCATGACGCTCAACGACGCTCACATCTTCTGCCTGCCGGAGCAGATCAAGGAAGAGTTCTCCAATGTGATGCGGCTGGTGGAATCGGTATACAAGGATCTGGGCATCACGCAGTATCGTTACCGGCTTTCCCTGGGCGACAAAGCGGACAAAGAGAAGTACGTGGATAACGACGCCATGTGGGAACTCGGCGAGCAGGAACTGCGCGACGCCATGAACGCTCTCGGCCTGCCGTATGCCGAGGCCAGGGGCGAAGCGGCGTTCTATGGGCCCAAGCTCGACATCCAGCTGGCCGACGTCATGGGACACGAAGAGACTTACTCGACGATTCAGCTGGATTTTCACTTGCCGAGCCGGTTCGATCTGCATTACGTGGCGCCGGACGGCAAGGAGCATCGCCCGGTGATGATCCACCGCGCCATTGTCAGCACCATGGAGCGCATGATTTCCTATCTCATCGAGCTGTACGCCGGGGCGTTTCCCGTGTGGCTCGCGCCGATTCAGGCGACTGTCCTGCCGATTACCGACCGGCAGTCGGAATATGCGCGGTCGGTGCAGAAACAGCTCGATGCCGCCGGCATTCGCGTCACCATCGACGAGCGCAACGAGAAAGTGAACTTCAAGATTCGCGAAGCGCAGCTGCAGAAGATTCCGTTCATGCTGGTGGTGGGCGATCGCGAGCAGGAAAACGGCCACGTCTCGGTGCGCAATCGCAAGCAGGGCGATCAGGGCGTGAAGACGGTCGCGGAGTTCCTGGCGACGATTCGCGGGCTGATCGGGACGAAGGCCGTGACGGAGTAGTCGGGTTTCGGCAGCCCTTGCGGGGAAAGTTGCTTGACTGAGGGCGGACGCCCACGTCCGCGGCCGACCCCCTGGTCGGCCTTTTCACGATGGCAGACGTCCGATGCTTCGACCGAAAAACGGTACAGGGCGTCCCGTGCGGACCAGGGGGTCCGCCACCTTTTGCGCAAGACGCAAGACTAAGTGGCATTGGGCACTCTCGCCTGGCAGCGCCGAGACTCTGGACTCCTGAGGTCTACCCACAGTTTTGAAACCTGCGAGGAATGAGACTGAGCCCAGCCTCGGAAAAACAAATTGGCCACGGATGGACACGGATGCACACGGATAAGAAAGGGCCTGGTTTTTATCCGTGTGCATCCGTGTCCATCCGTGGCCAATAATGTCTTTACCTCGATGCCAGGAGAGGCTCATCTTGATTCCCCGACCTCAGGAGTCCAGAGTCTCGACCCAGCAGACTGAAGTCTGCGCCACATCGCCTACATCAACAAACCCGTAATCGCGATCGTGACGCCGATCAGCCCGGACAGCACGCCCATTACCGGGAACATCTTCTTCTTCGAGATGAAGTAGAGCGAGGTGAGAACCAGTCCGATCTCGAGCAACCCTTCGCCGAAATCGTAGCGCAGCGCGCGATGCTCGTCAGCCTCTGCCGTCTCATCGGACTTCTGCGCCTTCTCCTGCTGCGCGTCCTTCTGTTCGGAATACTTCTTCTTCTGATCTTGGTAACGGGCGCGCAGCTTGTCGGCCGCGTCGCCTTTGGCGTCCAGCACGGAGAGCAGTCCCTCGCCAAGCTCCACATTATGGAGTTTGATGCTGTTCGCCTGGTAGTAGGCCCAGTCGTCATTCGCCGTCGATTTATGCATGATCGCCGCAGTGTGAGTGCGGTGCGATGCGATAGTCACGATGGCCAGGAACACCGCCAAAACCGCGGCCAAAACCCCAACCGTCTTCCCCATTGGGTCGCTCTCGTGCCCTTCGTGATGAATCTCCAGTTCTGCCATGGTTTCCGTATTATAAGCTAGTGGACCGCGATGAAGACTTCATGCGCGACGCGCTCCGCCTCGCGCGCCTCGGCGAGGACGCCGGCGAAGTGCCGGTGGGCGCGGTGGCCGTACTCGGCGGCGAGATCGTAGCCGCCGCCTATAACGCGCCCATCTCGCGCAACGACCCTACCGCCCACGCGGAGATCCTGGCCCTCCGCCAGGCGGCGGCGAAAATCGGCAACTATCGCCTCGCGGGCGTCACTTTGTACTGTACTCTCGAGCCCTGCCCCATGTGCGCCGGCGCTCTGGTCGCCGCGCGCATCGAGCGTCTGGTGTTCGGCACGCGCGACCTCCGCTTCGGAGCCGTGCGCAGCAAGTTTCAGCTGGCCGATTCCGAGTTGCTGAACCACCGGGTGGAGATCGTGGAAGGCGTGTTGGCGCCCGAATGCGTGGAACTGTTACGCGACTTCTTCGAAGAGAAACGGCGGCCCTGCTAAAATGGTGCAGCGTGGCGGAATGGCGAAATTGGTAGACGCAGCGGCCTTAAAAGCCGCTCCTCGGCAACGAGGGTGTGGATTCGATTTCCACTTCCGCCACCATCGGAACGATTTCCCGGTGTGTGGGACAATCGGGTCGTGCCTCGCGGCTCCAATTTCGTACTGATAGTCCTCGATAGCTGCCGCTACGACGCCTTTGTAAAGGCTCGCCCCGCGGCGATGCGGAAGCTCGGACGGCTGGAGCGCCGCTGGTCGTACGCGTCCTGGACCGCCCCGTCGCATTACAACCTGTTGATGGGCTTGATGCCGCACACCAGCCCCACTCACGTATTCGCGTCGGAGTATTACAAGCGCGATTTCCTGAAGTTCAACGAACGCCTGGGCCGCACCGATATCGAGTTCAAATCGCTGGTCCCCCGGCTCTATCTGCCGCAATTCCTGCGCGACACGCTGGGTTACGCGACCCACGCCATGGTTTCGCTTCCCGTGCTCAATCCCAAGACGCCGATCAATCAGGGGTTCGACACCTTCCGCCTGATGGAGCACCACAACGACATGCGGGCGATGGTGCGTGCCATGAAATTCTCGGAGGAGAAGCCTTCGTTCTATCTGCTCAACGTGGGCGAAACGCATTATCCCTACGCGCTGCCGGATGAGCCGCCGGATGACTGGCCGCGCATCCACGGAGTCCACGGAGTTTTCAAGCATCTGGACGACGTGATGGTGGGCGGAAAGCTGCGGCGGAGCAAAGATAAATTCTTCAATCAACACCAACTCGATAGCCTTCGGCAGCGGCAGATCGGCGCCGTGAAATACCTCGATACGGTAGTCGAGGAGCTGTTCGACCTGCTGCCGGAGAACACCTACGTGACCATCACCTCGGACCACGGCGAGCTGTTCGGCGAAGACGGCTATTTCGGGCACGGACCGATCGTGCATGAGAAGGTGCTCGAAGTTCCTTTCATCGAGGGCAAACTGCGCTGATGCCTTTTCCGATTCTGCCCGCCTACATCGGTCCCGGCGCGGGCTTCGCCTTTTTGGGTTCGTTCCTCACGCTTCTCATCGGCCTGGTAATGGGTGCGCTGTCGGTGGTGTTGTGGCCGTTTCGCACTTTATGGCGCATGGTGCGGGGCAGCAGAGCTTACGCGCCGGCCAAGGTGCGTAAGGTAATCGTGCTGGGGCTGGACGGTCTCGACCCGGTCATCACTGAGCGGCTGATGGCGGAAGGCAAGATGCCGAATCTGGCGAAATTACGTGCGAGCGGGAGCTACCATCGCCTGCGCACAACCTTCCCGGCGCTCTCGCCGGTGGCGTGGTCGACGTTCGCTACCGGAGTCCACCCCGCCAAGCACAATATCTTCGACTTCCTCGACCGCGATCTGCGCACGTGCATGCCGCGGCTCTCCTCGGCACGCGTCGGCAAGCCGCTTCGCGTGCTGAAACTGGGCCGCTATCGCATCCCGCTCAGCCGGACGCCGGTCGAATTGCGCCGCAAGAGCCGCCCCTTCTGGAGCATTCTCGGAGAGCGGGGTGTCGACTGCACCATTCTGCGTCTGCCCATCACCTTCCCGCCCGAGAAATTCCCCGGCCGCCTGCTT
>Ga0182018_10000381_pt1 | contig 58535 bp, 66 predicted proteins | sample 812P2MmetaG_FD_120490 | JGI IMG/M metagenome (GOLD analysis project Ga0182018, IMG submission 120490) | Permafrost microbial communities from Stordalen Mire, Sweden - 812P2M metaG | ecosystem: Environmental > Terrestrial > Soil > Wetlands > Permafrost | place: Sweden: Stordalen | collected... | reverse complement strand
TCGGCCAGCAGGTGGTCCTTGGAGCTGAAGTAGTTGTAGGCGGTGGCCGGCGCCACCCCGGCCCGGCGGGCCACGCTCCGGACGGTGAGCCCGGCGTAGCCAACCTCCTCGATCTCATCACCGGTGGCCCGCACCAGTTGGGTGACCACCTCGGCCTGGCGCGCGGTCAGCCGCCGGCGGGGGGCCTCGAAGCCATCGGCGTCGCCGGGAGTGACCACGGCGACCGAGGCGGTCATGGTGTGGGGCGCACCGCGGTCACGCCGTGCGCCGGTCAGTGATCATCGGTGGTCGGGGGGAGGTGGGGAGTCCCGTCGCGCATGGGCGGGAACTCGAAGGTGGCCGCGGTGGTCATCTTGGTGACAGCAGTGATGTCCGCTTCGGGCAGCGTCTCGTTGTCGTCATCGATGATCAACTCCCAGCGGCAGTGCGGTGCACGGTCGGAGGGGACCCGGGGGGGCCGGTGGACGTGGCGGATGTGCGCCTTGGGGTTGATGGACTGGGCGGTGACGTCGAACGTCCCGTCCTCGATGTGGTGGCACATGCCGGTGACCATCTTGTCGCCCCACGGCTCCGCATCCATCAGGGCGCCGCAGTAGGCCAGCTCGAAGAAGCCGTGCTTCTCGTCGACCACCTCGTAGCGAACGTCGAGGTAGTGATGGGGGAAGCCGGGGTCGAGCTGGAACACCTTGAAGATGGCCTCCACGTCGTCGCCCTCGACCCCCATGATCCCCCGCAGCCGCCGCCCGTAGACCGGACTGGCCCCGCGCCACTCCTCGATGGCCAGCCGCTCCATCTCCTCCATGCCGTGGGACATGCCGATGGACGCGCACATCGACCGGTCGAGGATGTGGACGGCCTGGGCGTACTCGCGTACCAGCCGGACCAGTGCTTCGCGGGACAGGTCCTCGTAGCGGAAGTCGGCTCGGAAGGCTCCGGAGTAGTCCGGCATCCCACCATCGTCGGCGGTGGGGCCGAGCCCGGTCGGGGCGTCGGTGTCGCTCATGGAACTGGACTCTAGTCTGGACAGCTGTCCAAGTACAGTGGTATGAGTTGGGAGCCGGGGCCCGGCCCCCCGGGGCCCGCCGCCGGCGTGCCATCATCAGCCTCACCCGGGTGCGACCGCCGGGACCGACAGGGGGACGTCCAGTGCCGAACGACCAGCCGACCGGGGGAGCCCGCCCCGCCTCCACGCCGACCGTCGGGGTCATCGGGCTCGGGGCCATCGGGGACGGGGTCGCCACCAGCGTCCTCCGCCAGGGGCTCCCGCTGGTGGTGTGCGACGTCAGGCCCGAGGCCACCGAGAAGTACCGGGACACGGCCGAGGTGGCGTCGACGGTGATGGACCTGGTCCGCCTGGCCGACGTGGTGGTGGTGGCGGTGGTCAACGACGAACAGGTCCACGCCGTGCTGTCCGGAGCCGATGGTGGTCTGGCCGCCGCCGGAGCGGACACCATCTGCATCGTGGTCAGCACCATCTCGGCACCGTGTGTGCGGGCCATCGGCACCGAGGCCGCCGCCTTGGGGGTACCGGTGCTCGACTGCGGGGTCACCGGCGGTCCGGCCGCCGCAGCCAGCGGCGACTTGGTGTGCATGGTCGGTGGCGACCCAGCGGTCATCGAACGGGCCGGGCCGGTATTCGATGCCATCAGCTCGCTGGCGGTGACCATGGGGCCCTTCGGCACCGGACTGGCCGCCAAGCTGGCCCGCAACCTGATCACCTACGGCTCGTGGCTGGCCGCCTACGAGGGCCAGCAGCTGGCCGAGGCCGCCGGCATCTCGCTGGCCCAGTTGGCCGAGGTGGTCAAGGCCAGCGACGTCCACATCGGGGGCGCCTCCCGGCTCATGTTCCGGCCCACGGTGGCGCCGTTCACCGACGCCGACGACAAGGGACTGGTGGGGGCCATGCAGTCGGGGGCCTCCCTGGCCCACAAGGACCTGGCCGCCGCACTCGAGCTGGCCGACTCGCTCCACGTCGAACTACCTCTGGCCACCATGACCGAGCGGCGGGTCGACGAGATCTTCGGGCTGGGAACGGCGCCCTCATGACAACGCCGGGACCGGTGGCCGGCGAGGAGCGCATGCTCATTGACGGGACACTCCGGTCGGCCCGGTCGGGCCGGACCTTCGAGGTGGTCAACCCGGCCACCGAGGAGACCATCGGGGTGGTGGCCGACGGCGGCCCCGAGGACCTCGACGATGCCGTCGGCGCGGCCCGCCGGGCCTTCGACGAGACCGACTGGTCCACCGATGTCGCCCTGCGGGTGCGCGGGTTGCGGCAGCTGCAGGCGGCCTTCGGTGCCCACGCCGAGGAGCTCCGGGCCATGACCGTGGCCGAGACGGGCTCGCCCGTCTCCTTCACCTACTCGGCCCAGCTCGACGCGCCGGTGGAGGGCCTCGGGTGGGTGGCGGATCTGGCCGAGGGCTACCAGTGGGAGACCGACCTGGGTGACGCCTCGCCCATGGGCATCCCCTCGCACCGATGGATCCGGCGCGAGCCCACCGGCGTGGTGGGAGCGATCACCCCCTGGAACGTCCCCCACCAGATCAACTTGGCCAAGCTGGGGCCGGCCCTGGCCGCCGGCAACACCGTGGTGCTAAAGCCGGCCCCCGACACGCCGTGGTGCGCCACCGTGCTGGGCCGGCTCATCGCCGAGGAGACCGACATCCCGCCCGGTGTGGTCAACATCGTTCCCTCCGCCGAGCACACCGTCGGCGCCCTGCTCGCCGCCGACCCCCGGGTGGACCAGATCAGCTTCACCGGCTCCACCGCCACCGGAAAGCGGGTCATGACCTCGGCGGCCGAGTCGCTGAAGAAGGTCTTCCTCGAGCTCGGGGGCAAGTCGGCCTTCGTCATCCTGGACGACGCCGACCTGCGCGGGGCGTGCGCTACCGCCGCCTTCACCGTGTGCACTCACGCCGGCCAGGGCTGTGCCATCACCACCCGGCTCCTGGTGCCCCGAGGCCAGTTCGACCAGGCGGTGGAGTCCACGGCCAAGGTGTTGGCCAAGCTCCCGGCCGCCGACCCCACCGATCCCGGCACCATCTGCGGTCCGCTGATCAGTGCCCGCCAGCGGGATCGGGTCGAGGGCTACCTGGCCCTGGCCCTCGAGGAGGGCGGCACGGTGGTCATCGGCGGCGGCCGGCCGGCCGACCAGAACCGCGGCTACTACGTCGAGCCCACGCTCCTCGTCGGTCTGCCCAATTCGTCCCGGGTGTCCCAAGAGGAGATCTTCGGCCCGGTACTCGTGGTCATCCCCCACGATGGTGACGACGACGCGGTCACCCTGGCCAATGATTCGGCCTACGGACTGTCCGGATCGGTGTGGTCGGCCGACCGGGACCGGGCGCTGGCGGTGGCCGGCCGGATGCGCACCGGCACCGTCGGTGTCAACGGTGGATTGTGGTTCAGCCCGGACGTGCCCTTCGGGGGCTACAAGCAGTCCGGGGTGGGTCGCGAATCGGGTGTGGCCGGCTTCGAGGAGTATCTGGAGACCAAGTCGATCGCCGAGCCGGCGTGAGTGCTGAGAAGGGGAAGGTGAGCGGTTGTGAGTGAGTCCGATACCGGAAGCGGGGCGGGCACCAGCCGGGCCCGGGGCATGGCCAAGATGCAGGAGGTCTACGGGTTCTCCGTCGATCCCGACGAGGTCCCCGGCCCCTATGTCGACTTCACCGTCGACCACCTCTTCGGCGAGGTGTGGACCAGGCCCGCGCTCGACATCCGCGACCGCCGGCTGATGACCCTCGGGGTGTTGGCCGCCCTGGGCCAGTCCCACCTGGTGGAGATCCAGTTCAGCTCGGCGTTGGAGCGCGGCGAGCTGACCGAGGAGCAGGTGCGCGAGTGCGTGGTCCACCTGACCCACTACATCGGGTGGCCGCTGTCCACCGGGGTCAACGAGGTGGCCGAGCGGGTCATCGCCCGCCGTAACAGGGCCGACTCCTCGTGAGCCCGGCTCCTGACCGGTCGCCGATGGTCCGTTTCGACTTCTCCGACAAGGTGGCCATCGTCACCGGCGCCGGAGGCGGCATCGGGCAGGCGTACGCCGAAGGGCTGGCCACCGCCGGGGCCTCGGTGATGGTCGCCGACATCGCCGAGGGGAAGGCGGCCGAGGTGGCCGCGGCCATCGTGGCCTCGGGCGGGACCGCCGAGTCGGTGCGGGTGGACGTGGCCGACCCCGACTCGGCCCGGGCCATGGCCGCCCGGACCGTGGCCCGGTTCGGCGGCATCGACTACCTGGTCAACAACGCCGCCATCTTCGGTGACATGCAGCTGGACCTCCTGTTGACGGTGGACTGGGAGTACCTCAACCGGTTCCTCTCGGTCAACATGCTCGGGGCGCTCAACTGCGTGCGGGCCTGCTATCCGGCCATGAAGGAGCGCGGGGGAGGGGCTATCGTCAACCAGTCCTCCACCGCCGCCTACATGTACGCAGGCTTCTACGGTCTGGCCAAGGCCGGTGTCAACTCGATCACCCAGCAGCTGGCCCACGAGCTCGGGGGCCAGCACATCCGCACCAACGCCATCGCTCCCGGGCCCATCGACACCGAGGCATCGCGCACCGTGGTCCCCGACGCCTTCATGAAGCCGATCCTGGCGTCGCTGGCGCTGAAGCGTCAGGGCGAGACCTCCGACCTGGTGGGCATGTGCCTGTTCCTCCTCTCCGATGAGGCGTCATGGATCACCGGCCACGTCTTCAACGTCGACGGGGGGCAAGTGGTCCGCCCGTGAGCGAGCACCGTATCGACATCGACGACGTCGACCGGGTGCGGGTGATCGCCTTTGACCGGCCCGAGGTCCGCAACGCCTTCGACGGTGCCATGTACCGGGCGGTGACCGACGCGTTGGTCACCGCCTTGGGTGACGAGGGGGTGGGGGCAGTGGTGCTGACCGGCCGGGGGAAGGCGTTCACCGCCGGCCAGGACCTCCGCGAGATGGCCGCCCTGGCCTCGGGCGCCGGGGACTCGGCCGCCGGCTCGGGCTTTCCCGCCCTGCTCGACGCGGTGGTCTCGTTCGACAAGCCGTTGTTGGCCGCCGTCCACGGTGTGGGCGTGGGACTGGGTTGCACCCTGCTCGGTCATGTCGACCTGGTGCTGATGGACGAGGAGGCACGACTGCGTGTCCCCTTCGCCGAGCTCGGCGTCCCTCCCGAGGCGGCCAGCAGCTGGCTCCTGCCGGCCAGGATGGGTTGGCAACGGGCTGCCTCCATGCTGCTGGCATCGGAGTGGATCGATGCGGGTCAGGCGGTCGAGGCCGGGTTGGCACTTCGGGTCTGCCCGAGCGGGACGGTGCTCGATGAGACACTGACCCTGGCCCGACGGGTCGCCTCCTTCGCGCCCCACATCACCCGGGAGATCAAGCGGTTGATGACCGCCCCGTACCGGGAGGACATCCGCGTCGCCCGCGCCCGCGAGGACGCGGCCTTCAGCGCCCTGTTCGCCGACCCTGACCACAACCCCGGGTCGTCGCTGACCGCCGGCCTGGATCGCTGAGCATCCATGCGCCTGGGCATCACCGCCGCCCTCACCGACCTGGCCATGCCCCCGGCCGCGTTGGCGCGGGCGGCCGAGGACCGGGGGTTCGACTCGCTGTACCTGCCGGAGCACACCCACCTCCCGGTGAGGGAGGACATGCCCCCCGCGCTGGTCGGGGGCGTCCAGCTCGACGACTACCGCCGCAGCCTCGACCCGATGGTGGCCCTGGCCACCGCCGCGGCGGCCACCGAGCGGATCGCCCTGGGCACCGGGGTCATGCTCGTCGCCCAACACGACCCCATCGTGCTGGCCAAGCAGCTGGCCACGCTCGATCTGCTGAGTGGTGGCCGGGTGGTGTTCGGCATGGGCTTCGGATGGAACCGCGCCGAGGCGGCCGACCACGGGGTGGCCTTCGGGGTCCGCCGTGCGGTGGCCCGGGAGAACGCCCTGTGCATGCAGGCCCTGTGGTCACAGGACCGGGCGGAGTTCCACGGAGCCCACGTGTCGCTCGAGCCGTGCTGGAGCTGGCCCAAGCCGGTCCAAGGGCCGCGGATCACCACCCTCATCGGGGGCGGGGCTACCCCGGCGGTGTTCGCCGCCGTGGCCGAGTACGCCGACGGATGGATGCCGGTCGGCGGGGCGGGCCTGGCCGACGCCCTTCCCCGGCTCCGGCAGGCCGTGCACGAGCGCGGTCGCGACCCCGAGGCGATCCGGGTCGTTCCGTTCGGGACCCTGCCCACCGACCAGAAGCTGGCCCACTTCTCGTCCCACGGGATCGACGAGGTGGTGCTCCGGGTACCAGGCGGGAGCGCCGACACCATGGTTCCGGTGCTCGATGAGTACACCGCCTTCCTCGACCGCTTCGGTGGCACCGATGGCTGATTCCGTGGACAGTCCCGAGGCGCCGGCGGCCAAGCCCTGGAGCGGCGGCGGGCGAGAGCAACTGGCCGACGCGGTCCGGCGCCTGATGACGGCGACGGTCACCACCACCGGGTCCCCGGACCTGCTCGACGACACCACCCGTCGCATCGAGACGCTGGCCGAGGCGCTCGAGCGTCACGTGCCCGAACGCGGTCCGCTCCCCACCGCCCGCTTCGCCGACCGCTCGGTGCGGTCCGAGAAGGTGGCCACCCTGGCTGCGGCCATGCCGTTCGACATGGTCATCGGATCGTGCAATCCGGTCGCCCTTCCCATCGCCGTCGAGTTCGAGCCACCCATGGCCATCGGCCGGGCCACCTTCACCCCGCCCTACGAAGGTGCGCCGGGGTGCGTGCACGGTGCCGTGCTGGCGGCCGCCTTCGACATGATGCTGACCGCGGCCAACGTGATCGCCGACGCCGCTGGTCCCACGGTCACCCTCACCATCCGCTACCTGAAGCCCACCCTGATCGCCCAGCCGGCCCTGTTCGAGGCGTGGGTCACCTCCCTCGACCGGCGTCGTACGCACAGCCGGGGTCGACTGGTCCAGAACGGCGTGGTCACCGTCGAGGCGGAGGGTGAGTTCGTGACCATGGATCGGTCGCGCATCGCCTCGTTGCACCGGAGGGACGGTGAGACGGATGGGTCCGGCTCCGACGGGGCAGTGCGGTAACCGTGACAACTCGTACTCGCCATGTTGGGCCAGTCCTCTCTAGAGTCTGGTCGAGGAACACCACTGGGGGAGAGATATCGATGCATTCGACCTCTGACCGAACCGAGTCGTCACGACGGGCCGTGCCGTTGCTCGCCTCGGCGATCGCCGCGGTGGTGCTGGCCGCCACCCTCACCGGGTGCTCGTCGACCAAAGCGGCGACCTCCGTCTCCTCGTCGACCAAGTCGACCATCCCGACGTCGGCGTTCAGCGACCACACCGGCATCACCCCGACGTCGGTGTCGATCGGCAACGTCTCGACCTTGTTCGATGGGATCTTCGAGGGGGCCGCGGTGGGGACCGAGGCCTATGCCGACTACGTCAATGCACAGGGAGGCGTCGACGGCCGCAAGATCGTGGTGGACAGCAGTGACGACCACTACTCGGGCGCGCCCAACAAACAGGAGACCCAGGCCGACGTGGGGAGCGATTTCGCCATGGTCGGGAGCTTCTCCCTGTTCGACAACTTCGGTGGGACCGTGCTCCAGGCCAACCCGCAGGTCCCCAATGTGACCGTCTCGCTCGACCTGACCACCGCCAACCTCTCCAACTCGTTCAGTCCGGCTCCCGCGGTCAACGGATGGCAGCTCGGGGCCCTGACCTACTTCGCCAATAAATTTCCCGCCGACGTGACGCACACCGGGGCGCTCATCGCCGACGAGCCGTCAGCCACCTCCAAGTGGGAGGCCGAGAAGGCCGCCATGGGAACCCGCGGCTACAAGGTCGTCTTCGACCCGACCTTCGACATCTCCACCACCGACTTCAACCAGTACGTCGTCCAGATGAAGAGCGACGGGGTGAAGATCCTCTTCCTCGAGCAGATGCCCGAGAACTACGCCGCCGCCGTGGTCAAGGCGCTGAACCAACAGGATTTCCACCCGGTCGTGGTGTTCGGGGGCTCCACCTACAGCGAGGAACTGGTGCCCAACTCGGGCGGGGCGGCCGCCATCGATGGCGCCTACATGGAACAGAACACCGCCCTCTTCCTCGGCGAGGACTCACCGGCGATTCCCGCCGTATCCACCTTCCTCACCTGGGTGCAAAAGGCGTCGCCCGGATTCCACGCCGATCTGTACACCCTCTATGGATGGTTGTCCGCCGAGCTCTTCGCTCAAGCGTTGAAGAAGGCGGGGCCCGATCCGAGCCGGGGCTCCGTGCTCCAGGCGCTCCGCACCATCACCTCGTTCTCCGGCGGCTACCTCACCGGGCCCGCGGATCCGGCCGGCAAGATCCCCACCACCTGTTACATCATCGCCAGGATCGTCAAAGGAACCTTCCAACGGTTGGACGACCCGCCCGTCGACGGCCCCAGCCACGGCTACCGGTGCGATCAGCCGTTCTACTACGTCAAGTCCTGAGCTCGGCGGCGAACCGGTCAGCGCCGGTCAGGTGCGACCGATCAGTCGTCGGCCGCCCGGGCCGCCCGCCTCATCAGCCGGGCCTTGCGGTTGGCCGCCTGGTTCTTGTGGATGACACCCTTGGCCGCCGCCTTGTCGATCCGCTTGATGGCCAGCCGCAGTGTCTCGTCCACGTCCTCGGCTCCGTCATCGATGGCGCCGATGGCCCGCTTGGTGCGGGTGCGCAACTCGGACCGCACCCCCTTGTTGCGGGCCTGACGCTTGAGGGTCTGGCGATTCCGCTTGATCTGACTCTTGATGTTTGCCACTGCTCGTCCTTGTCGTCGGTGTCTTCCGTGGTGCCCTGGTTGCCGGGGCGGCGTGATCGGCCGGTTGGTCCGGCATCGGTAGGCGGGCGAGGTCTGACCCCGGCCGCGGCGCCCCGGGCTCGTCTTCGGGGACGCCAGAGATTAGCAGGCCGACGCCGGTGATCCCACCCGTCGGGGGTCGAACGGGCGCCGCCCGCCCCGGGCGGTGCGGCACAGCGGACGGATCCGGGTTCGACTTGGGTACGCTGGCCATTCCGTGCTCCCCGTCGACCGTATCCGCAATTTCTCCATCATCAGCCACGTCGATCACGGCAAATCGACCCTGTCGGACCGGATCCTGGAGTTGACCGGGGCGGTCGACCCCCGCCTGATGCGCGAGCAGTATCTCGACTCGATGGACATCGAGCGTGAGCGCGGGATCACCATCAAGGCCCAAAACGTGCGGGTGCGCTGGAACGACCACACCCTCCACCTGATCGACACCCCCGGTCATGTCGACTTCGGCTACGAGGTCAGCCGTTCGTTGGCCGCCTGCGAAGGGGCGGTGCTGCTCGTCGACGCCTCCCAGGGCATTCAGGCCCAGACCCTGGCCAACTGCTATCAGGCCCTCGAGAACGATCTCGACATCGTCGCCGTGCTCAACAAGATCGACCTGCCGGCGGCTGATCCCGAACGGTGCGCGGTCGAGATCGAGCGGGTCCTCGGCCTCGACGCTGCCGGCATCCTGCACATCTCGGCCAAGACCGGCCAAGGGGTTCCCGAACTGTTGGACGCCATCGTGGAGAGGATCCATGCGCCCGTCGGCGATCCGGCCGCCCCCTTGCAGGCCCTGATCTTCGACTCTGCCTACGACCAGTACCGCGGGGTGGTGAGTTCGATCCGGGTGATGGACGGCACGCTGGTGGGAACGGAGAAGCTCCGGTTCATGCAGGCGGCCAGCAATCATGAGGTCGAGGAGATCGGCATCCGCACACCGGTCACCGTGCCGGTCGACGAGCTCGGCCCCGGTGAAGTGGGCTACCTGATCGCCGGCATCAAGGACGTGGGCGGGGCCCGATCGGGTGAGACGGTGACCACCGCCACTCATCCGGCCGAGGCCGCCCTCGACGGCTACCGCGATCCCAAGCCGATGGTCTTCTGCGGGCTCTTCCCCATCGACGGGGACGAGCTGCCCGACCTGCGCGACGCCCTCGAGAAGCTCCGACTCAACGACGCCAGCTTCACCTATGAGCCGGAGTCCTCGCGCGCGCTGGGCTTCGGGTTCCGGTGCGGCTTCCTCGGACTGCTCCACATGGAGATCGTCCGCGAGCGCCTGGAGCGGGAGTTCGACCTGTCGCTGATCGCCACCGCACCCTCGGTCGCCTACCGGGCCTATCTGAACGACGGCGCCCAGGTGGACGTGGACAACCCCAGCGAGCTGCCCGAGCCGACCCAGCTCGACCACGTCGACGAGCCCATGCTGAAGGCCACCATCCTCACCCCGGCGGAGTACACCGGCACGGTGATGGACCTGTGCCAGGGCCGGAGGGCGGAAATGGTCAAGATGGAGTACCTGTCACCGGAACGGGTCGAGTTCGTCTACACCATTCCGCTGGCCGAGGTGGTGGTGAACTTCTTCGATCAGCTGAAGAGCCGGACCAAGGGCTACGCCAGCCTCGACTACGAGCCAGAGGGGTACGCAACCTCCGATCTGGTCAAGGTCGACCTGCTGATCAACCACACGCCGGTGGACGCGTTCTCCACCATCGTGCACCGGGGCCAGGCCGACACCTACGGCCGGCGGATGACCGAGAAGTTGCGCGAGCTGATCCCGCGCCAGATGTTCGATGTCCCCATCCAGGCCGCCATCGGGGGCCGGGTGCTGTCCCGTGAGACGGTCAAGGCCCGCCGGAAGGACGTGCTGGCCAAGTGCTACGGCGGGGATATCACCCGGAAGCGCAAGCTCCTCGAGAAGCAGAAAGAGGGGAAGAAGAAGATGAAGAACATCGGTCGGGTCGAGGTTCCCCAAGAGGCATTCGTGTCCGCCCTCAAGCTTGACGACTGACCTGTCGGCGGCGTTGCCATCGAACAGTCGCCGGAACGGGCCGGGTTACAGTGGCTCGTGGACGGCGAGAGCACGACCGAGGAGCCCTCGGATCGTCCGCCGGCCAACGCCAACAAGGGCCAGTTGGCCCGCAACGTGGCGTCCTCCTACGTCAGCCTGTTCGTCGGTGTCCTTCTCAGTCTCTTCCTGACCCGGGTACTCCTCCGGCACCTCGGGGCCGGCACCTACGGCCTGTGGATCGTTCTGTTCGCCATGGTCGGCTACCTGGGACTGCTCGATGTCGGCGTGGGAACCGCCGTCGTCCAGCGCATCGCCCGGTTGATGGCCCAGCACGACGATGCCGGCGTTGCCGACCTCATGCGCACCGCGTGGTGGTTCTTCGCCACCTCCGGTGTCGTCGCCGTGCTGGTCACCGTGGTGGTGGCGCCGTTCATCGGCTCCATCCTCCACCTCGGCACCCTCAGCCCCACCATCGCCGCCATCACCCTGGTCCTCCTCGGCGCCATGACCGCCGTCCTGTTCCTGCAGTCGGTCCCCAACGCCGTACTCTTCGGCTCAGGCCGTGCCGACCGCTCCGCCCAGGTCGGCCTACTCACCCTGGTCCTCACCCAGGGGGCCCAGATCGTGGTGGTGGTGGACGGTGCCGGCCTGGTCGGACTGGCCATCGTGTCGGTGGTCGGCGCCGCCATCGGGTTGGGCGTCGGCGCCTCGCTGATCCACCGGGTGACCGGGTCGTCCATCCGCCACGGTCGTTTCAACCGCCCCCTGCTCGCCGAGCTGCTCGTCTTCGGCGGGAGGCAGTCGGTCATCTCGCTGGGCGGGATCGTGTCGTACCAGCTCGACGCCCTGATCATCGGCATCATCCTGCCGGTGGCCCAGGTGGCGCCCTACAACATCGCCCTCAGCACCGCCAACCTGTCCCGCAACCTGAGCACCCAGGGCACCAGTCTCCTGCTGCCCACCTTCGCTCACTTCGAGACGGTCGGCGACCGCGAGCGCCAGGCCCGGATGTTCTTCCGCTCGGTCTTGTTCGGGCTGGCCATCTCCCTCCCCATCCTCATCGCCCTGGCCGGCTTCGGTGACCCGATCCTCAAGCTCTGGCTGGGCACGGTCCCGCCGAAGACCTACGAGATCATGATCGTCCTCGGCCTGGTGACCACCTTGCAGCTGCCCGGCAACCAGTGCTTCAACTTCCTGACCGGCGTCGGCCGCGTGCAACTCATCATGCGGCTCGCCATTGTCGGCGCCATCGTCAACCTGGCCGGCAGCATCGGCGCCACCTTCTGGTTGGGCCCGGTTGGCCCGGCCGTCGGGTCGCTGCCGGTGGTACTGGTCCTCGATTTCGTCCTGCTGCCGGTGATCGTGTGTCGGTACGTGCAGGTGCCGATCGGCCGTTACGTGCGGGAGGCCCTGATCCCACTTCTCCCGGCTTCGCTGGCTGGCGGCGCCGTGGCCCTGGCGCTGGTGGCGTGGGCGCCGGCCCGCACCGGCGTGGGCGCAGTGGTTGAGGCGGCGATCACCGTGGTCGTGTCGTGGGCGGCACTCGGTGGATTCCTCCTCCGGGTCGACCCCACTGCCCGCCGGGCGCTGTGGTCACGTCTCCGGCGCCGATCGGCATGATCAGGATGTCGACGTGATGCCGGTCGGACCGTCGATGGCCGCCGCGCTGACCAGGTCGAGGACCTCGCGGTCACTGCGCCGGACGTGCCGCTTCGCCTCCCGACGGGCCCCCACGGCGCGGGGTAGCCGGCGTAGTGCCGTCACGAAGCCGACGAGGGTCCCGGTGTCTCCGCGCAGGGCGGCGGCCAGCAGCCGGGGAAGGATCCACACGACGTGCTCGACGAGCATCCGGAGATCGTCGACGTCCTTCCACACGGTGAGGAGCTCGTTCTGGCGGACGAAGGATCGCAGCTGGGATGCCGTGAAGACCCGCCGGCTGGTCTGGCCACCCTTGTGATGGCAGACCGAACGGGGCGCGTAGACGATCCGGTAGCCGCTCTTCCATGCCCGGTAAGAGAGCTCGATGTCCTCGTGGTACATGGGCCACAACAGCTCGTCGATCGACCCGATCTGGCGCAGGAGGTCGCGCCGGAAGAACGACTGGCCCCCGACGGCGAAGAAGCAGTTGGTCACTCGGTCGACATGGGGGAGCGGCTCGTAGACCAGCAGGCCATGGATCCAGTAGCCCGCCGTCCGGGTGCCCTGCTCGTCTCCGTTCCGATCGAGGGTCCGTGCGCAGGCGGCGAAGATGTCGTCGGCGTCGAAGCAGGCCAGGGCCTCCTCGACGAAGTTGGGCTCTACCACCATGTCGTTGTTGCAGAACGCAACATAGGTGCCCCGCGACACCTCGAGGCCGGCGTTGAGCGAGAAGATGTAGCGGTTGTCGGGGAGGCGGAGCACTTTCACCGACGGGAAGGCTTCAGCCACCGCGTCTGCGCTTCCGTCAGTCGATCCATTGTCGACGACGATGATCTCGTCGTTGGACCCGATGGCGGCCAGCATGCTCGCCACGCACTCCACCACCAGCTCGCGCTCGTCGTAGTTGAGGACCACCAGAGAGCACCGCACCGGAGCATCCGCTGGAGGCAGGGGGTCCGAAGGCGTGGTCACGTGGGCTTGCTCCCTGCTCTGCCCTGGTTCGCTCACCGCATCCCCTTCGGTCCCCCTCGCCGGGGCGCTCGTCGCACGACGCTAGCGCGGACGCTCCCCGCCACCGGTTCCGACAAGAGTGGTCCAATCCGGGTGGGTCGGAAGTGCGCAGGCGATGGCGTACGATGCGTGCTCGCCTGGCACCGACCGATCACGCGAGTCGCGGCCGGCACTCGAGAGGAGGTGAGCGCATGGCCCCACCCGTCCAATTCGACATCATCTGCTGCTCCCTCGAGCCTTGGGACGAGGTGTGGCGGCGCAACCAGCACCTGACAGCCGAGCTATTGCGGCTCCGGCCCACCATGCGGGTTCTCTTTGTCGAGCCGCCCATTGACCTGGCCTGGTCCCTGCGTCAGGGACGGTGGCCGGCGGCCTCGGGACTCCGGTCCATCGGCGACAGCGGGCGCCTCTGGGCCAGGGCGCCCCGCAAGTGGCTGCCCCGCCGGATCTGGCCGAATGGTGACCGCTCCCTGGTCCGTCAGGTGATGGCGACCAGCAACCGACTGGGGCTCGATCGCCCGTTGCTCTGGATCAACGACAGCCTCTACGCGCCGTTGGCCGAGAGCACCGGGTGGCCGAGTGTCTACGACGTGACCGACGACTGGCTCCTCGGGGCCGGTGGCGAGCGGGAGATGGAGCGTCTACGCGACAACGACGCCCGGATCCTGCGCGTTGCCACCGAGGTCGTCGTGTGCTCGCCGGCCCTGGAGGACAGCCGGGGACGCGAGCGGTCGGTGCACCTGGTCTCCAACGGCGTCGATGTCGACCACCTGCGGGCGCCGACGGTGCGCCCGACCGATCTGCCGGCGGGCCGGATCGTCCTCTATCAAGGCACCCTGGTCGACGGCCGGCTGGACGTCGACCTCTGCGTGGCCACCGCCAGGCGGGTGGCGCCCGACGCCACGTTGGTGTTGGTGGGACCGAACAGCCTGACTCGGCCGTCCAGTCAGTCACTGATCGGTGCCGGCGCCCTCGTCCTCGGCAGCCGTCCTTACGATGATCTGCCCGCCTATCTGCAGCACGCCGACGTGCTGGTCGTTCCCCACCGGGTCAATTCGTTCACCGAGAGCCTCGACCCGATCAAGGCCCGTGAGTTCCTCTCCGTCGGGCGGCCGGTGGTGGCCACGCCGGTCGCCGGCTTCCGGGACCTCGACCCGCCGATCGCGGTGGCCGCCGCCGCCGCCTTCCCCGAGGTCGTCGCCGCCGTCCTCGCCCGCCCCCCGCTTTCCCCGGGGCCCGGGGAACTGGTCGGTGAGCCGGCCACCTGGGCGGCGCAGGCCGCCCGGTTCCTCGCCGTCCTCGACGCCGCCGCCTCCCGCCGCTCGGCGCCCTCGGGTGAGGAACTGCGCTCGTAGGCTGGAGGTTGCCAGCGACCGGCGGTTGCTACGAGCGGTGGTTGGTGAGGTCCGACGGCCGTGCCGTCGGCGCCGGCCGGTAGCGGTCGAGCAGGTAACCGTTGACCACCTCGATCATTTGGTTGCGTTGGCTCAACTTCCACGACGAGTGATCGAGTTCGTCCAGCACGACCAGCCGGAAGTGTTCGGACGCCTCCAGCCGGTGCACGCGATGCTCAGCGCCGAGCGAGACGGGAAGCAGGTCGCCGGGGCCGCAGACCAGGAGGGTGTCCACGCCGTCGTCGACAATGTGCTCGAGCGTGGCCACGCCGGTGTTGTCCAGCACGAAGCGGTTGACTAGCCGCCACACCGGCGAGGGGACCGAGGGCCATCGGATGGAGAAGGCCACCGGCCAGGTTCCGATGTCGAGTGCATTGAGCCAGCGGTCGCGTTCCTCGGGCCCGACGCGGCGGGCGGCCAGCTTCAGCGGTGTCCGGACCAGGTGCACGAACCAGGGCTTGGTGGCCTGCCTCGCCGGGCGTGGGTGGGTGCCAACCGCCTCGGGGGGCACGAAGGAGAAGGACGGATTGATCACGCACACTCCCCGCGGTCGCAGGTCGATCGCCTGCTCGGCGATCTGGTAGGCCCCCGAGCAGAAGCCGATCAGCACCACGTCGCCCGGGTCGTCCGCCGAGATCGCCCCTATGGCCTGGTTCACGTCGTCGGTGGCTTCGGGTGCACGGGCCACGTGGGCCGGCTGGCCCGGCCGGGTGCCGCTGTCCCCGTTACCGCTGAGGTCGAAGCGGAGCACCCGGAACCCCTCGGTAGCCAGGCGTCGGGCCAGGTCCACCCAGATGCGGGACTGCCCGATGTGATGGGTGTTGCCTTCGTTGACCAGCACGATGGTGGGGGTGGCGGGGGCCACCTCGCCCTCGGTGACGATCCCGAAGAGCCCGAGTGGCCCGAGGCTGACCGAGCGCTCCACGACCGGCCGGCCGAGCGAGGTCCGCTCCACGGCCACGGCGCTGTCGATGGGACGGGCGACCGTCGTCGGTTCGGCGTACACGGCGCCGGCCAGCCAGTCGGCGATGCGTCCAATGGCGTCGACCGGTGGCTCCTGCAGGTGTGAGTCGAGGAGCAGATCCTGCCCGGTCGCCTCCTGCCACTCGACCTCCAGGCCCTCGAGGCGACGCTGCAGGGCGCGGGGACGACTCCTCCCCGGAGGCACCAGCACCAGCGTGCGATCGGCCAGCGGGCCCTCCATGGTGGCCAACTCGAGGTCGGCGAACTCCTTGACCGTGTCCGCCTCGAAGCGGATACCCGGCACCTCGACGGCGGCACCGTTCCCCTCGTCAGCGCCAAGGCCGAGGGTGCGCAGGAACTTCTGCTCGCGGAGGAAGCCCTTTCCCGAGAGGTTGGGATCCCACAGGACCAGCGCGTCCACACCGCCCCGCCGGACCGCCTCGTGGGCCGCGAACAGGCCGCCGATCCGGATTCCCACCAGCCCGATGGCGCCCACCCCGGTGCAGGCCAGCAGGTCTGTCGCCGCGGCCGCGCTGTCCAGCCACGCCTCAAGGCGATCGGGATCGGTCTCCTTGCCGCTCGAATCGCCCGTCCCGTCGTAATCGAAGCGGAGGACCGCCAGTCCCAGCCCGGCCAGGCGCTCGGCCAGCAGCCGGTAGGAGAAGTAGACGCAGATCGCCTCGATGCCCAGGGGTTGGCAGAGCACCACCCCGCCGCGGACCTCACCATCCTCGGGGAGGTGGAGCCAGCCGAACAGGGGTCGATCGCTCGGGCCGAACCAGAGTGGCGTGGCCGTCACCCGTCCGCTTCCCGGCAACGCTGCTCCTTACCAGCCGATCCGGCGCGGCCTGTATTCATCCCCGGTGATCGAACGTAGCCCAGAATTTGCAAATTTAGCTGCACTCAATTCAATGGCGCAACGGAGTCGCCGAGTAACGCCCGGTAGGCGGCCGCCGTCGCCGCGGCGACGTGGCTCCAGGTGTAGCGATCGAGGACGCGGCGTTTGAGGTCGGGCGACGGCGGCGTGGCCCATGCCCGGCGCACCGCGCTGCGGATCGAATCGGGGTCGGCGGGGTCGCAGTACCAGGCGAGGTCCTCGAAGTACTCCCGGGCATGGCCGCGCGAGGTCGAGACCACGCTGCAGCCGCTCAAGGCCGCTTCCAGTGAGACCAGTCCGGTCGTCTCGAACCAGGTGGGGAGGGCGTGCACCCGTGCCCCCCGGTACAGCCCCCGGAGCTCCTCGTCGGTGACCCGGCCGGTGATGGTCACCCAGCCGGCTCCCGCGGACCGGCACCGCTCGGCGTAGTGGCGGTGGTCCGGATGATCCGGACCGGCGATGGTCAGCGGCATGCCCTGGTCCTCGAGGGCCCGGATGAGGCCGAGCTGGTTCTTGTGGGGCTCGATCCGGCCCACGAACAGGACGTAGCCCCGGTCCTTGAACGGCACAGTCGGCCCGGCGAAGCGACTCGGGTCCACCCCGTTGGGCACCGGCGTGATCGGCGTCGACACCCCGAGGTCGGCCCGCACACTGGCCGCCTCCCCCTCGGCGTTGGGCAGGAGCAGGTCGGCCGCCTCGAAGGCGGTGATCATCCGCCGATCGTCGTCCACGAGTTGCAGGCAGGCCTCGACCAGGGCGCCTCGGCCCCGCAGCGAGGCCCGGGCGAACTGCAGGGCCCTGACCCCCCGACCGGCGAGGGCGCGGGCCGACGGCCGGGGACCGTCGGCGGTCCGGTAGGCGCGGTCCCAGTAGATGCTGGAGAGGACGACCGGGACCCCTCGGGTGTGCCAGGCGCGGATGTCGGCGGCGTCGAGTCCGAAACCGTGGACCAGGTCGACATCGACCGATGGCGGATCGGTGGAGAACTCGACGATCACCTCGACGCCAGCATCACCCAGGGCCTCCGCGGTCCGCTCGAGCTGGACGACATGGCCCCCCGGCACCCGCTTGCCGTTCGGCATCCACAACAGGACCCGCACGGGGCCTACCGGTTACCGGCGGGCTGGGGGTCAGTCACCGCGTCCGGGTAGCGGGGCGGCTTCGACCGCTCCTGGCCGAGGTGCCGCCAGAGGCTCTCGGCGAACCACAGGTCGTACTCGCGGTCGGTCATCGGATCGCCATCCCTGCGTCGCATCCCGATCCAGGCCAGCTGGGTCCGGGCCCGCAACCGTCGCATACCCAGGTGTTGAATGTCCGAGTGGAGCCAATGATGCCAGAGGTACGCGTGGCTCGAACCGTTGCGCTGGGCCAGGCTCTTCATGACGGCGTAGGTCAAGCGGTCCGCGTCGAGGTGGTGCTCGACCGGGGGTCCGGCAGTGCCCACAAGCCGATACCCGGCTGCCTTCATGCGCCAGCCGAAGAGCACGTCATCGGCGAAGCCGCGCTCCCCGGGGCCGAGCTCCTCGTCGAAGCCGATGGCCATGGCCACCTCCCGCGAGGCGGCCATGTTGGCGCCGACCGTGCCGGGGAGATCGCCGGAGACGTCGACCAGCTCGGCCAGCGCTGCCCGCAGGTGGGGCGTCAGCCAGGGCCGGTCGAGGTGGTCGGCGAGGACGATGCGACCACAGACCGCATCGGCGGTGCCGTCGAGGATGGGTGCCGCCATGTCGGTTACCCACGACTCGGGCACGTGCACGTCATCGTCGGTGAACAGGACGGCCCGTCCCTCGAGTTGGGGGAGCGCTCGGTTCAATACGCCGGACCTGCCGGCGATCGGATCGTCGAGGTGGCGCAGCATCGGCCAGCTCGACGAGAACCGGTCGATCACCTCCCCGGTGTCGTCCCGCGATCCATTGTTGACCACAACGACCTCGACCTCGAACGGGGCCTGTTGGGCGGACTCGAGCACGCTGGTGAGACTGGTGGCGATGTGCTCGGCACGATCGCGGGTGGCAATGAGCACCGTCGCCTCGGGACCTGCCATCGGACAAGGCTACCGTGTCGGCTTCCGCCCACCGGTCTGGTCGATCGGGTCGCGCCCGGTGTCGGGCCGGAGTCGGCCGGTAGCTTGTTGGGGTGACGCGGGACACGAGTGCCGGCCTCCAGCTGCGGATCGGAGCGGCCCTCGTGGCGGTGGTGGCGGCCGGTGGCCTGTATTTCGCCTTTCGTCCGCAGGAAGGCTTGGTGGATGGGTGGTTCTCCTTCGTCGAGCAGAGCGGTCACCACTGGTGGTACATGGTTGTCACCTGGTTGCGGTACCCGGTGGTCGTCGTGGCCGGCTCGTTGCTCGCCGCCGCGGTCTGCTTCCGTCGGGATCGCCCGCGCTCCTGGGCCTGTCTGTTCGGGCCCCCGGTGGCGTTGGCTACCTGTGAATTGGTGATCAAGCCGTTGGTGGGCCGCACCCTCGGTGGGGTGTACTCGTATCCGTCAGGATCGACGGTGGGCGCGGCGGCGCTGGCCACCGCCGCGGTGCTGGCCGCACCGATCCGCTGGCGGACCATCGCCGTCGTGGTGGCGTCGCTCTACACCTTGTGGATGGCGGTGGCGGTGGTCGGGCTCCAGTGGCACTACCCGACCGATTCACTGGCCGGCGTGTTCTATGGAGTCGGGATCGTACTGGTGGCCGACGGGTTGGCCTGGAAAGTCGCCGTACGGTTGCGGGACGGCTCGTCGCCGGCCGTCGGGTCGGTGGGCACCCGCCGGGCGGCGCCGCCCGGGGGATGAGCGCCTCCTCGCCGGAGGCTCAAGACGGCGGGTCGTCGCCGGCGGGTGGACGGCGGATGATGGCCACGGTGTCGGCCGGGCTGTCCGGGTCGAACTTGAGATCGATGGGACGGTCCGGATCGTCGGGCTCGCCCTTGGCCTCGATGACGAAGGGTACCTCTTTGTTCTGGGGCTCAAGCGCCTCCTGCAGGCCGATGGCGATCCCGGTAAGCACGGCCCCGGTCGCCGACCGCTTCATCCACTTACTGAACCGGAGCGGATCCGGCACGGCCCTGTCGTCCGGCACGGCCCTGTCGTCCGGCACGGCCCTGTCGTCCGGCACGGCCCTGTCGTCTGACGCGGCCCCATAATCCGACGTGGCCCCGTCGGCTACCTCGGGTCCCGGCGTGTTCTCCACGAACTCCACGGTATCGCCCAGGAGCCCGTCGTCCGATCGGCCCGTAGTCGGCCCGCTGTCTGGCCGCCGCCTGCCCCCGCTCCCGGCCGAACCGAACCAGCCCTCAGTACCCTAGGATCGGCATCGTGCTTGACCGATTCCATCCGCCGGTCGAGGAGTACCTGGAGACGATCTTCGCCCTCGAGGAAGAGGGCATCCCGGTGATCCAGGCCCGTCTGGCCGAACGCCTGAGCAAGGCGGCCCCGTCGGTGTCGGAGATGCTCGATCGTCTCGAGGCCGACGACCTGATCGTCCGCAGCTCGCGACAGATCACCATGACCCCGAAGGGCGCTGCCCTGGCCCAGGCCGTGGTGCGCAAGCACCGTCTGGCCGAGCGCCTGCTGGTCGACATCATCGGCCTCGATTGGGACAAGGCCCATGTCGAGGCGGGCCGATGGGAGCACGTGATCTCCGACGACGTCGAGGATCGGCTGGTGATCCTGCTCGGCAATCCCACCACCTGCCCGCACGGCAACCCCATCCCCGGCGTCGAACCGAGCGGCCCCGAGCAGCGTCGGCTGGATGAGGCCCAGCCCGGCGATCGGATCCGCCTCGAACGGATCACCGAGAGCGTCGAGCACGAGGCGGCGTCCCTCTCCTACCTGGGCGACCACGGCCTCACCCCGGGCACCCTGGCGCTCATCCAGGCCCGCGCCCCGGACGGCACCTTGACCCTGGTGGTCGGCGACGACACCATTGCCCTCGGTCCGGCGATGACCCAACGGATGTTCGTCGCCTCGGCGTGAATCCCCCCTGACCAGGGCGGGGGTGACCGACGGCGGCAGGTTCGGGCCGGCCGGCCCGGTGCCGACGGCGGCAGGCGGCCGCGGGGAGAAGCCCGGTAGTGGCCAGCACTCATTAGAGTGGAGTGCTAACGACGATCGCCCCTGACTCGGCCGCCCTCGGTGGCCGCAGGTCGGAGCTCCGACCCGAGACACCCATGCCGACCACCGACGACAGCCGCACCGAGGAGAGCCCCACCGCAGGCGGGGACCTCGATGCCCGCAAGGCGGCCATCCTCAATGCGGTGGTCACCGAGTACATCGGCTCAGCCCAGCCGGTCGGTTCCCAGCACGTGGTCGACGCTGCCGGCGTCAGCGTGTCCTCGGCCACCGTCCGCTCGGACATGGCCGCCCTGGAGCGGGACGGATTTCTGGCCCAGCCCCACACCAGCGCCGGGCGCATCCCGACCGACAAGGGCTATCGCTTCTTCGTCGACCACCTGGCCGGTCCCGGATCGCTCGATTCGAGCGGACGTCACCAGGTTCGTCAGTTCTTCGACCACGCCCACGGCGAGATCGAGCTCATGCTGGAACGGACCTCGGGACTGCTGGCCGACCTCACCGACTGCACGGCCATGGTGGTGGGGCCGTCGCACGAGTCTGCCTGCATCCGTTCGGTGCAGTTGGTGGGCCTGGGTCACCGACTGGCCCTGTTGGTGGTGGTGCTGGCCGATGGTGCCGTCCAGAAGCAGTCGGTCGAGTTCACCGAGGACGTCGACGAAGCCAGGCTGTCCGACGCCGCCGCCAAGCTGGCCGCCCACTCGCTCGGGGTGCCCCTGACCCAGGTCGGCGCGGCCCCGGCCCGCACCGGTGACACCGCTACCGACGCCGTGGTCAAAGCGGGGGTGAAGGCACTGCGCTCCCTGGGCGCCTCCGACGGCGCCGACCAACTCTTCGTCGGCGGCTCCTCCCGCATGGCGGCGGCCTTTGATGCGGTGGAGACGGTGCGTTCGGTACTGACCATCCTCGAGCAGCAGTTGGTGGTGGTCACGCTTCTGCGTGACATCCTCGACACCGGGCTGACGGTGGCCATCGGCACCGAGCACGGCATGGAGCCGTTGGCATCGTGTGCCATCGTGGTCATGCCGGTCTCCGTGGACGGCGTCGAAGCGGGCACCATCGGGCTGCTGGGCCCCACCCGGATGAACTACCCGCTGGCGCTGGCCGCCGCCCGCGTGGTGGGGGACCGGTTGGGCCAGCGACTGAGTGAGGCGGGCCGATGACCACCCCCGACCTCTATGAGGTCCTCGGGGTTCGCAGGGATGCCTCTGACGACGAGCTCAAGAGGGCCTACCGGGCCAAGGCGCGGGAATTCCATCCTGATGCCAACCAGGACGACTCCGGCGACGGGGAGCGCTTCAAGGAGGTGAGCCTGGCCTACGAGGTGCTCAAGGATCCCGAGCGCCGGGCCCGCTATGACCGCTACGGTCCCGAAGGGGTGTTCGGGGCGGGTGCCGGTACCGGGGGGGTGGGTGATCCCTTCGGCGGCGGCCTGGGCGACCTGTTCGATGCGTTCTTCAACGGCATGGGCGGACCCGGGGCCGGGGGCCGTGGTCGCCGGAACGGTCCGATCCCCGGTCCCGACGCCGAGATGGTGCTGCGCCTCAGCTTCCGGGAGGCGGTCTTCGGCGTTCCCCGCCAGGTGGAGGTGGACGCGCCCGTCCACTGCGACAGCTGCGAGGGCAGCGGCGCCCAGCCGGGCACTGCCGCGGTGCGCTGCCCCGACTGCCAGGGGGCAGGGGAGTTGCGTCGGATGCGGCAGTCCATCCTCGGCCAGGTGATCACCGCGGTGCCCTGCCCTCGCTGCCAGGGATCCGGGCAGTTCATCGAGCGTCCGTGCGCAGACTGCGGTGGGGAGGGGCGGAGGAACGAGCGTCGGACGCTCACCGTGGACATCCCGGCCGGGGTTGACGAGGGATCCACCCTGCGCCTGGCAGGCCATGGGCCGGCCGGCTTCCGGGGTGGCCCCAACGGTGCCCTCTTCGTCCACGTCTCGGTGGAGCCCGACGCCAGGTTCGAGCGGTCGGGCGTGGACATCCACGCCGCGGTCAACGTGCCGATGACCATGGCCGCGCTGGGAGGGAGTATCGGCTTCGAGACGCTGGACGATACGAGGGACCTGACCATCGCGGCCGGGACCCACGCCGGCACGGTGATCACGCTCAAGGGCCTGGGCGTGCCCAAGTTGCGTGGCCGTGGCCGCGGTGATCTCTTCGTCCATGTACAGGTCGACACCCCGACCGGGCTCGACGACGCCCAGCGCCAGCTCCTGACGGCGCTGGCCGAGGCCCGGGGCGAGGACCTGGGGGCGGAGCCGCCGAGCGAGGGGATCCTCTCGAAGCTGCGTTCGGCCCTCAGCTGACCATGGGGCCGTCGGGCGCGGCCGGGGCTGGACTCGGGCCCGACCCGGTCCTGGTGGCCGCGGCCGCCATGGTGTTCGTCGACGACCTGTCCGTGCCGCTGCTCAGCCAGGCCGATGCCCATCACCTCTTCGACGTGCTGCGCCTTCGGCCCGGCGAGCTGGTGGTGGCGGCCGACGGCGCCGGCTCGTGGGTCCCGTGCCGGGTGGCCGGGCGCCCGGGCGCCGGCACGGGCGGCAACCACCCGGTGGCCTCGCTGGAGGTCGACGGCCAACCGGCCCACCAGGCCCGGACCGAGCCGGCGATCACGGTGGCCTTCGCCCCGACCAAGGGGGACCGGCCGGAGTGGGTCACCCAGAAGCTCACCGAGCTCGGTGTGGACCGGATCGTGCCCATCCAGACCGGTCGCTCGGTGGTGCGCTGGGAAGGTGAACGGGGGGAGCGGGCAGTGACCCGGCTGCGCAGGGTGGCCGCCGAGGCGGCGGCCCAGTCCCGGCAACCCTGGGTGCCCGAGGTGGCCGCGGTCACCACGGTGGCCGGGATGGCCGAGTGGTCCAGGGTCCCACCCGTGCTCGCCCACCCCGGGGGAGGCCGCCCGTCGCTGTCCCACCCGGTGGTGGCGGTGGGGCCCGAAGGTGGCTGGGACGACCATGAGCTGGCCCGTTGGGGCGACCGGCTGGGGCTCGGTCCGACGGTGCTCCGGGCGGAGACGGCGGCGGTGGCTGCCGGCGCGGTCCTGTGCGGGCTTCGCAGCGGTTTGGTCGGGACTCTTGCGTAACCACGCTCCGTGAGCAAAACTACACACAGAGGCAGGGGCTCCCATCGAGGAGGACGGGCGTCCTAATCGGATCGCTCGTAGTCGGACGTGTGCCTGCGTGACAGCGGCAGCCGGAGCTTGGGGGCGATCGGTACAGAGCAGCGGAGGTGCACATGTCGGTGATTGACAAGGGCGTCGAGGAGCTTGATGACGAGCAGGAGGAGTCGGCGCGGATCGCCTACGCCCACGCCGTCGGTGCCCGCCTGCGGAGCATGCGCAAGCAGATGCGGCTCTCCCTGCAGGCGGTCGAGGCCATGTCGGAGCAGGAGTTCAAGGCGTCGGTGCTCGGTGCCTACGAGCGCGGTGAGCGGGCCATCTCGGTGCCGCGGCTGCAGCGCCTGGCCAAGCTCTACGACGTGCCGGTGGATCAATTGCTCCCCCCCGACGATGCCGCCGTCACCAGGTGGGGAGCGGCCGGGTCGACCGTGGACGTGATCCCGCTCAACGCCAAGCGGGCCCGGCAGACCATCACCGGGAGCGACAAGGTGGCCATCGACCTGACCAAGCTCCACACGGTGAGTGGCCCCGAGCGGGACCTGCTCCGCCGGTTCCTCAGCATGATCCAGGTGCATCGTCAGGACTTCAACGGAAAGATGATCACCATCCGGTCCGAGGACGTGCGGGCCATTGCCTGTCTCTTCGGGGTGACTCCGGACAGCATGGGCTCCCGGCTCGACGAGCTCGGTCTCCTCGTGAACCTCTGATCGACCGGGAGGAGCATCCGTGACAGAATCGATCCACTGGTTGAGCACCAAGGAGGCCGCCGCCCGCCTCGGCATCACCTTGCGGAGCCTGTACCGGTTCATCGACGAGGGGGATCTGGTGGCCTACAAGTTCGGCCGGGTCATCCGCATTCAAGAGCCCGACGTCGACCGGTTCATCGAGGCGAGCCGGATCTCCCCCGGGAGCCTCGAGCACCTCTATCCCGAAGTGAAGGGAAACGGTCGGGCCAGCGTCACCGTGGGCGGGGGGACCGACGGGGTGGCCTCTGCCGGCGGGGTCTGAGCACCGGGTGGCCGACTGCCTGTTCTGCGACATCGTGGCCGGCGACGTGCCCGCCGACATCGTGCGCACCGATGAGCGCACCGTCGCCTTCCGGGACATCAACCCGCAGGCACCCGTGCACGTGCTGGTGGTCCCGAAGCGGCATCTGGTCAATGCCTCCACGGTGACCGCCGCCGATGCCGACGAGGTGACCGCGCTGCTGATGGCGGCACGGGCGGTGGCCGACGCCGAGGGAATCGGCGGCGAAGACCGTGGGTATCGGTTGGTCTTCAACGTGGGCCCCGATGCGCTCAACTCCGTCGATCACCTCCACCTGCATGTGCTGGGCGGCCGCTCCCTCGGGCCGCTGGGCTGAACCACACCCGCTCGACCCCGGTGGGCCGGGACGGCCACGCCGGTCCGGCCATCGGATCCGCGCCCTCGGGCCGCTGGTAGGGTCGGGTCCAGAACGCACGTGGCAGTCACCCAGGTCAAGATCCTCGTTCCCGGCAACCATCTCATGGCCGGCCTGCTCGGCCAGCGCGACGAGTTGCTGCGTCTGGTCGAGGGAGCCTTCGATGATGTCCGCATCGCGGTCCGGGGCAACGAGATCTCCATCGAGGGGGAGGGCGCCGAGCGGGTGGGGGCCCTGTTCGAGGAGCTGATCATCCTGCTCGAGTCCGGCCAGGGTCTCGATGCCGTCCAGGTCCACCGGACCATCGACATGATGGACGATGACGTCAGGCCGTCCGAGGTCCTCACCGCCGAGCTGTTGCGGTCGGCGCGGGGACGGGCCGTGCGTCCGAAGACGGCGGGACAGAAGAGCTATGCCGATGCCATCGCCACCAACATCGTCACCTTCGGCATCGGCCCGGCCGGCACCGGCAAGTCGTATCTGGCCGTAGCCCTGGCCGTCCAGGCCCTGCAGGCCCGCCAGGTGAACCGGATCATCCTGACCCGGCCGGCCGTCGAGGCCGGCGAGCGCCTGGGCTTCCTGCCCGGCGACCTGATGGCCAAGGTCGATCCCTACCTGCGCCCCCTCTACGACGCCCTCCACGACCTGCTCGAGCCCGAGGGGGCACAGCGGCTGATCGACCGTGGCGCGGTCGAGGTGGCACCGCTGGCCTTCATGCGGGGGCGTACCCTCAACAACAGCTTCATCATCCTCGACGAGGCCCAGAACACCAGTCCCGAGCAGATGAAGATGTTTCTCACCCGCATCGGGTTCGGTTCCAAGGCGGTGGTCACCGGCGACGTCACCCAGGTGGACGTGCCCGGAGGCCGGTCGGGGCTGGTCGGCCTGGAGCCGGTGCTGTCCGGCGTGCCCGATCTCGCCTTCGTCAACCTCACCCAGCGCGACGTGGTCCGCCACCGCATCGTGGCCGACATCGTGGCCGCCTACGAAGCCAGGACGAACCCGGATGGCCGTGTTGACCCTTGACATCTACGCCGCCGACGAACAGGCGGACCATCCGGTGGCGGTCGAGCGGTGGTCGGCCTTGGCCCGGTCGGTGCTCGAGAGCGAGGGGATCGTGCGCGACACCGAGGTCTCGTTGCTGTTCGTCGACGAGGCCACCATCAGCTCGCTGAACCATCGGTTCCTCGACAAGGAGGGCCCCACCGACGTGCTGTCCTTCCCCATCGAGGACGAGGCCGCCCGCAGCGGCCGCTCGCCGGACGAGGGGGGAACCGGACCCGGGTCGATCGAGGCCGACACCGGCCGACTGCTGTTGCTCGGGGACGTGGTGATCTGCCCGGCGGTGGCCGCCGGCAACGCCGTGGAGCACGGGGTCACCTTCGATGACGAGATCGCCCTGCTGGTGGTGCACGGGATCCTCCACCTGGTGGGGATGGATCACCTGGTCGAGGTGGAGGCCGAAAGGATGGAACTGCGAGAGCAACAGCTGTTGGCTCGCTTCTACCGCGGGCCGGCATGAGCCCGACCACCGCCATGATCACCGCAACCGGGTCGTTCAGCGGCGCCGACGCGGCACTGCTCATCGTGGTGGCGGTCCTGCTGGCCGCCTCCGCCCTGTTGGCGCTGGCCGAGACCAGCCTCGTCCGCATGAGCCGGGCCAAGGCGTTGGCGCTGGTCGAGGACGGGCGACGCGGGGCGAAGGTGCTGGTCCGCCTCACCGAGGATCCCCAGGGTTTCCTCAATCCGGTGCTCTTGATGGTGCTCATCTGCCAGCTGGTGGTGGCCACCCTGGTCGGTATCCTGGCCGCCCACTGGTTCGGTGCCTGGGGGGTGGTGGCGGCCACCGTGTTCGAGATCGTGGTCATCTTCGTGCTGGGCGAGGCCGTGCCGAAGAACTGGGCGGTGCACCACCCGGAGCGGGCGGCGCTGTTCAGCGCGCCGCTGGTGTCGGCCATCGTCCGGTTCTGGCCGGTCCGGATGGTGTCGGGCGCGTTGATCGGCCTGGCCAACCTGCTCATCGGGGAGCAGGGCCAGTACCTCGGGACGCGGGTCACCGAGTCCGAGCTGCTGGCCATGGCCGACGTGGCCCTCGAGGGGGAGGCCATCGAGACGGAGGAGCGAGCCCTCATCCACTCGATCATCGAGTTCGGTGACACCGTGGTGCGCGAGGTGATGGTGCCCCGTCCCGACATGGTGACCGTGGGCGCCGACGAGACCGTCGAGGCCACGCTGGAGCGGGGCCTCGAGGTCGGCTTCAGCCGCATGCCGGCGGTCGAGCAGCAGGTCGAGGACGTGGTGGGCATCGCCTACACCAAGGACATGATCGGCGCCGTGCGATCGGGGCACGGGGACGATACTGTCCGCTCCCACCTCCGGGTGGCCCACTTCGTTCCCGAGACCAAGAGGGTGTCGGACCTGATGCGGGAGATGCAGGCCGATACCTTCCACCTGGCGGTGGTGGTCAACGAGTACGGCGGCACCGCCGGCCTGGTCACCCTCGAGGACCTCATCGAGGAGCTGGTGGGCGAGATCGTCGACGAGTTCGACGTCGAGGAGGCACCGGTCGAGCAGTTGGGATCGGGCGAACTGCGGGTCAGTGCCCGACTGGCCGTGGACGAGGTCAACGACTTGATCGATGCCCGCCTCCCCTCGGGGGCGTGGGACACGGTGGGCGGCCTGGTGTTCGATCTGCTGGGGCATGTGCCGGTGGCCGGGGAGTCGGTCGACGTGGACGGGCTCCGCTTGGTGGCGGACCGGGTGAACGGGCGGCGCATCGAGCGGGTCCGGATCGTCCCCCTGGCCCAGGCCGGACACGAGGACCGGGGATGACCACCTTCCGCTCGGGATTCGCCGCCGTGGTCGGCCGGCCCAACGTGGGGAAGTCCACCTTGGTCAACGCCATGGTCGGCGCCAAGGTGACCATCACCTCGCCGCGTCCCAACACCACCCGGTCCCAGGTCCGCGGAGTGCTCACCCGTCCCGATGTCCAGGTGGTGTTCGTGGACACGCCCGGTCTGCACAAGCCCCGCACCGCGTTAGGGGAGCGGATGAACCAATCGGCCACCTCGTCGTTGGACGACGTCGACGTGGTGGTGGCCATGGTCGAGGCCACCGGCGCGGTGGGACCGGGGGACCGGATGGTCCTGGCCCAGTCGGCCCGACGGGTGAGGTCGATGGCCAGGGCGTCCATGCCCGTCTCGGAGGTCCCCGGCGGCGACGGCCCGGCGACGGGGGACCCGGCGCTGCTGGTGGTGGTCAACAAGATCGATCGGGTCGGGGGGGACGGGATCCTCACCCACCTGACCGCGGTGTCGGCCGCGGTCGACGCCATCGACGAGGACGACGGCGCCGGTGCCGTGCCCGTCGAGTACTTTCCGGTGTCGGCCACCACCGGGGAGGGCGTGCCGGCCCTGATCGACGCGGTGGTGTCGCGGATGCCCGAGGGCCCGCGCTACTACCCCGAGGGAATGGTCACCGACGTGGCCGAGGCGTTCTGGGTCGCCGACCTGGTGCGAGAGGAGCTCCTCCACCGGGTCGAGGACGAGCTCCCCCACAGCATCGCCTGCCGGGTGACCGAGTGGGAGTGGCCGAGGGTCCGCTGCGAGATCCTCGTCGAACGCGACTCGCAGAAGGGGATCGTGATCGGCAGGGGGGGCGCCATCTTGAAGGAGGTGGGGACGGCGGTGCGCCGCCAGATGCCCGACGGTGCCTACCTCGAGCTCTTCGTCAGGGTGGAGAAGCGGTGGCAGCATCGCGAGGACGCCCTCGACCGCCTGGGGCTCTGACCGGTCTGCGCCCGGCGCCGGGTCCAGGTGAGCCACCGGGTGGTCACCCGTCGGTGGTGATGTGGTGGAGGAAGGCCTCCACCTCGGCGCGGTCGACCGATCGCTTCATCGGGGGCACCCGGGCCAGCAGGGCGCCGCGGTAGCGGGCGGTGGCCAGTCGGCTGTCGAGCACCGCCACCACGCCGCGATCCTCGGCATTGCGGATGAGGCGCCCCGCGCCCTGGGCCAGCAGCGTGCCCGCCCGGGGTAGGTCGACGGCGGCAAAGGCGCCGGCCCCGGCCCGCTCGCGGCGGGCCTGCAGCACCGGCTCGTCGGGTCGGGGGAACGGGATCCGGTCCAGGGTGACCAGGCTGAGGGTGCGACCGGGCAGGTCCACCCCCTGCCAGAAGCCGAGGGTGGCGAACAGGCAGCTGGGCTCGCTGGCCCGGAAGGCCTCGACCAGTGCCGCCTTGGGCCGGTCGGACTGGGACAGGATCGGGAACCCCAGGCGGGGGCGCAGGGCGTCGACCGCCGCGTTCATCGCTCGCCAGCTGGTGAACAGGGCCAGGGTCCGCCCCCCGGCGGCGTTGATCAACGTCTCGAGCTCATCGTGGAGGGCAGGCTCAGACTCCGGTCGACGCCGATCGGGCAGGGCCCGGGCCACATACAACATGGCGTGGTTCCGGTAGTCGAACGGACTGCCCACGTCGAGGGCGTCGGTGTCCTCGGCCGGCAGGCCGAGCCGATCGGCCAGCCCGATGGGAACCGTCGCCGAGGTGAGCACGCCGGTCACCGTCGCCCACAGGTGCTCCGACAGGAGCGGTCCGACGTCGATGGGGGAGACCCGCAGGATCGGCGACCGGGTGCCCCCGTCCACCCAGGCCACCTCGTCCTCGGTGAGCGCACCGAGCCGGGCCAGGTCGCCGGCCAGGTGTCCGGCAGCGAGGAGCGCCCGGTCCCGTCGGGATCGGGACGGGGCCGTCTCGTCGTCGTCGGCGTCCCGCTCGGCCTGGCGCAGGCTGTCGGTGAGCCGACTCACCCGTCCGGTGGCCAGGGCCAGCGCTTGGGCCAGCTCGCTGTCGGTGCCGTCCGCCCCGCCGCCGATGAGGTCGCCGGGGGGCACCCGCGCGCCGGTGAGGGGCGCCAGGGCTCGTTGGAGGACATCGGCCAGATCGGCGACGGCCTCGGCGGTGGCGATGGCCCCCGGGGCGTTCGGAGCCAGCAGGGGTCGCGCCGTCGTGGCCAGGGCCCGGAACCGGCCCGGTCCGATCTCGACGCCGAGGCTGTCGGTCATCACCTCTTCGACCTCGTGGGCCTCGTCGAAGACGACCACCTGGTGCGCCGGGAGGACGGCACCCCCGCTGGCCAGGTGGGCCCCATAGAGGTGGGTGTTGACCACCACGACGTCGGCGTCGGCGGCCCGGGCCCGGGCGTCCTCGGCGAAGCAGTCGTGTCCCGACGGGCACCGGAAGGCGCCCGGACACTCGCGGGCGGTGGTCGAGACCATGGCCCAGGCCCGGAAGTGCGGTTCGAAGTCCAGTTCGGCGCGGTCCCCGGTGATGGTGTCCGACGACCAGCGGACCAGCTGCCTGACCTGGTCGGCGAGCCGGCCACCGTCAAGGGGGTCCTTGTCGGCGGGGGCGGTCAGCGGGTCGTCGGCATCGGGACTGACGGCGGCGTCGGCCGACAGGGAGAGCTGGCCGCCCTGGCCTCCCACCTCGACCACCCGCTGGCGGCACAGGTAATTGCTCCTCCCCTTGAGGACGGCGAAGGAGAGGCCCGACTGGAGGGCGTCGGACACCAACGGCAGGTCGTTGTGGGCCAGCTGATCCTGTAGCGCCTTGGTGGCGGTGGCCACCACCACCCGCTGTCCGGACAGGGCGGCGGGGATCAGATAGGCGAGGGACTTGCCGGTGCCCGTACCGGCCTGTACCACCAGATGGCGTTGGGCGGCGATCGACCGTCCCACCGACGATGCCATCTGGCGCTGGCCCTCACGGGACTCGCCCCCGCCGGGCAGGGCCGCGGCCACCTGGGCCAGCGTGGTGGTCACTTCGTCGGACATTCACCGACCCTATCGGTGGGCCGTGGCAGGTCAGTGCCACGCCACGGCCAGTCCGGCGGCGACGCCGAGCCCCACCACGACGATGGCCCATCGGAGGGCGCCGGCCGGCAGTCGCCTGCCGTACCGGCCGCCGACCTGGCCACCGATCGCGGAGCCGACGGCGATCAGTGCGGCCACCGACCATTCGATGTGGGTGGTGGCGATGAAGAAGGCCCCCGACACCGCGTTGACCGTCAGCGCCAGCGCGTTCTTGGTGCCGTTGAGGCGTTGGAGGTCGTCGTCGATGAAGATGGCCAGCAGGGCGATGAGGATGACCCCCTGGGCAGCGCCGAAGTAGCCGCCGTAGATGCCGGTGAGGAAGACGCCCGCCAACAGGGCGGCGCCACCGTGCACCTGGCGTGGTCCGCGACGCTCGAGGGCGGCTCTCACCCGGGGCTGGGCGGCCATCAGCACCGCGGCCAGGGCGACCAGGGCGGGCACGGCGGCCTTGAACACGCTGTGCGGCAGGCCGAGCAGGAGGGCCGCCCCGGCGAGCCCGCCGAGGACGGACGCCGATCCCAGCTGCAGGAGGCGCCGTCGCTGTCCGACCAGTTCGCGCCGATAGGCCACGGTGGCGCTGATGCTCCCCGGCACCAGGCCGACGGTGTTGGAGACGTTGGCGAGCACCGGGGGATAGCCGAGGGCGAGCAGGGTGGGGAAGGTGATCAGCGACCCCGAGCCGACGATGACATTGATGGTTCCGGCCGCCAGCCCGGCGGTGAAGATGGCCAGGGCGGCCAGCGGCGACATGTGGAGGGTCTAGCGCCCGGGGACCCGGTACTCAAGGTATGGTCCGGTCGTCCGACCTCCGTGGCCCCGGGACGGACCCGGCGGAAACGGGTCGCCTCGTCGAGACGGTAGGTTCGCAGGGTGCAACGGGATCAGGTCGGTGCTGACGAGACAGCCGGGACCCGCCCGGGCACCGTGTCGGTGGCCGACCTCGAGGGGGGACCGATCCCGACCCACGTGGCCTGCGTGATGGACGGGAACGGCCGATGGGCCTCCCGCCGGGGCCTGGCCCGGACCGAGGGGCATGCCGCCGGTGAGGCAGCGTTGCTCGACGCGGTGGAAGGGGCACTCGATCTCGGCATCCCGTGGATCACCATGTACGCATTCTCCACCGAAAATTGGCGACGTCCCGCCGATGAGGTGCGCTATCTCATGGGCTTCAACGAGAGCCTCCTGCTGCGCCGACGCGACGAGTTGCACGACAAGGGGGTCCGGATCCGATTCGCCGGCCGCCGCGACTGGCGGGTGCCCAAACGGGTGCTGAGGCGCATGGACGAATCGACCGAGCTGACCGCCGACAACCGGCGCTGCACCCTGACCATGGCGTTCAACTACGGGGGCCGGGCCGAGATCGTCGATGCGGTGAGACGCCTGGTGGACGACGGGGTCCCCATGGACAAGGTCGACGAGAAGGCGATCCGGCGCCGGCTCTACTTTCCCGATCAACCCGACCCGGACCTGGTTATCCGCACCTCCGGGGAGCACCGGATCTCCAATTTCCTGCTGTGGCAGCTGGCCTACAGCGAGTTGGTCTTCGACGACGTGCTGTGGCCCGACTTCCGGCGCGGGCACCTGTTCGCCGCGGTCCGCGACTTCCAACAGCGCCAGCGGCGCTATGGCGGGGTGAAGTGATGGGACCGCCCCGCCGGGGCACCGAGGCCACCCGGCGCCACGGCGATGACGGCGGTGTGTGGATCGCCACCGGCATCGTGGGCGGCATCCTCCTCTATGCGTTCATCGTGCTGATGGCCGTGGCCGGGTTCACCGCCGTCGCCCCCCTGGTAGTCGTCCCGCCGGTGCTGCTGGCCCTCATCGCCGGCAACAGCCTGTTGGGCGGGGGCCGCCGCCCCTCCCGGCCCCCCGGCCGCCCGGTCGCCGACGGCCCCGCCCCGCCATCCTCCCCGGGGACGAACGGCGCATCTTCGGCGGGGAAGAACGGCACGGTCGCCCCGGACCCACCCGAGCCGAGATGACCCTCTTTCGCGACCGGGGCGTGGTGCTGCGCACCATTCGACTCGGTGAGGCGGACCGCATCGTCACCCTGATGACCGAGCAGAACGGGAAGGTGCGTGCGGTGGCCAAGGGGGTGCGCCGCACCTCGTCCAAATTCGGCTCCCGGCTGGAGCCCCTCAGCCACGTGGCCCTGCTGGGCTGGCAGGGGCGTGGAGACCTGGACATCGTCAACCAGGTCGAGGTCATCGACACCTTCCGACCGGTCCGAGAGGACCTCGATCGGATGGCCGCGGCCATGACCATGCTCGAGGTGGTCGACCAGATCGGGCAGGAGCGGCACGGCAACCCCCGCCTCTACGAGATGCTGGTCGGCGCCATGGCCGCGCTCTCGGAGCACAATTCGCCGATGGTGGCCCCTGCCTTCTTCTTGAAGGTGCTCGCCCTCGAGGGATCGGCTCCGGTGCTCGACGGGTGCGTGTCGTGCGGCGAGGAGGACGACGCCGCCCTGGTGGCCTTCGATCTCGTCGAGGGAGGCGTGCTGTGCCGGAGCTGTCGTCGCGGCCGCCCGCTGACCGCCGCCGGACTCGAGCTGTTGCGCCGCACCCTGGGTGGTGGACTGGCCGGGGTGCTGGCCGAGCCCCGCTCACCGGTCACCGACGAGGTCACCGCCCTGGCCACCGAGGCCATGGAGGCCCACCTGGACCGTCGCCTCCGCTCCGTGCGCAGCGGTCAGGTGTCGTGAGGTGATCCCATTCGGGGTCTACGTCCACGTTCCGTTCTGCCGCCACCGGTGCGACTACTGCGCCTTTGCCACCTACACCGACCGTGACCACCTGATGGAGGAGTACGCCGCCGCCTGCCGGAGCGAGATCGACCGGGCCCGCACCGAGGAGGGGATGCCCCTGGCCACCTCGGTCTTCTTCGGGGGCGGGACACCGTCCCGGCTACCCGCCGACCTGTTGGTCGAGATCCTCGGGGCCATCCCCCTCGGCGAGGGTGCCGAGGTCACCGTGGAGTGCAACCCGGAGGACGTCGGGCCCGATCGGCTGGCCGCCTACCGGGCCGGTGGGGTGACTCGCATCTCGCTCGGCGTGCAGTCGACCGTCCCCCACGTGCTCGCCGGGCTCGGCCGCCACCACGGGGTCGCGCAGGTGCAGGAGGCCGCCGCCGCGGCCGCTGCAGGCGGGTTCGCCACGTGGAGCATGGACCTGATCATCGGGGGTGCCGGGGAGACCGACGCCGACTGGGAACGGAGCCTCACCGAGGTGATCGGGATGGCCGACCCACCACCGCACCTCAGCGCCTACTCGCTGACCGTCGAGCCGGGCACTCCCCTGGCCGCCGACCCCGACCGGCACCCGGACGACGACGTCCAAGCGGCCCGCTACGAAGCCACCGAACGGATCCTCGGAGGGGCCGGGTACCGGTGGGAGGAGATCTCCAACTGGGCCCGTCCCGGCCACCGGTGCCGCCACAACGGCCTCTACTGGGAGCAGGGCGGCTACCGGGGCATCGGGTCCGCCGCCCATTCGCACCGGGACGGGCGCCGGTGGTGGAACGTCCGGACTCCCGACCGCTACGTCGCCGTCATCAATGCCGGCCGCCCGGCCACGGCCGGCGAGGAGGTCCTCGCCGACCACCAGCGCCGGTTCGAGGCACTGGCCCTCCGGTTGCGCACGCCGGCAGGCGTGCCGAGCGACGCCCTCCCCGACGATCCCTCGCTCCGCGGCCTGGTCGAACGGGTGGACGGGAGGGCGGTGCTCACCGTGCGGGGCCGACTGCTGGCCAACGCGGTGACCGCTCGCCTGGTCATCGGGGCCGATGACCGGATGGCAGCCGGTACCATTCGACCCTATGCCTGACCAGGAAGCCGGTGACAACGCGCCCGTAGATCCGGATCTGATGGACAAGGTGGTCGGGCTGTGCAAGCGGCGCGGCTTCGTCTTCCAGTCCGCCGAGATCTACGGGGGGTTCCGCTCCACCTACGACTACGGGCCCCTCGGCGTCAACCTCCTCCGCAACGTCAAGAACGCCTGGTGGGAGGCGATGGTTCAGCGCAGGGACGACGTGGTGGGGCTCGACGCGGCCATCCTGTCCCCTCCCGCCGTGTGGGAGGCCTCGGGCCACTTGTCCAACTTCACCGATCCCTTGGTGGACTGCCGCCAGTGCCACCAGCGATGGCGACAGGACAAGATCGACGGGGTCTGCCCCAATTGCGGCTCCACCGAGTTCACCGAGGCCCGGGCCTTCAACCTGATGTTCAAGACGCACGCCGGCCCGCTCGAGGACGAGGGGGCGGTGGCCTACCTGCGGCCCGAAACCGCCCAGGGGATGTTCATCAACTTCGCCAACGTCCTCCAGACCACCCGCAAGAAACCGCCGTTCGGCATCGCCCAGGTGGGCAAGTCGTTCCGCAACGAGATCACCCCGCAGAACTTCGTCTTCCGCACCCGCGAGTTCGAGCAGATGGAGATGGAGTACTTCGTTCCACCCGAGCAGGCCGACCACTGGTTCGAGTACTGGCTGGGGGAGCGGTTCGCCTGGTATCTGAGCCTGGGCATCCCCGAGTCCCACCTGCGGCTGCGCCACCACCAGGCCGATGAGCTGTCGCACTACTCGGTGGCCACCGCCGACGTCGAGTTCCTGTTCCCCTGGGGCTGGGACGAGCTCGAGGGGATCGCCAACCGCACCGATTTCGACTTGAAGGCTCACTCGGCGGCGTCGGGGGAAAGGCTCGAGTACTACGACCAGCCGTCAGGGGAGCGCTACGTCCCCTACGTCATCGAGCCGGCCGCCGGTGCCACCCGCACCATGATGGCCTTCATGCTGGCTGCCTACGGCGAGGACGAGGTCGGGGGCGAGACCCGCACCGTCCTCCGGTTGCACCCGCGGCTCGCCCCCTACCAGGTCGCCGTGCTCCCCCTGTCCAAGAAGGAGACCCTCGAGCCCGTGGCTCGTCAGGTGCTCACCTCCCTGCAACCCCATTTCATGTGCGACTACGACGTGACCCAGTCCATCGGCAAGCGCTACCGCCGCCAGGACGAGGTGGGGACGCCCTGGTGCGTGACCGTCGACTTCGACACACTCGACGACGGCGCGGTGACCGTGCGCGATCGTGACAGCACCGAGCAGGTACGGGTCCCCATCAATGGGCTGGTCGACGAGTTGCGCCGGAGGATGGACCGGGCCTGAGGCGGGTGGTCGCGGTGTTCTTCCTGTTCGGCGAGATCAATGCCATGCTCCCCTCGACCGTTTGACGGGTAGGCTGATCCGGCTGCGTCGGCCCACGATGCCGGTGGGTGTACTGCGCCGACCAGCCGGCCGATCATGCAGCGTTCCACTCCGAATCCATGTCAGGAGACCTGTCCCGATGACGTATGTCTTCGACTTCGACTACGCCCACCGCAAGCCTCCGATGGAGATGAAGGACCTCCTCGGTGGCAAGGGCGCCAACCTGGCCGAGATGACGTCGGTGCTCGAGCTTCCCGTCCCCCCGGGGTTCACCATCGGCACCACCTCCTGTCGCGACTACATGGCGGGCGGCTGGCCCGAGGGGCTCACCGGTGAGGTGGCCAAGGCCCGGGCCCGTCTCGAGAAGACGATGGGCAAGCGGATCGGCGACGCGAGCGACCCCTTGCTGGTGTCGGTGCGGTCGGGGGCCAAATTCTCCATGCCCGGGATGATGGACACCGTGCTCAACCTGGGCCTCAACGACCAGTCGGTGGCGGGGCTGGCCAAGCAGACCGACGACGAACGGTTCGCCTACGACTCCTACCGCCGTTTCGTGGCCATGTACGGGCGCATCGTGTTGAACATTCCCGGTGACGAGTTCGACACCCTCCTCGACGCGGCCAAGGAACTGGCCGGAACCACTTCCGACGCCGGAATTCCGGTGGAGCTGCTGCGCTACCTGGTCGACGCCTATCAGCAGATCGTCGAGCGGCACACCGGAGCGCCGTTCCCGCAGGATCCCGATGAGCAGCTCCGCGGCGCCATCGAGGCGGTCTTCGCCTCGTGGAACGGCCCCCGGGCCATCGCCTACCGGGTGCGTGAGCGCATCGCCCACGACCTGGGCACTGCGGTCAACGTGCAGGCCATGGTGTTCGGCAATCGGGATGACACCTCCGGGACCGGCGTCGGGTTTACCCGTGATCCGGCCACCGGGGCGGTCGGCGAGTACGGGGACTTCCTCCTCAACGCCCAAGGGGAGGACGTGGTGGCCGGCATCAGGAACACCGAGCCGCTGTCCGCCCTCCGCGAGCAGTTCCCCAAGATCCACCGCGAGCTACTGGCCATCTTCGGCCGCCTGGAGGCCCACTACCGCGACATGTGTGACACCGAGTTCACCATCGAGCAGGGCAAGCTGTGGATGCTCCAGACCCGGGTGGGCAAGCGCACCGGTCGGGCCGCGCTCAAGATGGCCGTGGACATGGTGGGGGAGCGGGCCATCCGCCTGACCAAGCAGGAGGCGTTGGAGCGGGTCACCGGGGACCACCTCGACCAGGTCCTCCACCCCCAATTCTCTGGGTCCGGGTTCACGGTGCTGACCAGGGGGCTGGGGGCGTCACCGGGGGCGGCGGTGGGGCGCGTCTACCTGACCGCCGACGGCGCCCAGGCCGCCGCCGAGCGGGGCGAGAAGGTGGTGCTGGTCCGCAACGAGACCTCGCCCGAGGACGTCCACGGGATGTTGGCCGCCGAGGGCATCCTCACCGCCCGGGGCGGCCTGGTCAGCCACGCCGCGGTGGTGGCCCGGGGATGGGGGAAGCCGGCGGTGGTCGGGGCCGAGGCGGTGCGGGTGGGGGCCGGCTCGTTCTCCGTGGGCGACACCGTGGTGGCCGAGGGGGACTGGATCTCGGTGGACGGCACCAACGGGACGGTGGCACTCGGGCAGGTGGCGGTGTCCGAGGGAGAGACGCCGCCCGAATTCGAGACGGTCCTGCGCTGGGCCGACGAAGTCCGGGCCGGGCATCTCGGGGTGCGGGCGAACGCCGACAACGGAGCGGATGCGGCCAACGCCCGACGGCACGGAGCCGAGGGAATCGGCCTCTGCCGTACCGAGCACATGTTCCTGGCCGAGGACCGGCTGCCCATCGTCCGCCGGATGATCCTGGCGTCGTCACCGGCCGAGGAAGACGCGGCCCTCGAGGCACTGCGGGTGGCCCAGCGGGCCGACTTCGAGGAGATCCTCGAGGCCATGGACGGACTGCCGGTGACCATCAGGCTTCTCGACCCGCCCCTGCATGAGTTCCTGCCCGATACCGAGGAGCTGGCCATCAAGGAGGCGACGGTCGGGCTGAGCACGGAGGAGGACCGTCTCTACCAGGCGGCCAAGGCCTGGCAGGAGGTCAACCCGATGCTCGGCACCCGCGGGGTCCGCCTCGGGGTCATCAGGCCCGGCCTGTACGCCATGCAGGTGCGAGCCCTGATGGAGGCCGCCCTCGACCGGGCCAGTGCCGGTGGGCACCCGGTCGTCGAGATCATGATCCCGCTCACCGTCTCCCGCGAGGAGATGGCTCTGGCCCGGTCGTGGGTGGAGGCCGCCATCACCGAGGCCGAGGCGGCCGCCTCCGTGCACCGGGGCGGCTCGCCGTCCAAGGGGGCAACGGCCGGCTCGCTCGAGGTGTTGATCGGGACGATGATCGAGACCCCCCGGGCCGCCCTGCTCGCCGGTGAGATCGCCGAAGAGGCGGATTTCTTCTCGTTCGGCACCAACGACCTGACCCAGATGACCTTCGGCTTCAGTCGCGACGACGTCGAGGGACGGATGATGTCGGCCTATCTCGAGCAGGGTCTGTTGAAGCGGAACCCGTTCGAAGTGGTCGATCCCGACGGCGTCGGCGAACTGGTGCGACTGGGCGTGAAGCGGGGGAGGGAGACCCGCCCAGCACTCAAGATCGGCGTCTGCGGCGAGCACGGTGGCGACCCGGAGTCGATCGCCACCTTCGCCAAGGCCGGGCTCGACTACGTGAGCTGCTCACCGTTCCGGGTGCCCATCGCCCGCCTGGCTGCCGCCCAAGCGGTCCTGGCCGGGCATACCGACCGGCGCGAGCCGGCCAGCACCGCGAAACGGGGGAAGGCCTCGAAGTAGCCCGGCCGGTCATCGGGGGGATTGTCCGGCCGCCAACGCCAGCGTCGGCACCCTCCGACCAGCGGCGGACGGTGACCGGCGGCGACGCGGTACCGTCGTCGTCTATGGGCATCCCCGATGAGGACGTGGCCCGGGTTCGGGAGGCAACGGACATCGTCCTCCTCGTCGGTGAGCACGCGGCACTGAAGAAACAGGGTCGTCGCTGGGTCGGCCTGTGCCCGTTCCACAGTGAGAAGACGCCCTCGTTCAGCGTGAATGCGGAACAGGGCTTCTACTACTGCTTCGGGTGCCAGGCCAAGGGCGACGCCATCAGCTTCGTCCGGGCCATCGAGCACCTCGACTTCGTGGATGCGGTGCGCCAGCTGGCCGACAAGGCCGGGATCACCATTCGGGAGGACGCCAACGCCGGTCGCGACAGCCAACGTCGCAAGATCTTCCTCGACGTCATGGAGCAGGCCGCCGAGTGGTACCACCAGCGGCTGCTGGTCGGTGCCGACGCCGGCCAGGCCCGTGACTACCTGCGCAGCCGCGGCTATGACGGCGACGTGGTACGCCAGTTCCGGTTGGGGTGGGCCCCTGACGACTGGGGTGCCCTGTGCTCGGGACTGGGACTCGACGAGGAGCTGGCCGTCGGCGCCGGCCTCGGCTTCGTCAACCGGCGAGGTCGTCTGCAGGACGCCTTCCGGGCCCGCGTCCTGTTCCCCATCTGCGATTCGTCCGGCCATCCGGTGGCCCTCGGGGGGCGGATCCTCCCCGGGAGCTCGGACCCGGCCAAGTACAAGAACTCGATGGAAACGCCGATCTACTCCAAGCGGCGCACGCTCTACGCCCTCAACTGGGCCAAGCAGGACATCATCAGGTCCGGCGAGGTGGTGGTGTGCGAGGGGTACACCGACGTCATCGGTTTCTTCGAGGCGGGGGTGGAGCGGGCAGTGGCCACCTGCGGAACGGCGCTGGCCGAGGAGCACGTGAAGCTCCTGCGGAACTTCGCCTCGCGAGTCGTGCTGGCCTTCGACGCCGACAAGGCGGGACAGTCGGCCGCCGGCCGCTTCTACGAGTGGGAGCGGCGGATGGAGATCGACGTGGCCGTGGCCTCCCTCCCCGCCGGCTCCGACCCGGGCGAACTGGCTCGCCGCGACCCGGATGCGCTGAAAGCTGCGGTGGCCGAGGCCAAGCCGTTCCTGCGCTTCCGCTTGGAGCGGATCCTCGACGCCGCCGACCTGGCCACGCCGGAGGGACGGGCCAAGGCGGCGGATACGGCGCTGGTGGCGGTGGCCGAGCACCCCGACAATCTGGTCCGCGACCAGTACATGATGCAGGTGGCCGAGCGATGCCGGCTCGAGCCCCTCCTGCTGCGCGAGCGGCTCGAGCAGCTACGACGCGAGGGGCCGAGACCGCCGTCGTCGGCGGGGACCGGGCGGCGCCGTGGCTCGACGGAAGCGACCGGGTCGGGGCGAGGGGGGGAGCAGCCATCGTCAGAGAGCGGTGCCGGCGAACCGTGGGTGCGGGAGCCGGATGAGTCCGGGTGGGATGACGATGGGTTCGACGGCGGCGCCAACCGGCACCGCCATGGGTCAGAGGCCGCGTCGGGAACCCCCGGTGACCGGAGTGCGGGTGGAACCAAGTGGGCTTCCGGCGCCGATCGGTCGATCGGAGCGTTCCGGCCCGGGCTGGAGGCGCTCCGCCTGGCCATCCACCGACCCGACGATGTCGGCCACCACCTGGAAGCAGTGCTGTTCCGTGACCAACTGCAGCGGGCCGCCTTCCAGTCACTGATTGACGCCACCGACCTGCACGAGGCCATCGACACCGCCCCACCCGACGTGCGAGCACTGCTGGTGCGGCTGACCGTGGAAGAGCCCACCGGCGACGCCGATGACGTGGTGCTGCAGCTGGTCAGGGACGCTGCCCGCGGCGAGCTCCACCTGATCACCGGGGAGTCCCGTACGTCGGGGACGGCCGCCGAGGAGGCGGCGGCGTCGGCCGCATGGGTCCAGGAGCTCGACGATCCGGATGCCTCAGTCGCGGCGTCGGCCAGGTTGGTAGCCTGGCTCATAGTGAGGGAACAGACGAGGAACTCGGGGCAGGGAACATGAACGGCAGACAGGGGTCGCGTGTCGTCACCATCGTTCCGGAGCCGGTCGAGGTGCCGCCCCTTACTCCCCAGGCAGGGGCGAGCGTGGCGCTCGACGGTCTCCCCATGGATCAGTTCGAAGCTTTGATCCGCATGGGCCGGGCCCGGGGTGGACTCACCCAGGACGATGTGATGACCGTGTTGCGGACGGTTGAGCTGAGTGCCGACCTGATCTCCGACGTGGTGGCGAGGATCCGTGAGGCCGGCATCGAGTTCACCTACGACACTGGTGAGACCACGGTTGTTCCGATGACCGGGGCGGTGGCCGATGACCTCTCCGATCGTCTCCGTGAGGGGTTCCCTGTCCTGGCCGACGAGAGCGAACGACCGGCCATCGCTGTCGGCGTCCCGCCGGCCCGCATCGTCGCCCTCGACCCCAGCCGGCCGACGACCCGCCAGACCGGTGCGGACGTCGTCCCCAACGACGGTCCGGACGTACCGGCCACGACAGGCCGGGCCCCGGTCAAGAAAGAGCGGGCGCCACGACGCACGTCCACTCCGGACGGGTACTCCGACACTGACGGATTCCGGGGGTCGGCGGCCGACCCGGTGCACATGTACCTGAAGGAGATCGGCAAGGTAAAGCTGTTGGACGCCGCCCTCGAGGTGGAGTTGGCGGAACGGATCCTGGCCGGCAACGAGGCCGCGGCACGCCTGGCACGGTTCGAGGGCGGAACCGGCGAGAGTTATCCGGGTCGGGCTGCCGACCGGGTATTGGTGCGGCGGGGGCAATCGGCCAAAGAGGCCCTGATCGAAGCCAATCTCCGTCTGGTGGTCTCCATCGCCAAGCGATACCGCAACCGCGGACTGGCCTTCCTCGATCTCATCCAGGAAGGCAATCTCGGCCTGATGCGGGCGGTCGAGAAATTCGACCACACCAAAGGGTTCAAGTTCTCCACCTACGCCACGTGGTGGATTCGACAGGCGATCACCAGGGCCATCGCCGATCAGGCCCGCACCATCAGGATCCCCGTGCACATGGTGGAGACCATCAACAAAGTGGTGTGGGCACAACGCCAACTTCTCCAAGAGCTCGGTCGTGAGCCGAGTGCGGAGGAAGTGGCCGGGCGGGTCGACTTCACCATCGAACGAGTTCGCGAGATCCAGCGGATCAATCAGGACACCGTGTCCCTCGAGCAGCCGATGGGGGACGAGGACGACTTCAGCCTCTCCGACCTGATCGAGGACCGCGAGGCGGTGGTCCCCGACGATGCCGCTGCCCGGACCATGCTCGACGACGCGGTGCGAGAGGCGCTCGGGCACCTGTCGCCCCGCGAGCAAGACGTGGTCCGACTGCGCTTCGGCCTCGAGGACGGCAAGATCCGAACGCTCGAGGAAGTGGGCAAGGCGTTCGGCGTGACCCGCGAGCGCATCCGGCAGATCGAGGCGAAGACGCTGGCCAAACTGCGCCGGCCCGAGTCGGCGCAGTTGCTGCGCGACTACCTCGACGAGGCCTGACCGGTTCGGAGAAGTTCGCCGGGCTGGGCGATCCCTCTCGCCTGGCGGCGGCTGTTGAGGGCGATGGCCAGGTCTTCGGCCAGATCCAGGGCGATGGCGTCCGCCGCCTGGTCACCGTCCCGCCATCCCAGGCGGACGCCGATGGAGTCCTTGAGCCGCTCGACACCCAGCGCGGCCACTGCCTTGGATTTGTTCCCGATCAGCATGGCCGTCCGGTTGACCGGCGCCGAGCGGCCCACATCGCCGGTGAACCGCACGATCTGTCGGTAGCGCTCTCGGCCCGCCCGGGCCCCCAGCACGAAGCCCACGCCGAAGGCGACGGCGGTACCGGTACGGAGTCTCACGGGACCATTGTGCCCGGACCTGGGAGATCCTGCACCTTTGATGGTGATGGCCCCGGGATCCGAGCCCGCCAGGCACCGTGCCTCGGGTTCGCCCGAAAGGCCAGGGCCGACCTGTCATGATTGAGACGGACCCCCTCGAGAGGGAGGCATCATGTCGGCACCAGAGGCATCACAAATGGGCAGCAAGCTCGACGAGGACCACGTCCCGGAGACCAACGGCCGGATGGCTGTCTGTCGGAGGTGCGGATTCCGCACCGATGGGACGACGGGGGCAGCGCACGCTCCGATGGATGGGCAGGAAGCCAAGGCGACTCGATGGCTCGATGGCCAAGCAAAGGCCAATCGTGTGGCGAAGGCCAGAGGCATGCTCGGTTCCTGACCCTCGGCCAGGACCGGTACGCCGCTGGAGGGCGGCAGCCTGATCGCCGTGGGTGTGATGCCCACGGGCGCTCAAGGACTGCCGCCTGCGTCCGTGATCACCGAGTAGTGTCCTCTTTCACCCCGCGGCGCCGATGGGCCGCGGAACGAGTCTTCCGGGGTAGCTCAATCGGCAGAGCGAGCGGCTGTTAACCGCTAGGTTGAGAGTTCGAGTCTCTCCCCCGGAGCAACGCGCAGCCGCGCCCCTATTCGGGTTTCGCAGGTGCCGTCCCACGGATGACGCGGCGGGCAACACCCTTGGCTCGTCGTGAGTTTTCTTGAGGACACCGCCACAACGCTGTTGCTTGGGTAGGGCCAGAACGGCTCCTAGCGTTGGGTCTGGTTACGGGTCTAACTCATCCACGAATGCGAATCCGTCCACTTTCTGAATGAGGAACTGATTGTGAGGTAGGGCAATGATCGGAGCATCCATCGCCTCGGCGAAATGAACAGCGAATGGATACACGAGGGTCGGCTCGAATCTCTCCCGGTGCTGCCAGATCGACGTGCAGAAATCGTCGCCACCAAGGAATCCGGCGGGCCTCACCTTGCTCCACACCCGAATGAGGTCGATGGTGATCCTCCGAAGCGTGTGATCCGCATCGACGTAGCAAAGGTCCCAGGACGCGTCCGGCACCAAGTGGATCACCTCGGTGGTGCGTCCACGCAGAACGATCCGTTTGGCCTCCCACGGCGAGGTGCGGGACATTGCTTGGTTGTAGACCACCTCAAACCCAGCATCGTCCTTGTTGGCAGGCTTGTTCCAATAAGCCAGACGCCTCCACGGGTCGATGAGGTAGGTCGATGAGGTAGTAGGAGGCGATCTCCGGGCAACCTTCCAGTAGTGCAAGCGCCATCTCGCCCCGGGCGACCCGGACTTCGGCGACGGTCTTGAGGTGGTGACGCTTGATGAACTCAATCCACATCGAAAGTCGGGTTGGTTCCGCTCATGAGCTCGGCAACATCGTTTTCCTCAAGCATCCGCCCCACCATACCTAGCCGTCGCGACGAGTGGCAGGCTCGTACCCGGAGACAATCACAGGGTGCGGTCAGCCTGGTGACGCCGGGTGGTTGCCGGCACGTAGGCTGCTCACGTGACGTCACCCGGCACGACAGCGTGTAGCTCGTGCGGCCATCCGGGTTCCCATTCCGGGGGCGGACGCCCCGACTCTGGAGAGGCCCCGTTCTGCCAGGGATGTGACCGCTGTTGGGCCGAGAACCAGAAGAGGGAGCGGCCGCCGCATCACCGCTGAGCGTTGCACCGGACCCCCACCATGCCCGCACGCTGAACTACCAGAGGCCCGCTCCGACCCGATACCCTTCCCGGACCGGGAACATGCGGACCGCACCCAAACCGCACGCGATGGGACCGCCGATCGAGGCACCAAGAACCAGCCCGGGGCAGTAGCTCAGTGGTCAGAGCAGGGGACTCATAATGCGAATCAGTTGCGGAAGTGACCATCGACAATAGGAAGCAACCGGACGTTGTCGCAGGTTGTCTCGGGTGGAGTGGAAGACGCCGGAAGACACTGGAACCCACAAACTAGGGCAACGAGTAGGGCAGAGGTGAGCAGGGGATTCGCTGTCCGATGCTCACATCTTGGCGAACAGGCCCCGGCCGTGACGCCTCCGCCACCCTGGGTAACGGTTCCGAAATCCGCTCGCAATCCGCCCGTAGGATGCCTATGGTGGCGAAGATATGGGTGGCGGACCTCAAGATCAGCAGCGCAACAGCCGACAAGATCTCGAGGGAACATGGGCTCAGCGCAGATGAAGTACGGGACAGGGTCGTATGCGTGGCAGGGCTGCGTTTCAGTTGGGATCTGCACCCTCAGCGGGGCTGGCGGGCCATCGTGGAGACCCGTATCCGCCACCGGCGGTGCCTCGTTGTCCTGTATCCACTGCCCCAGGACGCCTTTGGCGACGCCTGGAATCTCGGGAGCGCTTACCCCGTTGACTGACCAGCCAGTAGTTTGGAGGAGCAATGACTGAACCGGAAGAATTCTACGAAGACGACGAGCCCGTCGAGCAGGTCATCTCAGCCTTTGAGAATGGCAACCCGAGCGGAGTGACCGGCCCGAGCCAGCCGAGCGCCAATGTCGGAGCTCGCTCGAACGAGATCCACTACAACATCGAGACGGTCACGGTGACGGTTCCGGAGGCATCTTGGATCCAATCACCGGCGATCAATCGGGGAAGTGCTTCGCTCACTGAGCCAGTATGAGGGTATCGGTCGTACTCGCCGACAAGGGAACCAACAACCCTCAGGCTGGCACGCTCAATCTTCTGAATGTCGGGTGGGTCCAGACGCAGTTGCATGCCATGCCAACCGTCCCGGGCGGATTGACCACTCCGAATCATGCCGTGGCAATCTTCTTCGAGGTTGACCATGCGGACTGCAATCACCCTATCGAGCTGGTCCTCGAGCTCCTGACTGAGGACGGTCACGCTGTGCAGATACCCAGTCCGGCGGGGCCGCAACAGGTGAGAGTCAGCAATTTCGTCACTGTTGCATCTCCCGCCATGGCTCCTCTTGGTGCTCCGGGCACAGGGAACGCGCTTGTCGAGATCGTTCCGGGCTTGCCACTGCAGCCGGGGAGCTATCGCTGGAACGTGACCCTGAATGGGAACCATCAAGAGGACTGGTTTGCCGCCTTCCGGGTCCTTCCCGCTGCACAACCCCCGGTTGTGAGTTTCGGAGCTCCGGGACCGCCGGGGGCGTAAGCCGCTCAGCTAGCGATCGCCGGTGGCCGGCCCTTCCGTATCGCCCGCCGGTCTCGCTCGGTGGTTCCGGCCCAGACGCCTCCGATGTCCTGATTGGCCACGGCGTAGGTTTCGCATTCAGCGTGCACCGGACAGGACCCACACAGTGCAATCGTCGACTGCCTCACGTGCGCCCCGGTCGACGGAAAGAACTGGTCGGTTCCCATCCCTCGGCAAGCTGCTCGCCGCTGCCACTCCGGACGGGTGAGGAGGTCCTCGATGTTGGGCAACTCCCGGCCTTCGGGCTCCGGCTGCATGAGCCAGTCGACGACCTCGGGTAGCACTCGAGGGACGATACCGTCCTCAGCCGTGCATGGCATGGACCAGCATGGGCAGGTACGACGCTGCCACTCCCGACGCGAGACCGGCGGGGAAGGCCTTCACTTGATCGAGGGCCCACGCAATGACCTTCCGTGACGGGCGCGGCGCATGGATCTGGGTCTGAAGGGTCTCCATCGCAGCCTGAAGCTGGGCAACCTCGTCGTGAAGTGAATCGATGCCGGCGTTCTCGTCCACCGCAGACTGAATCGCTCCGACGAGGACCTCGAGCATGCGGTGCTCTTCCGCAGAGATCCCCGGGAGGATGACGGCTCCGTGGGCGGTCGCATTGAGTCCAAGCGATGCCGAGGCGGAGGGCCCCGACGGGACCGTGGACTCGTGGAACGTCATTCGCCGAGATCGTGCCGGCTGACCCGGCGGCGCTTTCCGAGGCGCCGGAGCTCCGGGAGTGGCTTGCGGGCCGCCTGGCCGTAGGCCCGATTCTTGTGGGGCTTGCAGAGCTGGCAGCCCTTCCACGTCTTGTGGGGTGATTGCTTCGCCATGCCACCAGCCTTCCACGCCTCGAGGCTGCTCGAAACTGTCCGCTTCCGCTGTAGTCCGCTCCATATCGTGCCGATGTACCGACACATCAAGAAACGGAGCCTGCCATGCCGAGTATCACTATCGACGATCCCCGAGTGAAGCGGGGACTCGCCTACATCGACCGCCGAGACCTGCCGATGGCCTGTCTGCCATTGGCGGTGGGCGTCAGTAGTCCCAGGCTGACCGACGAGGAGGTACGAGAGCTCTGGGAGCTGGTTGACACGTGCCAAGAGACCCGAGGGAAGTAGGCACTGGGCCTTGGCCTCGAAGGTGCCGGGCCCGGAGCGGGGTGGCGGAACTCCACTCAACGGGCCGGCCGCCTTCGGATCGAGTGTAGGCGGCGCTGGCGGTGGTCCGCCACGAATATTTCAGAGGGTCGTTGACTCCGGCCGGCCGAGGCCCCAAGATGACCTCAGCAGAAGCCCCCCGCGACCGCGCAAACGGCCCGGGGGGCATGGCCGGCACCGAGTGAACGGTGCCAGCGGTGGGCACGGTACCAACGGTGCTCGAGCTGGCGGTGGATCTCCCGGTGTCACAACTGAAGGAGAACCTATGCCCAGTTCCATCGACCCTCGCCAACTTCAGCGAGTAGACCGAGTGCTCGACCAGCTCGGGATCGACCAAAGCCACGGATCGCTCGGCCACGAGCTGAAGGATGCGATCCTCGACGCCATGGCCGAGGCCGAGGACCTCGCTGTCCGGCGCCAAGGCATGGTCATCCTGGCTGCGATCAGGGGTGACATCCGGTTCGACCCGGGCTGCGAGCCGGTGTGGTTCAACCAGGTCGAATGCGAAGCAGAGCTGGTGGCGTCATGACCGGATCACCATGCGACTGCGGCTTGGATTTGAGCTCCGAAGAGCACCAGGAGGTCATGCGGTGGATGACCGGAGGCCTCAGTGGAGTCGCCGAGCTAGTGGACCATCTCTCGGAGCACATCGCTTTCAAGGACCGCGAAGGCCTGGCATGGGTTGACCTCCCGCAGTTTGTCGCCGAGCACAACTGGCCGGATCCGGCCGGCGCCTTTCGGTTGGCCATGGCTCTCGATCACCTCATCCGGGCCTGCCTCGAGCATCCTGCCCTCCCATTCCGGCGATCGCTGGAGGCGTCATGACAGTGGTGACGTCATGACTCCGGCCGGCAGCGAGCTGACCGTGCTCGACATGCTGCACCTCGAATCGATGGTTCCGTTCGCAACCGAGCGCCAGCGAGCCATGTTCGCATTGCTCGAGGTCCTCGGGAGTGACCCAAAGACCGAGGCGATCGCCCACCAGCTCAACGAGGCGATCGGATACGTCGTCTGCGAAGCGGAAGAACGGGCTATCGAGGCAATGGCACGACGGGTGAAGGCTTCGGCCGACGATCTCGTAGCCTGCCGGGAGGTGGCCGATCTCTACGGCCCGTATGTCAGCGACTAGGGGGCCCGCCACGACCGCCAGCGCTCTGACCTACAGGTCCTCGGCGACCTCGCCTACATCTTCAGCGACGCCGGCCTCGGCGCCGGCAGCGGCTCCCGCTCCTGCACCCTGACTCCCCTGACCGCCGGCGCTGCCCATCTGAATCCCACCTGACGCCCTCTGTACACCTCCCACCGAGCCGGCGATCTCGGCGAAGGTCTCGTCGAGCGCTTCGATGAGCAGGCCTACCACCTTGTCCCTGTTGGCCTCGAGGGCCGGGGCGAGGTACGGGTGGGTCTTCTGGGTCACCCAGACGTTGGTGTTGCCGAAGACGGGGTGGCGCCAGGAGGGGGCTTCGTTTCCGGTGCCGTTCTCGAGCAATCCGACGATGGACGGCCCGGTGACCACCACGCTCACGCCTTTGACCGTCGTGGACACCCGGAACTTTGCCTGCGTGGTCGTGCATCGTTGCTTGGCGTCGTCGGCGACCACCTGGCCGGCGGCACGAAGGCGGATGTTCATGTTCTTGCGGAGATCCGACCTGCCCTTGCCGAGCGCTCTGGCGAACCCCCTGAAGTTGGTCTCGACGATGATGCTGGTCATCGCGGCGGGTACCGCAGCTTCTCGAGCATGAGGCGGCCCTTCAGAATGTCCATGTGCCACTTGGCTCTTTGCAGCATGCGATCGATCTCGTCGTCATCGCTGGCGTTGTTCTCACCGGTACCGGTGCCCTTGCACTGGGGGCACTGGACCGGCTGGCCCTGGAGATGGACAGTTCCCTCGCCATCGCACCGGTTGCAGTCGTCGCCGGCGGCTCGCAGATGCCGGGCTCGGCCGATCGGCATGTCCTCCCGGGTGCGACCGATGAAGCGTTGCCGGATCGCCACCGTCCCGCCGGTGACTGGGTTCGCCCCAAAATTGCAGAGTGAGACGTCGCCCTTGTCGAGGTTCACCTCGTTGATCCAGCGCCGGTCATAGTCGTCGTTCCATTCCTGCCGAGTGACCCTGAAGGCAAAGCTCATTTCGTCCAAGTCGGATCGCTCGACGGCGGACCGGACGGCCTGCACGTAGACGTTCGCTGGATCGAGTAGCGCCTCAGAGTGGAGGCCGGTGACGCCGGCGACGGGACTGGTGCTCCCCTCTCTGACCTCTGACAGCTTCAGCGTCCCCGGCTTCGTCCTCGCCAAAGTCATCCCCTGATGATTGAGGAGGAAAGCAACGTCGGCGCCGCCGGCAAGCGTCTTGGCGAATGCCCCCCTGGTCACCGACTCCGTCCAGGGCCCCAGCCAGTCCTCCATCTCGTATTCAGCGTCGGTGACGCAGGCGAAGCCGGTGAACCGGAGATTCGTCCCGCCGTTCCCGTTCGGGATCTCCCGTAGCTCGAACTCCGATCGGGTCGAGAGCCGGGACTCGGGAACGTTCCGCAGCTCGGCCCGGACAGAGGCAGCCGGCTTCCGGTTCTTCAGCTCCGGGATGTCGGCGGGCTTCACGCCGGCGTCCTCGAGGTGCGCAGCCAGGTGGGCCCAGACGCCCTTGCGATCGGCATCGGGGATCGTCGTGCCCGTCCTCGCTCCGTTGAGGACACCGATGCCTGTGGAGCACGCCAAGGTCGACGCTGAGCCGGGCAGGCCGGCCTGGCTGACGAAGTGGTGAACGAACCGGTAGTCGGACTTGTAAGAGCCATCGCTACCGGCCTCCTGCCAGGCATAGGTCCTCTTGCCGATCGACTCGGTCAGTGGCGTCCGAAGCTTCTTCTCCTGCGCCGGACCGTCCCAGGTTCCGGAATCGGTGGCTGTCTTGTGGGCGGGTAAGGCCGGCATCAGCGCTTGGCAATGGCCTCGAGAGCCTTCGCTCGGCGCCGAAGGGGCTGCAGCTGCTTGTCGAGCGCCTCGAGCTCCGCCTCGACGACGACGAGCTCGCGCTCTGCTGCCTCCCGCTTCGGCCGGTTGGCCTCCCACTCCTGACGCTTCCGCTCCTCCTCGGCCTCACGCTCGAGACGAAGCCGGTCCTCTTGGACCTTCTCCTCTGCCCGACGGGCGTCGTACTTCGCCTTGTCGGCTGCCCACTTCTGGCCGGCCATCGAGTCGGGGTCGATGATGATTGGCGGGAGTGGGCATCCGGTGGCCGGGTTGATGCCCGGTTGGTTGGCGATCGCCGTGTCGCGCTCGAGCCGATCGAGGCGATCGAGGATGGCCGGGTCGATGTCAGGCATGATCAGAACCCCGACTGGACGACGAAGCCGGATCCGCCGAGAACAGCGATCCCCGGTGCGTAGCGGTTGGTGATGGCGGCGACTCGGACGTGCATCTGAATGCGGACGCCAAGGTTGCCCGACAGCGGTTCCCGGTAGATGTTCGTCTGGGGCTGACCCTCGAGGAGCACCAGGTCACTCGGACGCAGACAGATGATCTCGTCCTGGTTTGCGGCAGTTCCGAGGGTGGCAGGGATGGCCTCGTCGAGGAACACCGGCAGTCCGAGCAGTCCGCCGATCGGGTCCGGCGTCTGGTCGTCACTTCCCAGGTAGCCCGGGCCGAACACCCCGAACGGCAGTCCCGAGGTGTCCTCGGAGGTCAGCAACCACATCCACCTGGCAGTACGCATGAGCCACGCTTCAGGAGGAAGGAACCTGGCGTCGGCGAGCTGGGCGGCGGTCTTTCCGAGAGTCGGATACATCTCGCCGCCGGTTGGCGAGCCGTCGGTGTAGGTGACTGAGGTGATCCCGGACACGTTGGTGACGCCGAGAAGCTGGTTGTACGAGGTCCCGAGTCCAGTGAGGAGCTGAGTCTCGAGGTCAGCGTCGGCGGCCTCGGTCATGTCCTTGAACAGTGCCCAGTCGAGCGGGGCGCCGGCCGGCGACTGCTCGAGAGCCTGCAGCGAGGTGTCGACCTGTCCGCTCAGCGTGACGACGGTCGAAGACCCGGCGGTGTCGGTGATGTCGGCCGTCGGGACGCCAGCAATGTCGGCAACCGGCTGGACATCGGTGCCAGTGCTTACGATTGGCAGGTTCACCGAGGAGATCCCCGACGGCAGCTCGAATGTCGCAGGGATGAGCGACCCGAGCATCCGGGCCGGCCGTTTGGCGGTGGCGAAGTACTGGTTGAGCCAGGCCGGCACGGTGAAGTAGCCGCCCTCGCCGTCCGTGCGGTTGGGCTCGACCCGGTACTCGAGCTCGCCGGACCGGATGCCACGCCATGCCCGTTCCTCCCGCTCCCGGTTGAGGACCCGCATCTCCTCGGCATGGCGACGGAGCCGATCGGACGCGCCGGGCATGGTCTCCCTGAGTACCAGGTCCCGGAAGAACGAGTGCCGGGTCTCGTCCTGGTGGTAGGTCAGGGGTTCGGACTTGATGGTGGCCATCAGTGGGTCGACTCCCCGGCTTGCTCCTGCTCCTCGATCAGCGCCAGGATCTCCGGCTGCCGAACGGCACGGTTGTTCATGGTGTGGGGAGCGACGTCGACGGCCAGCTGGACGATTGCCTTCTCGAGCCGATCGAGGCGCTCCTCGGTGGTCAGTTTGGTCATTCGCTCTCCTCGGTGAGTGGGGGCAGGCCGTGGACCTCGCGATACCGGACGGTCCCGGCAGCGTCTTCGGGGGCAACAGTGGGCGTCGACCTGATGGCTCCGGCAAAAGCGGCATGAGCGCCGACCACGTTCGAGAGATCCTGAGCTCCTCCAACGGGCAGACGCTGCGTCGCCTCATGAACCCGATCGAGGGCCTCGAGGCACTCGGCATAGGTGGAAAATCCTGGCATTCAGGCGATCTCCTCGAGGTATTCAGCGCGAATGAGGTACTTGCCATTGACCATCCGGTGCAGCAGCGACCCGCGCCGGCACCGCGCCGCCACCGATCGGTGACTCTTCAGCCCCAGAATCCTGGCGGCGGCAGCGGTGCCGACTTCCCTTCCCATGGGATCGATGGTGGCAGAAGGGGTCGTTTCGCTCGTAACCGCGGTCACGTTCGCGGTAACACGTCGAGCTGTCACTTCGAGCTCGTCGAGCAGCTCGAGCATCGGGGCCGGAAGGTCGATGCCGTCACGGTGGAGATCCCGGAGACCTCGTCGCCAGACCTCGGCTGCATAGACGGAGGTGTCGGCCGGGACCATCACGCCGGCCGGGATCAGCACTGCGGACCCTCCAGCCACTGCTCGAGCTCCGGGAGGTCCTGGATCGCCTCGGACCTCGCCAGAACCTTCGAGATCTGATGAATTGCGAACCGTTTCTCGTCGGCGGATATGGGTTCACCGGCGACGGCCCGGTTTCCGATATCGATGACCAGAACGGTGATGTCATCGGCCTCGGCGGCCGCTGGGTTGATGGCCGCCAGGCGCTGGCGGACGCGATCTACCTCCCGTGGGTCGTACAGCCACTCGCTCATCAGTGAGGACGGTCCTCGGGGTGCGCCTTCAGCCAGGCCTCGATTGCCTCTGGCGACACTTCGACGTCCGGCGGGACCGGCCAGAACCACACCCGGCTCCAACGTCCTGCGGTGTTGTCTCGGCCTCGGATCTTCATGGTCTTCCCTTCTGTCGCTGTCGGTTCCGGCGCTTCTTGGTGACGCTGGCGGCGTATTTCCGGTTGCACCGCGCATGCCACGGCACCGGCGTTACGGATTTGTCGTCTCCAGGGTGGGACAGATCCCACCTCGAGCCGGGGTCGATCGGATAGCCGCATCGGCCACAGCTGACCTCTCCCCGCTCGACCACCGGCGCCCACTTCGCACGGAGCCGCTGGTGGCGCTGCCCGTAGCCTCGGCGAGTCGCACTCGGGGAGCTCCGGCGCTCGGTCCTGCTCCTCGCATGCTTTGCGAGTGCCTTCGAGCGACAGCCGTCGCAATACCAGTGACGCGAAGAGGTCGCCGGCCGCGGGCAGCGGGAACAACGCCGAATCGGACCCCTTCGGCTCCTGGCCGGCGACGGGGAGCGCCGCCGAGTGACCCGAACGCCTTCGCAGGACGGGCAGCGCACAGGGATCGCCCCCCTCGGCCCCAAACGGACCGGCGCACCGCAAAGCTCGCATTCCGGCGGCGTCATTCAAACCTGAACGCAACTCGGGGAGGGATGTTTTCGACTGGGCGGTCCTGCGTATGGCCGGTTTCTAGTTTGCCTCCCCCCGGTACCCCAGACCGCCATCAGCCGGCCACCGGGGCGGTGTCGGGCCAACCGGCGGCGATGGCCGTGGCTGCCTCGATCTGGGCCGGCGTCATGGTCCGAGAGGGACCGTAAATGCTACGCAGGTGGGCCACCAGCGCCTCTCGGACGTCCTCGGGCTCAATGGTGGCGATGAGCTCAGCGAGCTCATGCATTGCCTCGTCGGCCCGGGGATCGACCTCGGTCGCCTCGACGTCGACGACCGCTACCTCGCCGGGAGCCGACAGACCTTCCGGGACCGGAGCGAACTCGGCCACCTCGTCCGGGCCATACGACAGGCCGGCGATCACGTCGGGGAACGTGGCCCTGCAGGCCTCGCTGGTCACCCTGGCGGTCAACATGGCCCGCGGGTACTTCGTCCAGGAGCTGTCGCCCCCCTTGAGCAGTCCAGCCCGCTTGGCGTCCTCGAGCGTCCAGGTGAACGTGACCCAGGCGTCGTCGGGCCATTCTCGGCGGTGTGCTCGAAGGTTGGCGTCCTCGTTGGTCGCCTCGACGATCAACGAGTGGCCGGCCTTGGTGACGAGTGCCCGCATGAGCTCGGGACTGAGGCTCGGCTTCCCCTTGATCATGTTGATTGACTGCAGGGCCATCATCGGCCCGATGCCGAGCTCGTAGCCGGCCATGACCACAGCGAGGGTGGCATCGGCACGACCCCTGAGACTGTCCGGCACCATCTCGGTGCGACAGATGGCATCGGCGAGACGGGCGAAGTCACCGAGGTACGGCAGACCGCCGAGTTGGGTCGGGCCCACCGGTGCGGGTGTGTGGTGTGGTGTGTCGGTAGTGGCAATGGTCATGATGTCTCCGATCAGGTAGGAACGAGGTCGTCTTCGTCGTCAAGGAACAGGTCGTCTGACAGTGGCGGAGACCCGACAGTGGACAACGGCCCTATGACACGTACAGAGTGTCCATTCCGTCCACACTGTCCATTGGGTGCGTCAGTGTGGACAGGCGATCCGTCACGCAGGTCCAGGTCAGAATCAGTGTGGTCAGACTGGACAGTGTGTACGGGTGTCATAGGGAGTACTTCGGCCAAGTGTCCAGACCGTTCGAGAATCCACTTGCCACCGAAGCCTGACGGCCGGCGCTTCACACCCATGCGGGTCAGTGCCCGCTGAATGGACTTCGCCGATGCGTCGAGGCCGGCATTGCGCACAGCGGAGCGCACTGAGGGAATGTCCTCGCAACCAGCACCGAGCGCGTCCTCGATCACCGCGATCAGATCGTCACGAGCGGTGCGCTCCTCGTCGTTCTCCGGCTGGGTGAAGATGTCGTGGACACCGATGCCAGCAGCCTCTCCGAGCCATGCCACACCAGACGTGGCGATCACTCCTCCGTTCCCATCGGCAACGTGTCTGCCTTCGATCCGGTATCGAAGGGCCGGCACATCGAGCCGGCCGAGGTTCGACTTCGCCAGGATCAGCACCTTCGACGATGGATCGCTGGGATCTTCGCCCACTGCCAGCATCGCCCGGGCCGCAGCGGTGAACCCACGGCTGCCGTTGACTCGATCGAGCGCCACCGTGGTCGGTGCCTTGCTCCAGTGCATGATGCCCACGGCTGCGGCCGAGAGGGAATCCATGTAGGCGGCCAGCGGAGCGAGGGCCTGACGGACACTGGCATCCCTGTGGGTGTCGAGCGTGCCGCCCAGATGAGCACCCAGCGGATCGAGGACCAACAGCCTGGCCCCTTCGGTCCGCATCTTCTCAGTGAGCGCCAACAGGTCACCCGGAATTGTCAGTCCCCCGTCGAGCCCGTCGACACGTACGAAGAAGACCCGATCCATATCGGCGCCGGCCGATGCCATCCTCGGAGCGAGGGTGCGGGAGATGGAATCCTCGGCTGTTGCGTAGACACAAGCGACGGGTTCACTGTGAAGGTCACCAGCGAGCTGACCTCGAGTGGCCCGGGCCAGGACGTCGGCGAGGATCGTGGTCTTTCCGGAACCCTCCTGGCCGGCCAGCAGAGTGACTCCGCCCAACGGGATCCGATGAGCCCAGGCCCAACGGGTCTGCTCCATCTGGACGGCCGAGGCCGGCACAAGGTCGACCTGGCGGCGGTCGAGCTCGTCATCACCGTTCACCACACCGACTCCTGGCGCTGGAGCCTGAGGAGCTCGTCCAGCTTGGCCTCGATCCGCTCTTCCCTGGCGTCCCGGTCTCGTTCTGCCCTACAGCGCCGGCCGTAGTTGTCGAGGAACCTGGCCGCCTGGCGTTGGCCAGCGCTGTACGATTTGGGTCGAGTAGAAGTTGACTTGGCTGTCGGTCGGACTGTTCGGGTCCGGCCGTCGCCGCGTTCGGAGCTCACGTCGACAAGGCCTCCTCGGCCGGCACGATCTCGTAAGGAACGCCCAACTGATCGAGGTACTTGGCCGTTGGGATCCGCCAGTGACCACCATCACCCCCCGTTCGGGGGAGCGTCGGGATGGCGCCCGACTCGCAGTCGCTCCGTACCGCCCTGCCGGTCTTTCCCTCGACATTGCCGATCTGCTCTGGCGACGAGATCAGCGACAGCGTTCCGGCCGGGGTCTTGACTACCATCCCGCTTTCTTTCATTCCGGTTGCCCTTCCTCGGCTGCGATCTGCTGCCGTAATAGTTGAGTGTGTTCCACGCCGGCTGGTATTGTCCACGCGTGACACAAAAAAGGGGAAAGCTGACAGCCGAGTCGGTCGATGGACTGCAATCGGTGGTCCGTTCGATCAGCTTCGAGACGGGTAGGTCGACCACTACCTATCTCGACTCCTCAACGGACGACCCGGTGGCCGGTGTCGGGATCCACTACGTGGTGACGCTCGACGGCGCCGAGCTCGAGGAGTTCACCGTGAGGAGGAGTGGCGTCGATGCACCCCGTCTGACCCGCCGACTCCTCCGAGACGCACCCGTTGATTCCATCGCCGAACGAGCTCGGCGTGAACTGCGGTCAGAGTCCTCTCAGGCCCTCAGCGAGTACATGCTCGACAATCTCGAAGGCATCCCCGTGACCCAACAAGACGGGAGTGTGCTCCCCTTCCGAATGCAGGGGATTCGCAAGCACGTCGGCACAGATTGGACCGGGTTCAAGCGCCCCGGTAAGGCCGGCCGGCCCGACATCGAGTATGCCGAGATCGCCGAGTCCTATGTCCAGGAGTGCGAGGAGAACGGTGGCAACGGCGCAGCCAAGCGAGTAGCAGCCTCCAAGCATCTGAATCAGAAGACTGTCCTCAACCTTCTCAACGAGGCTGTCCGGCGAGGTCTGAAAACCCCAGCCCCTCCGGGCAAGGCCGGCGGCCAGCTCACTCTGAAGGCGATCGGACTCCTGCGCGAGCCAAGGTCCTAGCCGGCAGCCAAAGCTCGTCCGAGCCCTTCGGCGGCGTCCCGATCTCGGGCCTCGATGGCGTGGGCGTACACGGTGAGCGTCACTGATGGGTCGGCATGACCGAGACGAGCTGCGACGGTTTTCGGATCCACCCCTGATCCGACCATCTCGGTTGCGCTGAGATGTCGTAGGTCATGGAACCGAAAGTCCCATGACTCGACCCGGGGAGGCTTGGCAGCGAGTGCTTCTTCCTCCATGGTCCGACAGAGCCTGTGGAATGCCCGGGTGAGGCTGTTCGGTGTTCGAGGCGAAAAGCCGTCGACCAGCGTGGACCAAACGAACGCATCGGCAGGGAGCTCGATGCCCGCCATCTCGGCTTCAGCAGTGGCCCGGCCCTTGCGAGCGGTGAGAAGCGACACGGCCGTCGGGTCGAGCGAGATCGCCCGCACCTGGTGGGTCTTCGGGTCCTTCAGCCCCCACTCCGAGCGAACCTGCCATACCGAGCGCCTCACCGTAAGCCTCGAGGTCTCCCAGTCGATGTCGGACCATTGCACTCCGCAGATCTCGCCCCGCCGCATGCCGGTGAGCATCCCGAAGAGGAGGATCGGGCCGAGGTCGGGTGAGTACCCCTCCGTTGCCCGCACGACAAGGGCCCGGGCCTGCTCGAGGGTGGGGACGTGCATCTCCGGTTTGGCGACGGACTCGAGGTCGACGTCGTCGGCCGGATTGTCCGGTGTCATCTTCCACTTTTTCGCCTGGTTGAGAGCCGCCCGGAGGATCCGGTGGTGGTGAAGTAGGTTGGCTCGGGACATCCCACCTTTCAGGAGCGCGTTGTACCAGCGATCGATGTCGAGCGTCGTGATCTTCGGCACCGGCATCTTGCCCAACGGGCCGGCTTTGATCCGCTTCGCCTTCGATCGGTAGCCGTGGATGGTGTTGGGGGATCGGCCTCGGGTCTCACCATGATCGATCCACTCGTCCAGGAGCTCGGCGAGCGTGCGGATCTTCTCGGGTTCGACCTTCTCTCCGTACTTGCCGGCCGCGATGTCGGCGACGAGCTGTGCACGCGCTGACTTCGCCTTCGAGATGCCGACGCCCCACTCGTTGCGCGTGCCGGGATGCACGTAGGTGCGCACCACCTGCTTACCGGTAGCCGGGTTGTACGCTCGCAATTCAAAATGACCAGGAGACCTCTCTCTTATGCCCGTGGTCGGTTTGCGGTCGTTGGCGCGTCGCATTTCGACATAGTAGGGCAAGATGTAGGGCAGAGGTCAACACAGGTGAAGTAAACCCCAGTTCAGGGGGCAGTAGCTCAGTGGTCAGAGCAGGGGACTCATAATCCCTCGGTCGCAGGTTCGATCCCTGCCTGCCCCACACAGCCCTGTAGGAGTTCGGGTGATCCTTTAGGAATTAGTTCCGGGTGATCCTTGCGGTAGTTTCGGTAGTTGCTTGACACAGTTCCGGTTGATGCTTGACACCTTGGCCCCACCGACCTGCGCTCTTAGGAGCTAAGGAGGTGGCCGAGTGCTCG
>Ga0182018_10000380_pt1 | contig 58550 bp, 61 predicted proteins | sample 812P2MmetaG_FD_120490 | JGI IMG/M metagenome (GOLD analysis project Ga0182018, IMG submission 120490) | Permafrost microbial communities from Stordalen Mire, Sweden - 812P2M metaG | ecosystem: Environmental > Terrestrial > Soil > Wetlands > Permafrost | place: Sweden: Stordalen | collected... | reverse complement strand
GTACGAAACGGGCCGCAGCAGCCAGGTCGTCGAGATGATCATTCGGCCGACCGGACTGGTCGATCCGGAAGTCGAGGTTCGCCCCACGCGCAATCAAGTCGACGATCTGATGGAAGAGATCCGGCAGCGCGCGGACCGCAAGGAACGCGTGCTGGTCACGACCCTCACCAAGAAGATGGCCGAAGATCTCACCGATTATCTTATCGAGAACGGTCTGCGCGTCCGCTATCTGCATAGCGAAGTCGATACGCTCGAGCGCGTTGCGATTCTGCGCGACCTGCGTGCCGGCGTCTTCGATGTCTTGGTCGGCATCAATCTCCTACGCGAGGGGCTCGACCTTCCCGAAGTCTCGCTGGTAGGCATCCTCGATGCCGACAAAGAGGGATATCTACGCAGCGGAACCTCGCTGATTCAAACGATCGGGCGCGCCTCACGCAACGTGGAAGGCAAGGTCATCATGTACGCGGACGTCGTGACCGAATCGATGGCCCGCGCCATCGGCGAGACGCGGCGCCGCCGCGAACGGCAGGTGCAGTACAATCTCGAGCACGGCATCGAGCCGAAATCGATCCGCAAGGAAATTCACGACATCCTGAGCATGATCGGCGGCGGCGAGGAGCGCGCTGCAAAGTTCAAATTCGACAAGCTCCCGCGTGACGTCGCGCTCAAGATGTCACATGATTTGGAGCGCAAGATGCGCGAAGCGGCGGCAAGTCTGGAGTTCGAGAAGGCCGCCGCGCTGCGCGATGAGCTTATCGAGCTGCGTAACCAGATCGGCGGCAACGAAAGTGTTCTCTTTGGAGGGAGAGCGCCGAAGATTTTCGACAAGGCCTTGGCCGAGCTGGTCAGTAACTAACTTGGCGTCATGACCGTTCTTACCCGCACGCTCCTCAACGTGCCCGAGGCGCTGGGCGAGCTCGTCGTGATTATCGCCGTCGTAGCCGGTTTCGTCGCGTTGCACGCGGTGCTGCAGCGCCGCTTCAAAACCGACGTGCTGCGACGGCACAACGACGTCGCCGGCTATCTCTTTTCGGCGGTCGGCGTCCTCTACGCGGTGCTCCTAGGCTTCTCCGTGGTGGTGGTGTGGCAGAAGTACGATGCGACCGTCTCCAACGTCGAGAGCGAAGTAGATGCGGCGGCGGATCTGTATCATGTGGTCGACGGCTTTCCCGCGCACACTCGAGACGCCATTCGCGGTAAGCTCGGCGGCTACGCGGGGACCGTCGTTGCTGTTGAGTGGCCGGCGATGGCCGCCAATCGGGACGTGCCCGATACGGGAGCGAACTTGCTCGAAGCGATCTCGTATAGCATCGATACCTTTGCGCCGGTCGATATCCGCGAAGGCAACGTGCAACAGGCGGCGTTGCGGGATCAGCAACGGCTTTTCGACGCCCGGCGCGAGCGATTGATCCATGCGGCACCTGCCGTACCGGTCGTACTCTGGTTCGCGCTCGTTATGGGAGCGCTCTCGATGGTCGCCTTCTGCTACATTTTCGGCGTCGAGAACCGGCCGGCGCAGCTGCTGATGACCGCGATTCTGGTCGGCTTGATCGCGATACTCTTCTGCGTCGTTTACGAGTTTGCCACGCCGTTCTCCGGTTCGGTGACGATCTCGTCGGACGGTTGGAGCTACCTCACGCAGCGCATGCACGAGATTCGATAACGTTCCCTATGAAAGGAGTTCACATGACTCGCAACATGCTTCTGGTACTCGTGCTCTACGCGAGCACGATCGCCGCGGCCCCCCCGGGGGGCATGACCACCGTGACGCAGCCGCAACAACCGCCGCCGCCGCCGGCTCCGCCCCCGTTGGCTCCCATGCCGGCCGCGACAGCGACGCCGTCGCCGGATCCGGCGCTGCTAGCCCGTGCCAAGAACGAGTTCGCCCAGCTCCAGAGCGGCAAGATCGATCGCACGACGCTCACGACGGACATGAGTACTTTGTTGACCGACGATAAGCTGGCAACTGTCAAGAGTGCCTTTGGAAATACCGGCGCGCCAGTATCTTTCGAGCAGCAGCGCACTGGGACGCAAGGCGACGTTCGCTACGCCGTCTACCTCGTAACGTTTGCGAGCGGCACGAAGGTCGACTTTCTCATCGGCGTCGATGGGCAAGGAAAGATCGCCGCTTTGCGGCTCACACCGGCCCAATAGCGAGGCACGCTCGTTGCGCCGTATCGATCTCGTGCTCTTCGATCTCGACGACACGCTCCACGACGATACCTATGCCTATCAAAGCGCCGCCGAAGAGGTCGCGCGGGAAGTTGCCGCCGAGCACGGGATCGATGCGCTGGCGCTCAAGGCCGCCTACGTTACCGAAGCAGAGGGCTTTTGGCACCGCCTTTCGGCCGACGATCTGAAGGTCAAGCTCTCGCGCATTCGCGCGAGCATGTGGCAGACCGCCCTCGAGAGCGTTGGGGTGGGCGATTCCGAGGTGGCCGAGCGAAGCGCCGATCGTTACAACGCCTATCGCGCCAAGTACTACACGCTCTTCCCCGGCGCGATCGACCTGCTGCGAGCTCTACGCGAACGCGGCATGAAGCTTGGCATCGTGACCAACGGGCTCTCCGAGACGCACCGCGAAAAGATCGCGCTCTTGCGCATCAGTGAGTTCGTCGACGCCGTTTTTCTCGCCGACGAGGTCGGTATGATCAAGCCCAACCCTTTACTCTTCGCGCACGCGTGCCGGACGCTGGACGGCGCGCCGGCGCGCTCCGCGATGGTTGGGGACCGCTACGACCGCGACATCAAAGGAGCCCTTGAGGCTGGGCTCTTCACCGTCTGGCTCAACGTGCGCGCCGAGGAGCTGCCGCCCGGCTCTGCCCCTCCCGACGCGACCTGCAGCTCGATTGCCGACGTCGGCCGCATACTTCTTACGCCGATCGGTGTCACCTAAATACTGTGTCCCTGGATTCCATCGTCATCAAGGGTGCGCGAGAGCACAATCTCAAGAACGTGGATCTCGTGCTGCCCAGAAACCGCCTGATCGTAATAACGGGCCTCTCGGGCTCGGGCAAATCCTCATTGGCCTTCGATACGATCTATGCCGAAGGCCAGCGCCGCTATGTCGAGTCGCTCTCGTCGTACGCGCGACAGTTTCTCGGACAGATGGAGAAACCGGATGTGGATTATATCGAAGGGCTCTCCCCAGCGATCTCGATCGATCAAAAGTCCACCTCGCGCAACCCGCGCTCCACCGTCGGGACGGTAACGGAGATCTACGACTACTTGCGGCTGCTCTACGCCCGCGTCGGAACGCCGCACTGTTATCAATGCGGTCGCGAGATCAGCACGCAATCCAGCGAGCAGATCGTCGATTCGATCATGGAGTTGCCGGAAGGCACGCGCATGGTGCTGCTGGCGCCGCTCGTCCGCGGGCGCAAGGGCGAGTATACCAAGCTCTTTGAGGAGGTTGCGAAAGAGGGTTTCACGCGTGTGCGCGTGGACGGCGAGACGAAGGAGCTTTCGTCGAAAATCGTTCTCGACAAAAAGCGCAAGCACACGATCGAGGTGGTCGTCGACCGGCTCGTCCGCAAGTCGGACGTCCGCAAGCGGCTCGCCGACTCGGTCGAAACCACCCTTCGCCTTTCCAGCGGCATCGTAACCGTGCTCATCGATCCTTCGACAGGGCCTGTCCTGAGCGAGCGAAGCGAGTCGAAGGGCTCAGGACAAGCTAAGGAGCTGACGTTCAGCGAAGCGTTCGCCTGCGTCTATTGCGGGCTCTCGTTCGAAGAGCTGGCGCCGAGGCTGTTTTCGTTTAACTCGCCCTACGGGGCGTGCCCGGCCTGCAGCGGTCTGGGTGAGAAAATCGAAATCGATCCGTGGAAAGTGGTTCCCGATCGCAGCAAGTCGATTGCCCAAGGCGCGATCGTGCCTTGGAGCCGCAACATGGGCAGCGGCCGGTATCCGTCGATGAATCCGTATTACATGCAGCAGCTCGAACGCGTGCTGCGACGGTACCGCGTGAAGACGTCCACACCGGTCGAACAGCTCTCCGACGAAGTGCTCGACGTCATCCTCTATGGAACCGATCGGGAGCAGACCTTTGCATACACCTCGCGCGGCGGCAAGACGTGGGAGTATCGCTCCTCGTTCGAGGGCGTCGTCAACAACCTGCAGCGGCGCTACAGCGAGACGTCGAGCGACTACGTGAAGGAAGAGATCGAAAAGTTCATGTCGGCGTCGATCTGCCCGTCCTGTAAGGGCGCTCGGCTCAAACCCGAAGCGTTGGCAGTAACCGTCGGCGGCCGGAATATCGACGAACTGACGCGAATGTCCATCGAGCAGCTCGAACTTTTCTTTCGCGAGCTTTCCCTGACGCCGCGACAGGAACAGATCGCGCATCAGATCGTCAAAGAGGTCCGAGCGCGTCTCGGCTTCCTGACCAATGTGGGGTTAAACTATTTGACGCTCTCGCGCTCGGCCACGACGCTGGCTGGCGGAGAGTCGCAGCGCATTCGACTAGCGACGCAGATCGGGAGTGCGCTCGTCGGCGTGCTCTACATTTTGGACGAGCCGTCGATCGGCTTGCACCAGCGCGACAACGACCGTTTGCTGGCGACGCTCCAGACGCTACGCGATCTTGGTAATACCTTGATCGTGATCGAGCACGACGAAGATACGATGCGGACCGCCGACGTCGTCGTCGATATCGGACCTGGCGCGGGAGCAGAAGGCGGCGAAATTCTCACCGCAGGCACGCTCGCCGACGTAATCGCCAACCCCGCTTCGGAGACGGGCGCATATCTTTCGGGGCGCAAGTTCATTCCGATTCCACGCCACCGCCGAGAAACGCGCGGGTGGCTCGAGGTCCGCAACGCCAAAGCAAACAACCTGCGCGGCATCGACGTGCGCTTTCCGGTCGGCGTCTTCGCGGCCGTGACCGGCGTCAGCGGCAGCGGCAAATCCACGTTGGTCAACGAGGTGCTCGTGCGGGCGCTCAATCAGCATCTGCATCGCCAGCCGCCGGGCGGAACGTACGGATCGGTTAAGGGCGCCGCGCAACTCGACAAGATGGTCGTGATCGATCAGTCGCCGATCGGACGAACGCCGCGCAGCAATCCCGCGACCTACACCGGCACCTTCGACATTATTCGCGAACTCTTCTCGCTCGTTCCCGAAGCGCGCATGCGCGGCTATACGCCCGGCCGCTTCTCGTTCAACGTCAAAGGCGGCCGCTGTGAGGCCTGTCAGGGCGACGGTATCATCAAGATCGAGATGCACTTCCTACCCGACGTCTACGTGCCGTGCGAAGTCTGCAAGGGACGCCGCTATAACGCGCAGACGCTCGAGGTAAAGTATAAAGGGAAGACGATCTCCGACGTACTGGAGATGCGCGTCGACGAAGCCAACGAATTCTTTGCCAGCATTCCGCGCGTGCACAATAAACTGCGCACGATCTGCGACGTCGGGCTCGGCTACATCAAGATGGGCCAACCTGCGACGACGCTCTCCGGGGGCGAAGCCCAGCGCGTCAAACTGGCCACGGAGCTCTCGCGGCGGTCGACCGGCCGCACGTTCTACGTGCTCGACGAACCGACGACCGGATTGCACTTCGCCGATATTCACAAGCTTCTCGAGGTGCTCGATCGCTTGGTCGAGCTGGGTAATACCGTACTCGTGATCGAGCATAATCTCGATGTCATCAAGACCGCCGACTATCTGATCGATCTCGGCCCCGAAGGGGGCGATCGCGGAGGAACCGTCGTCGCGACCGGTACGCCCGAACAGGTTGCACAGAACGAGCTGTCGTTTACCGGCGCCTACCTCGTTCCGGTGCTGCGCGATCAGCGGGCCGTCGGACATCATCGTCCCGACGCCGGCGAGCTCGACCGCATCGAACAAGAGAACCTGCTGGTGCTTCACGACTTGGCCGAGACCGGGCGCGTCCCAGTCGAGGCATGATGTCACCCTAAGGGCGCATTGTCGTCCTGTTGCGCCGATCTAAGCCACGAAACCGCTGAGCTAAACGGCCTCGCATTCGCGAAGCCGTCTGCGGTTCTGGGAGCAACGTTGCCGGCGCGGAGCTCGCTTAACGAAGTCTACGTCGTGCTGCCACGCGCGGAGGGTTTTTCTTGAGGGCGACGCTGTGCGTTTCGGGATATAGTCGAGTGGAGCGCCTGCAGGTATGAGTGGTTCTCGTTTGATGCTATTCCCCAAAGCCAAAAACTATCTCGGCGGCATGCGCGATAAACCAAGTGTGGAGGTGGGGAAAGTTGTATGCTTTCCGCTCGCCGGGGTCGGCGACAAGGTTTATAATATGAGGGGTCGCGAGGTTCAGGGCGGGATCAACCAAAGTCTCTTGCAATTTCGTTACGACCTTAAAGTTGCCCCATTTGACGCCGTACATTACGGAGCCCATCCAAAATGGAAAGCCTTCACGGTTTGACTTTTCTTGCGCACCCTCGAAAAACGGTCGCTGATCAACGCCATCGATTTCGCGATCCGATGGAATCTGCGAGCCGGCCCAAAGCAGCAACGTCGTAAACATATCGGTGATGTGAACGATCTCGTTGCTTTGGCTTGCAGTGGAAACGTGGCCCGGGTAGCGCACCATACAAGGTGTTCGCAGCGATCCTTCCATCCCAGTAAAGTACGATCCCTTGAAGAAACCCGAGTAGCCACGCCAAGGCTCCAACTCCTCGGAGCCGTTATCTCCCGAGAATACCACTATCGTGTTGTCGGCTACGCCAAGCTCGTCCAGGTAATCCAAAAGCACGCCGAAGTCTGTGTCCAGTTCCAGCAGGCAATCGGCGAAGTCGTCATTGCCGGTCTTGCCTTGGAATTCTTTGCGCGAAATTGTCGGGAGGTGCATCATCGAATGATTGAAATACACGAAGAACGGCTTATCTGACGAGACGCTGGCCTTCATAAAATTCTTTGCACGTGAAATATATTCAATATCAACGTCGCGGCGCAGCTCTTTCGTCAGCTGCTTCTCGTGACGAACCCCGTCTTTCTTGCTGCCTTCGAGCATGTAAGAGATACCGTCCCGTTCGGCAACGTACCAAGGATCCTCCGCCCACAGACACTCGTCGTAGCTAGCGCGGGGACCATACCACTCATCAAAGCCATGGTCTGTCGGGTAGCGTCCCTCGCTCTCACCGACGTGCCATTTCCCATAGATCGCAGTTGCGTAGCCATCATCCGATAACACGTCCGCGATGGTCCTTTCCCACGCAACGAGTCCCCCGGGGACTCCAGGCATTGCCACCGTTTGGTTTCCGGAACGAATCGAATAACGTCCTGTCATGAGGGCGGAACGCGATGGCGTACATTGGCTTTCCGGCGCAAAATTAAGCAGCTTCATTCCATCAGAAGCGAACCTGTCAAGTCGCGGCGTAGGGGTACCGCGCAAGACGCCGCCGCCGTAGCAGCCGAGTTCGCCGAATCCAAGATTATCAACGAATACGTAGAGAATGTTTGGTTTATCCGCCACCTATCACCGTTATCCAAGCGTGCGTGTGATGGGCGGCGTAGCTTCGCTGGTATCGGCGCGGAACCTACATAGTTCTAGCGAGCAGTGCACCGGGGCGACCAAATCCTGCCCACCGAAACTAACCTTTGGAACGTCAAGGCTGAAGCCCGAGGATGCTACGGCATCACCGGCGCACTCAGGAAGGATGACCAGCCTGGCCGCTCGGGCAGATGAGCTGCGCGCGCAGATCGAAGAGGCCAACTACCGCTACTATGCGCTCGACGATCCGCAGATAACCGATGCGGAGTTCGACGTGCTTCTGCGCGAACTCGTCGAGCTCGAACGCAAGCACCCCCAACTGCAGACGCCCGACTCGCCGACCCAGCGCGTCGGCGCCGCCGCCTCGCAACGCTTCGCGCCGTACGAGCACACGCGACCGATGCTCAGCTTAGCCAATGCCGTTTCGGTCGACGAGTTGCGCGCGTTTGACGAGCGTGCCCGTAAGCTCGCCGGTGCCGGTGTCGAGTACGTCTGCGAGCTCAAGATCGATGGTCTCGCGATCGCACTCGATTACCGCGACGGCTCGCTGACGCGCGGGGGAACGCGCGGCGACGGGCGCACCGGCGAAGACGTGACCGCGAATCTGCGAACGATCAGGACGATTCCGTTGCGTCTGCGCCCTTCATCCTTCGACGGCGCTCAGGATGACAATGCTGCGCCGAGGTTCATGGAGGTGCGGGGCGAGGTTTATTTGCGCAAGAGCGATTTCGAGCGGCTCAACATCGAGCGCGAACGCGAGGGTTTGGCGGCATTTGCGAATCCGCGCAACGCCGCCTCGGGCGGCGTGCGCCAACTCGATCCGGCGCTCACGGCAAGGCGCCGGCTTTCGTTTTTCGCCTATCAGCTTGCGGTCGACGAGGGAGACCGATCGGCGCCAAAAACGCAGTGGGATGCACTTGCGCGTTTGCGAACCCTCGGCTTCCCCGTCAATCCGCACGTCCATTGGGCTGCGACGCTCGATGAAGTCATCGAATATTGTACGAACTCCGAGCGGAAACGCGACTCATTCGACTACGAGATCGACGGGGTGGTGGTCAAGGTGAACGATTTCGCGCAGCAGGAGCGCCTGGGCGTCGTCGCGCGCGATCCGCGCTGGGCGATTGCCTTCAAATTCAAGCCGCGCGAAGCACGCACCAAGCTGATCGATATCGCAATTACGGTCGGACGCACCGGAACGCTTAACCCCAGCGCCGTGTTGACCCCCGTACCAATCGGCGGCGTTACTGTCAAGAGCGCGACGCTGCACAACGTCGATTACATCAAAAATAACGACATCCGCATCGGCGACACGGTGCTCGTGACGCGCGCCGGCGACGTCATACCGCGCGTCGTCGGGCCGGTACTCTCCGAGCGCACCGGCCGGGAGCGCAAATTTAAAATGCCGCAGCGATGCCCCGTCTGCGGCTCCGACGTCGATCACCCTCCGGACGAAGCGATGTCGCGTTGCACCAATGCGGCCTGCCCGGCGCAAGCCTACGAACGCCTGCGCCATTTTGCCTCGCGCGGGGCGATGGACATTGAGGGTATCGGCGATGTTTTGGCGCAACAGTTGACCGAGCTCAATCTGGTGCGTGACATCGCCGACACCTATAAGCTGAACGAATCGGCGCTTGCAGACGTTCCCCGGATGGGGAACAAGAGCATCGAGAACCTCTTGCGCAACGTCGAGGCGTCGAAGCAGCGCGGCCCGGCACGCCTGCTCTGTGGCTTAGGCATCCGTTTCGTCGGAACCCAGACGGCGCAGATTTTGGTGGACGATTTCGGAACGCTCGACGCCATCGCCGGTGCCGATGAGGAGACGTTGCAGCGAAGTGAGGGCATCGGGCCCGAGGTGGCGCGCAGCGTCGCACTCTTCTTCAAACAGCAGCCCAATCGTGAGATGATCGAGCGCCTGCAAGAGGCCGGCGTCGTCATGAGCGCGCCAAAGCGGGTTAGAACTGGCGGAGCCTTGAGCGGCAAGACCTTTGTGTTGACGGGAGCGCTGCCGAGCCTTACGCGCGAGGCGGCGGCGGAGTTGATCGTGGCCGCGGGCGGCGAAGTTGCCGGCTCGGTGAGCAAGAAGACCAATTATGTCGTAGCGGGAAGCGAACCCGGAAGCAAACTGACCAAAGCGGAGCAACTCGGAATCAACATCCTCGACGAATCCGGCTTACAAGCGCTTTTAGAATGACCAGAACTGCGGTCCGGGTCGTGCCGGCCGACGTCTTGACGCCGATCGGCGCCTATCGCGCCTTGGCGAACCCCGAAGCTTCGTGCCTGCTGGAAAGCGTTGAGAGTGGCGGGCGAATTTCGCGTTACTCTTTCATCGGCATCGACTATCTCGCGGCCGCCGAGTTTGAAGCCAACGCCGAGCTTTATCCGCGCGTACGCGCCTTCGTTGCGGAGCATCGTATTGCGAGTCCCGGTGGCGCGCTCGGCGGTGCCCTGCTCGCGTTTTCGTACGATGCCGCGCGGCCCGATGCGCGTTTGACCGCCAGGATGTCGTCGGAGCCGGCGATGCCGGGGGCCTACGTTGCGGTTCCGGCGACGTGGCTGATTTTCGATCACTTCACCGATCTGCTGACGATTTGGACGAGCGGAAAGGATGCCGACGCGCTCGAGCGCCGGATCGACGGCTACGTCGAGCGGTTGCTCGCGGAGAAGCCATCGTTTCCGGAACCGCTGCGCGCGACTGGGCCAATATCTGCGTCGCTGGATCGCGAACGCTACCTCGAACTGGTCGCGGAGGTCAAGCGGCGAATCTTCGAGGGCGATGTCTATCAGCTTCAGTTGGGAATCCGCTTCGGCGCCGCGCTCGAGGGCGAAGCCTTCGATCTTTACCGCGCGCTTCGGCGATACAATCCGTCGCCGTATATGTTCTACGTCGACACGAAGTTCGGGCAGTTGCTCGGCGCGTCGCCCGAGTTTCTCGTGCGCTTGGAAGGGCGCCGAGCCCGACTGCGCCCGCTGGCCGGCACGCGTTCGCGCGGACGCGACGACGATGACGACGCTCGCATCGCCGACGAATTACTCGCTAACGAAAAGGAGCTCGCCGAGCACGTGATGCTCGTCGATCTCGGGCGCAACGATCTCGGTTCGGTCTGCGAATACGGCAGCGTTAGAGTCGACGAGCTGCTGCAGATCGAGCGGTACAGCCACGTCATGCACATCGTCTCTAACGTCGTCGGTCAGCTTCGCGCCGATCGCGACGCGCTCGATCTCTTCCGCGCGGGCTTTCCTGCGGGCACGGTTACGGGAACGCCGAAGCTGCGCGCGATGCAGTTCATCGACGCTCTGGAACCGGTGACGCGCGGCTTTTACTCCGGCAGCATCGGCCGCTGGTCGTTCGGGGGCGATTTCGACTCATGCATCACGCTGCGCAGCATCCACGTGCACAAACAGCACGCGTGGTGGCAGGCGTCGGCCGGCATCGTTGCCGACTCAGAAGCCGTTGCCGAGTATGAAGAGGTGTTACACAAGACGCGCATCGCGCGCGCGGTACTCGGAACGCAGCCGTGACGCGCGCGCCCCGAGTGCTCTTCGTCGATAATTTCGACAGTTTCAGCTACAACGTGGTGCATCTGCTCGCATCACGCGGCGGCGCGCCCGACGTGCTGCTCAACGACGACCCACGGCTCGAGCCTGGAATTCTCGACCGTTATGATGCGCTGGTCGTCGGCCCGGGGCCGGGTCGTCCCGAGCACGCGCCGCAGATGATGGCAGTGCTGCGCGCGGCAATCGAGCGAGGAGTGCCGGTCCTGGGCGTCTGTCTGGGTCTGCAGGCGATCGGTGAAGTTATGGGCGCGACCGTGACCCACGCGCCGCGTCAGATGCACGGCAAGACCTCACGCATCGAACACGACGGCAGCGGCGTCTTCGCGGGCCTCCCGTCGCCGTTGACGGCAACGCGATACCATTCGCTCTGCTTGGAGCCGTCGACAATTCCCGAAATCCTGCGGGTCAACGCCCGCAGCGAGGACGGCGTCGTTCAAGGCGCCGCGCATCGGGAGCGCCCGGTTCACGGCGTCCAGTTTCATCCCGAGTCGGTGCTCAGCGAAAGCGGCGACGAACTCATCGCGAATTTCTTGAAGCTATCGGGATGACGGAGTTCGCACCATTACTGCGGCGCGTGCTTGGCGGCGAAGACCTCGCTGCCGACGAGGCGGCCGCGTTCGTCGGCGAGATCATGGACGCAAGCTTTACGCCGGTGCAGGCCGCCGCGCTGCTAACGGCGCTCGCATTCAAAGGCGAAAGCGTGGATGAGATCGTCGGCGCTGCGCGGGCGATGCGCGAGCGCAGCCTGCACGTCGAGCACGGTTTGCCGATGGTCGTCGACGTCGTCGGTACCGGCGGCGATCATGCCAACACCATTAATATCTCGACGATGGCGGCGCTGGTCGTCGCGGCAGCGGGGGTTCCCGTCGCCAAGCACGGCAATCGCGCGGCATCGAGTGCATGCGGCAGCGCCGACGTGCTGGAGTCGGCGGGATTTCCGATCGAGGTTTCGCCGGAACTCGCTGCGAGGATGCTGCGCGAGTGCGGGTTCACGTTCATGTTCGCACCGTACTACCATCCGGCCATGCGCAACGCCGCAGGGATTCGCCGAGAGCTCGGCGTCCGAACGATCTTCAACCTCTTGGGCCCGTTGACCAATCCGGCGCGCGCTACGCACCAAATCGTCGGTGTCGCACGGGAGGAACTCGTCGAACGCGTCGGCCCCGCGCTGCGTGCGCTGGGCGCGCGCCGCGGTGCCGTCGTGCACGGCTGCAGCGGGCTTGACGAAGTCGCGGGCGATGCGCCGACCCTCATCTATTCGTTCGACGAAGAGGGCGCGCGCTTGTGGCGCCTCGAGCCGTCTGAGTTCGGCATTGCCGGAGATTTGCACACGCCGGTCGGCGGTTCGGTCGGCATCTGCCGCGATGCCTTCGTGGAAATTTTGCATGGTGGCCGGAGTGCGGCAGCGGACGTCGTGGCGCTCAACGCGGCCGTCGTTTTCCACGTCGTGGGCGTCGAGAGCGAGCTGCCGGCCGCATTCGACCGCGCCCGAACGCTGCTGCGCAGCGGCGCTGCATGGCAAATCTTCGAGCGCGCGAAGAAGATCGGCTCCCATGGCTGACGCGTGGATCAAGTTTTGCGGGTGCACGTCGCTCGGCGACGTGGCGATGGCGGCCGAAGCGGGAGCCGACGCATTCGGGATGATCTTCGCCCCCTCGCCGCGGCGCATTTCATTTGAGTCGGCACAAGAGATTGCACGCCGTGCGCCCCCCACGATTGCACCGGTTGCGGTCTTCGTGAATCCGGCCGACTCGGATGTGGATGCCGTGCGCGAGCTCTTTCCGAGCGCGTTCCTTCAGTTCTCGGGAGACGAGACGCCGGATTTCGTCGGGCGCTACGGCGACCATGCGATCAAAGCGATCCACATTGACGACCGCACGACCTTGGTCGAAGAGCGCTGCGAACGTTTTCCGGCAGCCATCGTACTCTTCGACGCGCGCCAGGACGGAATGGCAGGCGGTACCGGCCGTACGTTCGATTGGAATCAGATCGTTCCGATCGTCGCCAAGCGGCGCGTCGTCATTGCGGGAGGCCTTTCGCCCGAAAACGTGGCCGAGTGCGTTCGACAAGCGCACCCGTTCGGCGTCGACGTACGCACCGGCATCGAGACCGACGGCCGAAAGGACCCGGCTAAAATGCGGGAATTCGTGCGAGCCGTGCGCGGCGCATGAGCGCACCCGACGCGCGCGGCTATTTCGGCGACTTCGGCGGCCGCTACGTTCCCGAAGTCTTGATCGCTGTACTCGATGAGCTGGAGCGAGCAATGACGGCGGCCTTTGCCGATCCCGCTTTTTGGGCGCAGTACCATGCAATGCTGCGCGATTTCGTCGGTCGCCCCTCGCCGATCTACCGCTGCGAGCGGTATGGCGCGGACGTTTCGTCCGTGCCGCTCGTGATGAAGCGCGAAGACACCAATCATACCGGAGCACACAAAATCAACAACACCGTCGGTCAGGGATTGCTCGCGCGGCGAATGGGTAAGCGCCGCCTGCTCGCGGAAACCGGTGCTGGACAGCACGGCGTTGCGACCGCTACCGTCGGTGCGAAGCTCGGCTTGCCGGTCGACGTCTATATGGGCGCGCGCGATATCGAGCGACAAGCGCTCAATGTCGACGTGATGCGGTTGCTCGGTGCGCAAGTGCACGCCGTCACGAGTGGAACGCAGACGCTCAAAGATGCGACCAACGAAGCCTTTCGCGTCTGGGCGGGGCGGGTCGAGGATACGTTTTATGTGATCGGCAGCGTGGTCGGCGCGCACCCCTATCCGTTCATGGTGCGGGAGTTCCAAAAGGTCATCGGCATCGAGGCGAGGCGCCAAACCCTGGAGCGCTGCGGACGTCTGCCCAGCGACGTAATCGCCTGCGTCGGTGGAGGCAGCAACGCGATGGGCATCTTTTCCGGATTCGTGGACGATCGCGAGGTGAAGCTCTGGGGCGTGGAGGCGGGCGGTAAAGGTGTGAATGGCGACGAGCACGCGGCGTCGCTGCGCGCCGGCAGTATCGGCGTGCTGCATGGTTCGCGTTCCTATTTGCTGCAGAGCGCCGAAGGACAAGTTCGCGAGACGCACTCCATCAGCGCCGGCCTGGATTATCCCGGCGTCGGACCGGAGCACGCGTTCTTCAAAGAGAGCGGCCGCGCCACCTACGTCGATATTACCGATGCGCAAGCCGTCGAAGCTTTCTACGGCTTCGCACGCTGCGAGGGAATCCTTCCGGCGCTGGAGAGCGCCCACGCCATCGCCTTCGCGCGCGAACTCGCGGCGCAGCGCGGCGCGGACGACTTGATTTTGGTGAACCTCAGCGGCCGGGGCGACAAAGACATCGGCCGATGTTAGACGATGCCTTCGAGCGTGCGCGCGGCGAGAAGCGCCTGGCGTTCATACCGTACGTGATGGCCGGGGATCCCGATCTCGAAACGACCGATGCCATTCTGTTGGCGTTGAGCGTCGCCGGCGCGGACATCATCGAGTTGGGAGTGCCATACAGCGATCCGCTCGCCGACGGGCCGACGGTTGCCGCAGCCGGCCAACGCGCGCTGCGCAGCGCTACGCATCTCCGGGAGGTGCTTGCGCTCGCATGGCGCTGCCGAGAGCGCTGCGCGCCGATTGTGCTCTTTACGTACTACAATCCGGTCTATCAGTTCGGCATCGAGCGGTTCGCGCGCGAAGCGGCGGCAGCCGGCGTCGCCGGGGCGATCGTGCCCGACGTTGCGTTGGACGAGAGTGCGGAACTTCGTGCTGCGCTGCAGGCGCAGGGATTGTCGATGCCGCTGCTCGTTGCGCCCTCCACGCCGCACCAGCGTGCGGTGCGGATCGCCGATGCGGCGACCGGCTTCATTTACGTCGTTTCGCGGCTGGGCGTAACCGGCGCCGGCTGCGCTCCCGATTTCGCCCCACTACGCCGTCAGCTTGCCTCGCTGCGCGAATTGACGAATAAACCGCTCGCCGTCGGCTTTGGAGTGAGCCGCCCGCAGGACGTACGCAACGTCGGGTTGCTGGCCGATGCAGTCGTCGTTGGCAGCGCGCTGATCGATGCCTACGCGGGCACGCGCGGGCAAGAGGCGGCCGCGCGCGTACGCGACTTCGTCGCCGCCCTCATTGCGGCGCTCCCCGTGTCATGACGGTGGCAAAAAAGCGGCGGAAGAAGGCCTCGGGCCCATTCGATCGCCTGAGAAAGGCTTTGAGCAAGATCGTTGCGGTGCCCAAAGATTTGATTAGGAAATCCAAAGCGAGGCACGTTGCACTCGATGATGCCGACACAAAACGAGTAACGAAGCGCAAAAAGCGCAAGAAGAAACCGACGGCGACAAAGCGCGCTTCTTAGCCTGGTAGTGCCTCGCCAAGTGCGTCGGCCACATCGCCCGCGATAACGCCGATTCGGCGTCTTTCCGCGGCGAGTTGCCCCGCCAAACCGTGCCAATATGCGCCGGCCCGCGCGGCGTCAATCGGCGAGAGTCCCTGTGCGAGGAGCGTAGCGATGATGCCGCTGAGCACGTCGCCCGTCCCCGCCGTCGCGAGCGCGTTCGTGCCGGTCGGATTGATGTAGACGGTCGTGCCGTCGTAGATCAGCGTGTCGGAGCCTTTGAGAAGCGTCGCGATGCCCGTGCGATTGACGAACTCGCGAATTCGCTCGACGCGTGTGCCCGGCTCTATCGTTCCGCGCCCCGAGAGCCGTGCGAACTCGCCGGCGTGCGGCGTCACGACGCACGGCTTGCCCCCAAGCAGATCGAGGTGTTTGCTCAAATGGAAGAGACCGCTCGCATCGACGACGACCGGCAAACGGTTGGCTTCGAGGAACAGCCGAACGATGTCGCCGGTGCGGTCGTCGAGCCCCAACCCGGGGCCGATCGCGACGGCGCCGTTGCGTTTCGAGATTTCGAGCAACTCCGCAGCGACCGCGTCGGGCTGCGCGTCGTCGGAAAGTGCGACGACGACTTGCTCGACGAGATGCGAGCGCAAAACGCCGGCGGCGGAGCTCGGCGCGGCGACGGTTACGTAACCCGCGCCGGCGCGCGCCGCGCCTCGAGCGCAAAGGATCGCTGCGCCGGGAAACTGTGCCGATCCGGCGACAATTAGCGGTGCCCCGGCCGCGCGCTTGTCGGTATCGGTCGCGCGGCGCGGCAAGAGCTTCATGAACTCCGCGTTATCGAGCGTAGCGAACGTGCGCGGCTGGGCGGCGAGCAGCGCCTCGTCGATTCCGATTTCCGCGCACCACAGCTCGCCCACGTACTCGCGCGCGGGCTCCAGCAAGAGGCCGGGCTTCGCGGCGGCAAGCGTCACGGTAAGGGTTGCGCGCACGGCGTCGTCGCTCACCGCACCGGTGAGCGCATCCGTCCCGCTGGGGATATCGATCGCCAGCACCGGACGTTCCCGCGCGTCGAGCGCGCGCGCGAGAGGCCGATAGGCCTCCGGAAGCGGTAGCCGTGCGCCAGTTCCAAACATTCCGTCCACGCCGACCGCGTTCTCGAGCAACGCGCACGCTTCGCGCTCGTCCGCCGGCAGCGCGATGATCGACACTCCCGCCTTTTTCGCACGAGTGCGCGCCGCATCGCGCGCCTGCGACCCCGGCGCCGCCGGATCGGCGGCCACGGTACAGTCGTACTCTCGCGCGAGTTCCGCAAGCGCGGCGAACGCGTCGCCGCCGTTGTTGCCGGGGCCCGCGAACGCGACGATTCTCGAGCCGGGTTTCGCCATCGTTCTTAAGCGCTCCGCAATCCTGCGCCCCGCATTGCGCATCAGTTTCTTCGCTCCAACGTGCTCGACGGCTACGGCGTCGACGGCACGCATCTGCTCGGGCGTCAGGACGTAGATCATGATTCTAGAATCACGACGGCGGCGGCGACCTCGGCGCTATGCGTGATCGTGAGATGGATCGTGCGCACGCCACGGTCGCGCGTCAGGCGTTCGGCCCCCCCGAGCAGTTCGATGAGGGGTTTGCCGCTGCGCTCGTGGCCGACGCCGACGCTGCGCCACGGAATCGCGTGCCCGAAGGCCTTGCGCGTCGCCTCCTTGGCGGCGAAGAACCCCGCGAGGCGCTCCGGCCAGTTGCGCTTGCGCATGGCGTACGCCATTTCGCTCTCGGTATAGACTTTGCGCGCGAACCACGCGAGCTCGCGCTCGTCGAAGCGATAACGCACCACGTTGGCCACGTCGAGGCCGATTCCAACGATCACCGCGACGACTTCGACGGCAGCGACGCAGGTCACCTAGATTTTTGTCGAGAATCCCAGCCATCCGAGATGGATTGCGATATCCGAATCGTGCCGATCAACACCGTCGACCACGTGTTCTTGGATCGTCTCGCCCCCTGCCTTGAGGAACGTTTCATCGCCGGCGCTCGCGTCGAACGATCGCTCGTCGTTCCGCGCAGCACGCTCAATGCGACCCGCGGTCAGCTTTTCGTATCCACGCTGATTGCGAAGGTGCAGCGGGCGCATCCGAAACCCGGAGCCGCCGTGCTGGCCATCACCGATTTCGATCTGTACAAGACCTCGCACCGATTCGTATTCGGCGATGCCGACGAGGCGCAGTCCGTCGCGGTCGTCTCCGTCCACCGGCTGCGCTCGGACTTTTACGGCGAACCGAGCGATTTCAACATGCTTTTCCAGCGGACGCTCAAAGAGTGCGTTCACGAGCTCGGCCACACCTTCGGGCTCAAGCATTGCTATAACGCCCGTTGCGCGATGTACTACTCCAACTCGATCTTCGAAACGGATAATAAGATGCCGCACTTCTGCGAGATTTGCGACCACCGTCTCGCCCGCGCGCGCAGCTCTTAACGCAAAACTCGCGCGTCCGCCATCTCAACCCTTTCGCTGGTGCCGTCGTCGCAGACGACGCGTAAGCCGCCGCCCTCGTCGAGCGACTGCGCGATTGCCTCGAAGGGCTCTCGTGCGTTGTCCTTCGCGATTCGGTAGCGCCGTCCAGGAATCTCGGCGGCCGCTTCCCAATCGCGCATGACGGGCACGGCATCGTCGAGTGCCCCGAGCGTTGCGTCGTAGTTTCGAAGGATCGCGACGAGCAGCGCGGCGCGATCGACCGGCGCGACCTCGTCGCAGAACGCGGGAGCCGGCTCGATGATGGTTTCGGCGCCGGCTAAGCGGTGCACGTTGATACCGACACCGCAGGCGACGCCTGCCGTTGCCGCGGTCACGCGCGATTGGCAGAGAATGCCGCCCAGCTTGCGATCGCGCAGCAGCAGATCGTTCGGCCACTGCAGCGTCGTCACGATCCCGCAGTGCAGAAGCCCCGCTCGTACCGCGAGCGCAACCCAAAACGGCACGAGCCAGAGCCGGTCGACATCGATGCTTCGGGGTAGGATCGTGCTCATGAGCAGCGCGGTCCCCGGCATTGCGTGCCACGATCGCCCCTTGCGCCCGGTCCCATGGCGCTGGAACTCCGCAACGATCGTGTGGCCACCGAACCGCTCGTCGCCGAGCAGCTCCGCCGCATCCGCATTCGTGCTTCCGGTCTCTTCGCGGTACTCAATCGAGGCGAACAGACCGTCCGCTAGCTGCGCAGCCACGTTCCGATACGGCATTTTTGGGTGATTGGGCGCTCGCGGTCGTTATCCGCTGCGGGGAAGCATGAGCGAGCCACCTACGCGCCGTATCGCGCTTCTATGGCTATCGAACGTACGCTCATCCTCTGCAAACCCGACGCGGTCTCGCGCGGGCTCGTCGGCGAAATCGCGGCGCGCATCGAGCGACGCGGCTACGTGATTACTGCAATGAAGCTGATGCAGCTCGACGGCGATCGCGCGCGCGAGCACTACACCGAACACCGCAAAAAGCCGTTCTTCAACGACTTGGTCGACTTCATCACGAACGGCCCGCTCGTCGCGATCGCGGTCTCGGGCGAGCGCGCGATCGACGGTTGCCGTCAAATGATCGGCGCGACCGATCCGCTGGCTGCCGCGCCCGGGTCGATTCGAGCCGATCTCGCGCAGACGATTGGCCGCAATCTCGTTCACGGCAGCGACAGCGCCGCGAGCGCCGATCGCGAGTTGGCGATTTTCTTCGAAGACAAGGATTTCGTTTCGCGGCGTCACGACCTCGAACGCTGGATCACGGAATAAGCGTGACGCTCGAGTCGCTGCGTGGCGGCGGTAATCCGTCAATCGAAGGGGTCCACGCGCGCGAAGTGCTCGATTCCCGCGGCAATCCGACGGTCGCCGTGGCCGTCGCAACGAACTTCGGCGTGGTCGAGGAGGCGATGGTGCCGTCGGGCGCATCGACCGGAGCGAACGAGGCCGTCGAGCTACGCGACGGTGACCCGCAACGATACAATGGCAAGGGCGTACTCAATGCGGTGATGGCCGTGAACGATCTGATTGGTCCCGCCATCGAAGGTCTGGATGCAACCGCGCAGCGCGAGGTCGACCAAAAGCTGATCGAGCTCGACGCTTCTCCGAACAAATCGCAGCTGGGCGCCAATGCGCTGCTCGGCGTTTCGCTCGCGGTCGCGCGCGCCGCGTCGGCCAGCCTATCGATGCCGCTCTTCCGGTATCTTGGCGGACCCGCCGCTGCGACGCTTCCGGTTCCGATGATGAACGTGATCAACGGCGGCAAGCACGCGGGGGGCGCGCTGGCGTTTCAGGAGTGCATGATCGTTCCGCTCGGAGCGGAGAGCGAAGCCGAAGCCGTGCGCTATGGTTCGGAGGTCTTTCACGCGATCGGCGGGATTTTGCACGAACGCGGTCTGACGACGCTCGTGGGTGACGAGGGCGGCTACGCGCCACCGCTCGAGACGCCGCAGCAGGCGCTCGACCTGATCGTCGCCGCGATCGAGCGCGCCGGGTACGAGCCCGGTAGCGATGTCGCGATTGCGCTCGATCCTGCCTCGAGCGAGTTTTTCCAGGACGGCAAGTACTATCCGCTCTCGCGCGACCGCGCGGCGAGCGTCGACGACATGATCGCGCTCTACACCGAGCTCTGCGAGCGCTATCCCATCGTCTCGATCGAAGACGGCCTTGCGGAAAGCGATTGGGAGGGTTGGCAAAAGCTCACGGCTGCGCTCGGCCACCGCGTCCAGCTCGTCGGCGACGATCTCTTCGTGACGAACGTGCGCTTTCTCGAACGCGGTATTAACGAAGGCGTCGCCAACGCGATTCTGATCAAGGTGAACCAAATCGGAACGCTTACCGAAACCTTGGATTGCATCGCGACGGCGCAGCGGGCCGGCTATGGCGTCGTCATCTCGCATCGCTCGGGTGAAACGGAAGACACGACGATCGCGGACCTCGCCGTGGCCACCGAGGCCGGTCAAATCAAGACCGGCTCGCTTTCACGCAGCGATCGCACGGCGAAATACAATCGGCTCATGGCGATCGAGGAACAGCTCGGCTCCGCTGCGCGCTACGCCGGCGCCAAGGTTTTTCTACGCTAGCGCGATCTCGGGCGTCGGCGAGCCATCCCACACAAAGCGATAGGTGAGTTGCTTCCTCACGTTCATAACGAGCGCCGGCCGAAAACAGGAAATGCACGTGCCGCCGGAATGACGCACGCTCGGATAGACGATGCCAAGCGACCCGATCGCTAAGAGCTCCTCTGCCAGCTTTTGCGACGCCACGTAGCTTTCCGGATTCAAGTACCGGGCAAAGCGCTTGACATCTCGCGCATCGTGGAACTCCGCGCTGAAGTCGGCGGTGTAGCTGTCGTAGGTGACGTCGTCTTCGAACACGCCGATCTCGGCCAGATCGACGCTCTTGTGATAGGCGACCTCCGCCTGCGCCGTTTCGATTTCGAAGCCGCAGTACCACGCTCCGCGGTCCGGCCCATTGAATCGGCTGCCGAGCGGATGGGGATGCGTAAAGCTCGCGTTGACGATGCGGTAGTAGGGGATGCCGAAGACGAGCTCGTGACTGTCGATGCCCGCGGGAATTCCGCCCTCGACGAGAAGACGACCGTTCGTCGCGTTATCGAGTGTGAAGAGATCGACCAGATGCCGGTTTGAATCGGCGATTCGCCCCAGAACGCTCTCACCACGCTTCGATGCGATGAACCGATGCGTGTCGTTCCGGCGAACGAGCGACGTTTTCGGAAACGGTTTAGATGCCGCCACGACGCGCGTCGAGCAGCCGGCGAACGGCCTGGAACGCCGGAATGCCGCCGCGGATCATGTATTCCAGCGGCGCGATGCCGCGAAAGATAGGACTCGTATTTGGAAGACCGATCCACCGGTCGGCGAGCGCCTTGCTATGGAGAATGTTGAGCGCTTTGAAGATGCCGATCAAATACGAAATCCGCAACATCGTATCGGGATCGAGCGTGCGCCGTGGCGATTTTTTTATCGCGTAATAGGTGCTGCTCGCCATGCCGCCCAGGAGCCGCATCGCGTCCTCATCGCGGATATGCCAGCACTCCATGATGTTGAAGAAGGCTTTCAAGGCCGACGGGCCGAGCCGCTTGCGTTCCTCCGGTGACGTGATGTCCACGAGGGCGGAGGGAGCGTAGCGGGTGTCGGGGTAGGCGAGAGCGGTCATCGTTTGGTATCCTTTTTTGGAGATTATACACTACGAATCCGGAGTCGGCAAGCCTCTAAGGGCTCTCGTGCATCCTCGCGAATACCAAAACCCCACGCGGGCCTGTAGCTCAGCGGTAGAGCGGCCGGCTCATAACTGGTTGCGCGTAGGTTCGAATCCTACCAGGCCCACCACGAAGCGCCTCGTTACTCGGGACAACTCGGAACAAAGGGGCGCCTTGACGGCTCATCGCCTCAAGTGCCGAGTTATGCTGACCGTTACCCCAAACAGAGAAGCTGGGCTAGAAATGCTCGTGGTGGGATTACCACCGGCTGGATAGCGCCAGAATCCGATCTCCGTCGCTCCGTTACCGTTTGGCTGTATGATCGCACCGTTCTGTATCCACGATTGCGCAGCAGCGGCATCTGTCCATCGTTTGAGAGGCGTAGTGCCGACGACGGTTGCGGTCGAACCCGAAACCTTGAGCCTATAGAGTGCGGAATCGGGTTGATCCTCGATCGTAACGCGAGTGCCGTCCCATTGGATCTGCCCGTACCAATTGATGGTCTTATCGAGGGTGACATCAGTCAGCGTTTCGCTTCCTCGCGGAAGCTCCGCTAGATAAACCTGCGAGCCGGAGCCCGAGCCGTCTACGAAAAGATTGCCCTTGTTATCGTAGCCGCAGAACATGTAGTTTATAATTGTGTTATCCGAGTATAGCTTCGGAGTTCCTCTGGCGCCTCGATAGACCTCGACGAAGCTGTTCAGGCTTTCTAGGTTGATGCTTGCCACGGCTAAGTCTCCGCTGCTCGGATCCACTGAGCATCCCCACGGCCAGACGCCGTTCTCGTAGAGGGCTTTGACTAGCTTGGTGCCGCCATGAGCGTACTCGTAGATGTTTCCGCCGTCGTCGCTATTTGACAGCGTCGCAACGAAAATGTGTCCTTTTGCGTCGGAGCAGAGCCCTTGCTGATATTGCGCATCTGCCTGCATGATGGTTCCGACAAGCTTACCTTTCGGATATGAAAAAACGTAAACATCTCCCGCGTTCTGGCCGCTCGCATCGGCATAGAGTAGGTCCTCGCTCTTCGCTTCCGGCAACATCCATGACTTGCCACGATTGGCGTGCGTTGCAGCGCTCGAGGTTTGTAGCGTTGCACCCGGCGCGGCGATTGGAGGCTGCGATCCACCGCAGCTTGCCAGCAGTGCCGCAGCTATGCAACTGCTCAGCGTCCAAAGGGTAAGTCCTGAAATTCTCACTCGCGCCGCCCCAAAGCATGAACGGGTCGAGACGGCGTCCGCGCCGGGCTGCGAGGCGCGGCCAGCACCATCTTCGTCAGGTTTCTCAGGCGCCGTTCCGTAGGAGTACCACGAAAACCAGCGCGTGCGATACTAACAGCGGCGGTACAATCGTCGTTACGAGGTAGTACCCGGCGCCTAATGAACCGGGGTCGAGGGCGAGGTTGGCACGTAGTCCGTTGTAAAACCCGTACAAAAGATCGGCTGCACCCCAAATGTTGAAAATCCAGACTGCCTCAGTTGCCCAAGATAGATTATATGCTACCGCACCCGCCGCAATGATGGCGAGAATCCCAGCGACGAGGTCGCCGTAAGCAGCTGGCGCAGCCCAGCTCTTCGGTAACGACGCCGAAACGACGCCGGGCACCAGAAAGCTGAGGCCAATGAAGCGAAGAAACATGTGTGGAACCACAAGCCACAGTAGCGCTACATGAGTGTTTTGAGCTTGTAGCCACGGCATTGCAAAAAGCACCGCGGCTGCAACCGAACTCGCGAAGCTCGCCAGTACGTTAATTCCAAAGATCGCGAGCGGTTTCATCGGCCACCGCCTGCCTTTTTGACGAGCCGCCGGGCTGCCGCCAGCGTCTCGTCGAGCATGTTCCGTTGGAACATAATCATGTCGGGCACGTGCGGGAACCGCGCGTCGGTTCGGTGCGTGGTGAGGAGATAGCGTTCGCCCTCCATAGTCAGGGTACCGCGCTTTTGTAGCGCCGCCAAGGCATTCACGACTGCAGCGTCCGGAGCGCGGCGCAGCTCGGGATCGACGAATACGTTACCCGGTAGCGAGTCGACGCGCTCGCGCACCGTGCGCACCGCGTCCGCAACCGCGAACGTTTCCGGGCCGTCGAGCAAAAACGCGGCCAAGAGGGCCGAGGTCGTGATCGGCCGCGCCGCAGCGAGCGACGTCCCGATATCGGCGACGCCGGCGTATGGAACGACGCGATACAGCATTGAGAGCCGTCGGCCCTGGAAGGGATCGTACGCGACCGCGCAGAGCCAGAGGTCGGCAAAGGGCGAGAGCGCGTCGATGATTCCGTTACGCATCGGATGCATGCGACCATCGCGACTGAAGTCACCCTCCGGGGTGATGTAGAAGGTCGCGCCGGATCGCACCCGCTCGACGATGGCAGCGATATCGCGTTTCGTCACGCTGCGGAGGTTCTCGAGCACTTCGCGCCGGTAGGGCTGCTTCACTTGCGCCACTTTGACCCAGGCATGGGCGGGCGTGAAGTTGTCGAGCTTCCAGAGGTCGCTCAGTACGCAGCCTCCCAAGCCCAACGGAGCGAGCGTTTCGGCCGGCAAGATCGCATCGAGCGCCAAATCGCCGTGTGCGGCGCGTAGCTCCTCCGCTAGGCTGATGAGCGGCCGCGAGAAGAGGTGGTTCTCAATCGGCAGAATGCTGAGGCAGTCCCAAAGCCAGCTCAGATTCAGGCCGCGCGTGAGCCGCACGCTCCAGGGCCACACGGTCGCGATGAATCCCGTCTCGTACGTGCGGCGGGAGTTGCACATGGTCAGCGGCTTCCACGGGTGCCGAAGAAACGTGCGCGCGGTAATCATTTCCCCTTCGTCGATGTGCTGGTGATTCGTAATCAGCACCGTCGCCCCGCGTTTGCCCGGCAGACGGCCCCACTGCCGGACGCGCATCACGAACTTAAGATACGCCTGGCGCGTGACGTAAGTCGTGGCCAGCATCATCCAGTTAGGCTTCATCGAGGCCCTCGGCTCATTACGTGCTTTCCTTGTATACAAAAGCAAGGCAGCCTCCTACGGTTAGCGAACAGCGCCACGTGACTTTCGTACGTCTCCTCGCGGCGGCCCTCGATGTCGCCACGATCGCAGCGATCGGTTATGCGGTTGTCGCAATTGTATGTGTCGCGCGCTTCGGACGCGAACCGCAACCACGTAGCGCCGACTACATGCCACCGGTCAGTTTACTCGTGCCGCTGCATGGCCTGGAACGCGACCTCGAACAGAACCTGCGTGCGTTTGCCTTGCAGGACTACCCCGTTTCTCAGCTGGTTCTCGGCGTCGCGCGCGCCGACGATCTTGCGCTGGCCGTTGCGCAGCGTGTGGTCGCGGCGCTTCCCGATCGGAACATCGAGATCGACGTCGGTGAAGTGCCCGGCGCGCGTAACCCCAAGATCGCAAACGTGCTCTCGATGATGCGGCTCGTGCGCCACAAGATTTTGATCCTAGCCGACAGCGACACCCGGGTCACACCCACGTACGTCCGCGCGGTCACCGCACCATTGCATGAACCGGGCGTCGGCGCCGTAACCTGTCTTTTCGCCGGCGTTCCCGATGGCACGCCTTCGTCGGAACTCGGGGCGATGTTTATGAACGAGCAGTTTAGCCCATCGGTGCTCGTCAATCGACTCTTCGGCCCGACCCGACACTGCCTCGGCCCTACGAACGCGATAAGCGCCGCGGTCCTCGCCGCAATCGGCGGCTTCGAGGCGCTGGCGCCCCATCTTGCCGACGACTTCATGCTCGGAAATTTCGTTGCGGCCCAAGGTCTCCGAGTCGTGATCTCGCGTTACGTGGTGCGAACGATCGTGTCGGACTCGAGCCTCGCAGCGCTCTGGAACCACGAGTTGCGCTGGCATCGGACGATTCGCGGAGTGCAACCACTTGGTTACGCCGGTATGTTCCTCACGTATCCGGTGCCGCTTGCGCTGCTCGCGTTCCTGCTCGCGCCGCAGCTGGAGAGCGCGGTGGCCCTTTTCATTGCGGCAATCGCACGATTCGCCTTGCACCGCGTGTCCGGGCGCGCGCTTCGCGTCGCACCTGCTCCTGCGTGGCTCGTCCTGCCATGCGATCTCTTCGGGATTGCCGTGTGGATTTGGGGGCTCACCGGACGCGCGGTCCGCTGGCGCGATGCGGTTCTGCATATGGAGTCGGGCGACTTGCTCGCGGAACGCCACTGAACGCTCGCCGCCGACTTGCTGGCTCCTCATAGGACGTCGCTGATCGCGCCAAGGAACAGCACGGCGCCGCTTCGATCGTCCGCAATGATGCAGAAGAACGGATGGTCTACGTTTACGACGATGGGAGTGCCTCCGAATGCAATACTCATTGGCATCACGACTGCCGTCGCGGCGGTGGCGGTCGTTCCCGCTTCGTCAACGTCAAGCGTGGTCTTGTGAATGACTCTGCTGATTCGCAGCGGTCGATTGCTGATTCCGCCAAAATCGGCACGATCGGAAAATGCAATCCCCAACCCTGCGTCCCTCAATGGCGAAATGAGGTCGGCTTCATACGAAAGATGCAGCTTCGGAAGGTGTAGGTTCACGCGCCGTGGCGTCACGTTCGCGAGTGCCGTTGCAAAGGCGCGTGGAAGTGCGCTCTCCATTGCCAAACCGGTGCCCTGCTTCGGAAGCACGACGTACATTGCGAACCGGTCTCCGCGATAGCCGAGTCGCACGAGCTCAAATTCGGGACCCGCGTAGTACGAGAGCGTCGCGGTTTGATTCATGAAGGGAACGCTCGTCGTACCGGCCGTGCCGAAGAAGCGGCCGGTGTGCGTTTGAGAAGCCAAGAACGGCTCTTCCCACAAGGCTTTGAAATAGACCGCATCGGTAATAAGCGCTTCGGAGCCCGCGACGCCATTGACGATCGTGGGGATGTGCCCGTGCGTCCGCCGGCTTACCCATGCGTTGACCGTGCGGGGCGCGTCGGGGCTGTTGAAGTCTAGCGGCGTGACGTCGGCGCCAAACGCTGCCTGCGCCTGCTCGACGAACGATGCTTTGAGCGAGAGCCCTTGGCGAACCCACAAGGCGTTTGCAAACTCGAGCGCGGCGCCGGGGTCAGCCTGGGGCAGGGCGGTTCGCAGGTTTTGCGACGCGCAGGCAAAATCCGACGGATCGCCCGGCGGCACGACGGAACTCTCGATGAACGCCTTAGCAGTCGCCCCGCGCGCGCCGAGATAGGCGACGCCGAGCGCTTGTGCGATGCTAAGAGGTGAGATGAAAACGTTCTTTCCGGTCGACGCATGCAGGAGCGTGAAGCCGAGATCGTTCTCTGCCGTGACGAGTCGCTTCTGCATCAGGAGTGACACCTCCGAGCTGCATTTTGCCGAATTGCCGGCCGTCTCGGCCGCGCAATCGCAGGCGAGGAATGCGAGGACGAGCGCGGAACCCGCCGCAACGTTACTCCATCGCATAATTGCTGAGTTCGATTTCGTTGTTGTCCGGATCCCGGCGCACGGACGGGAACTTCACGTCGCCGCGACGATATTCACCGAGGCGAACCGGCTCGAGACCCAGGCCGCCCACGTAAAAGGCGAGCGACCGGTCGACGTCGGACACGTTGAGAACGATGTGGTCGAGGGAAGTAACCTTAAACGTCAAGCACCGGAGAGTTCATGTGCCGTAACATCAAGACCTTGTACAACTTCGCGCCGCCGGCAACGGATGAAGAGATCGGCGCTTCGGCGCTGCAGTTTGTTCGAAAGCTGAGCGGGTTGCACCACCCGTCGAAAGCAAACGAGGCGGCCTTCGAGCGCGCGGTCGATCGGGTAACCGGCGCGGCGCGCGAGCTGCTCGGCTCGCTGGTCACGCAGGCGCCGCCGCGCCAACGCCATCACGTCCCCTCGTCGGCGCCTTCATGAAGGACAAACTTGACGATTAAACGATTGAGCGTTGCACCGGAGGCCGGGCTTCCGAAGTTTATGTAGAGCTCGTCGCCTTCGGGAAATCGCTGGTGAAACGCCACCGCAAGGTTATTGCCGACCTGGTAGGAGGTTGCGAAACCGCCAAGGCCGTTGATATCGCGCAGTTCCACGCTGAAGCTGCTCTCGTTGCTGATGCTGTAACCCAGCGAGATGCGCCGCAGCCACTGTGAATCGAGCACGCCGTCGAAGAACGCGCGCTCGTAGGTTCCGTCATATTCCAAGCCGAGGCTGAAGCGCTTATCGATCGGGCGGCTCGTGACGAGCGTAAACAGATGCACGTAGTCGTCGCCGAACGGTCCCCACTGATAGCTGGCGTCGAAGGGCGATGGCGTCCCATCGCGATAGCCGACGGGAATTTGGTAGAGATTGAACGGCTGCGTCACGCCGTCGAGGTAGCACGGATAGCCGGTGAAGCTCGACTGATACAGGATCGGTCCGCTGCAACCCGGGTCGGCCGGAATGTTGTAAGAGCGAAGTTGACCGACCGCCTCGCCTACGCCGTCAAGGGAGAAGAGATTCTTGAAGGTGGCGTTGAGAAAGAATTGAGTGTCGGCCTGGTGCTCCGCTCCCGACTCGTCCAAAAAGCGATCCGCGGCAAAAAAGATCGTGTAGTTTTTGATGCCCGGCGCGGTTCCGGTATAGTTGGTGAAGAATTGCGGCCCGCGAATGTCGGAGTTCGGCGTGTAGCCGTCAATCGGGTTGTAGTTTGGCGAGACGTCGAGGTACCCAACGTTAGCCTCGAACGGCCCTTTGTGGCGATCCACGAAGAGTTCGGTAAAGTCGGCGTTGCCCTGAGGTACCCACGTGCCGTCTTCGAACGAATGGTCGAAGAAGTAAATCATGCCGTTTGAATAATCGCGCGCTTCGGCGCCGGCCTCGATCGTGTCGTCGGTGCCGGCGATGCTGTGGTTCGCAAAAACGCCGTCGCTCCAGTAGATGAACGAACCGTTCGGCAGCGCATGCTCGTAGCCGTACGCCTGATCGCTAAACGTGTTGCTCGTCGTTTCGTCGAATCCGTGGAAGGTCAGAACGCCAAAGCTTTGGTCGCCGAACGTTCCCTCGACCTTACCACCGCTATCGAACGGCCCGACCGACGGCGAGTAGAAGACGAGATCGGAGGCGTTCACGTTGGTGCCGGTCGGCGAGCGCGGTCCGGAGGCGGCATTGATGAAAGCCGCGCCTTGTGCGAAGAACGGCCGGTACTCGAGAAGCTGCCGCTGGAACTCTTGTGGCGCGATCGTTTGTTGATCGATCTCGACATTGGAAAAGTCCGCATTGAGCGTCCCGACGAAACGGACGGTCGGCGTGATCGGGTAGCTGACGTCCCCGCCGAACGAGCGCACGTTCTCCGGCAAAAACTCGCCGTTGGCTTGCTGAAAGAGATTGCGATCCTCGCCGATGCTGGCGAGGCCGTAGATGTCGGCACGCGGCTTGGGCCGAGCCGCGGCCGATGCCGCGACGTCGAAGCCCCCGCCGGCCCAAAAGCGCGTATCGTTTTGGAAGGTCGGCCAGGTTCCGCTGGGAGCATCCCCCATGATCGGGTTCCAGACCCACGAAAGGTGTTCGCCCGTCGCCGCGATCTGGCGAACGAACTGCAGTCGCCACGTTTGCTTGCCGCCGCGCGGCACGCGCAAGACGTCGAGTGGAATAACCAGAACGGCGCTCCACGCTCCATCGGAGACTTTTCCGGCGGCGCTCCAGCGCGGCCGAAAGCGCACGTTTTCATTGGCCTGCTCGTAGCGCGTGCCGCGAGGCGTCGCTTCAAAATAATAGGCTTGGCTCCCGCCGCCCCCGTTGAGTAGCCCGATGCCGACGAAATCGTCCGTACCGAAGCCCACGTCGTTCGTCGTCTGCGTTGCGACGATTGGAACGCCGGCTTGCTCGCTTTTGAATCCGACGTACAGATTCTTGTCGTCGTACAAGAGATAGGCCGTCGTCGCGAACTTGGCGGGTGCGCGAGTCGTCACGTTCTCCCACGGCCCGTCGCCGTTGGGCACCTTGCCCGCCGCCCAGGCGGGATCCGGCAAAGCGGCGTCGAGGGCCAAGGGGTGAGGCGCGCGTGCCACGGTGAACGAGAAGCTTCCCGTCACGGCAGCCCACACCGGCACGCACGTCAGCACGAACGCTAATGCGATGCCAAGGCCAAAGCGAATTAGATAGTACAATTCTTGGCGCCTTAGAACGTTGCTACAGGGCAAATGCGCCGATAGTTTCATAGCGTCGATGGGACAAGACCCAGGGGTGAGGAAGGACCGATTTCATGAGAAGAATTAATTCTCGTAGCATTGCTTCGATCTGCGCGATCGTCGCGGTGGTTGCCATCGCATCTCTGGGTCGATCCGGGGCGGCCACCGGACCGCTCACCGATAAGATGGCGTCCTTCAACTACCTCATCGGCGGATCGTGGAAGTGCTCGACCAAAGCTCCAGCAGTTGGGGCGCGACCGGCGCGCACGGAGCAAGTTACGGTTGTCTTTAGTCTCGCGCCCGGTAATACCGTCCACTCCCGAGTATCGGGACGCGGTTACTCTCGCGACCGCTACTATGGTTACAAGGCAAAGTCGAGGCTGTACTGGGCCGGGTCCGTAGATAACCAAGGCTCGTACGGCTTCGAGACATCCCGCGATGGAGCGACGTACGCTGGGAGTACCTGGTTTGGCGGTATGAGCCTGAGTCTTAAGCTTAGAAATACGCTCGCGAAAGTGAATGCGAACGAGTTCACGAGTCACGAGGTTTTGATCGGTGGACGCCTTCAGATGGCGGTCGACACCGTTTGTACGCGATAGCGGCGTGCTGCCGGCTATCGCGCTGCTTACAACTGCCCTGACGCTCCTTATTGGTTTAAGCGAAGTTGCAGCGTTGTCTCAGTACTTCGCGACGTCGCCGGATCGGTGACCGTGATTCGTACGCTGACCGCCTGTTGACCCGGCATCGTGCTCAAGCTCACGCTAATCCTGAAGTTGCCGCGTGGGCCGGCATCGGTGTCGCCGTTAAACTGGCCCGTGAATGATGGCGTAGCACCGGCCGTCACTTTGACGTGCCCGTTCGCGATAGTATTCCCCTGTATCACGAAGTTACGCCCGACGGGAGCATTCGGCGCGGGTTGGTTTATCGTGAGGCTCAGCGGCGCTTCGGCACCGCGCTTCACGGAGAACGACCACGAGCGGTCAAATGGCGAACCCCCGGCAGGACCGCGCCCGGTAACGCGCACGGTATGCGAGCCGAAATCGAGCGGCGCGGGCGGCTTATACGAGAAGCCCGTCGCCGACACGCCGCTGCGCGACGTGATGTTGTTGCCGTCGAGCAGAACTCGCACGCTGCCAGGGTCGACGTCGCGCGTGAACTCCGCCGCGATGACGGTGAAGCGATCGCTCAGGCTCGCGCCCGGCGCAGGCTGTTTTCCGCGCAGATCGATGGGATTTGCCGGCGGCGGGGGCGCCCCGGCCACCGAGAACGACCACGAGCGGTCGAACTGCGCCCCGTCGGGGCCGCGGCCTGCGACGCGAACTCTGTGCGAGCCGAAGTCGAGCGGCGCCGGAGGTTTATAGGAAAACCGGTCCGGAGAGACCGCGGTGCGCGCCGTGATGTTGTTGTCGTCGAGCCAAACGCGGACGCTGCCCGGCTCGACTCGGCGTGTGAACTGTGCCGAGATCGTGACGAAGCGGTTCGCGACGCGCTCGCCGGGCGCCGGCTGATGCGCGTACAAATTAATGGCTTGCACCGGTGGCGGGTTGGGCGGGCGCGGAGGCCGCGGAGGCCGTGGCGGGTGGACCGGCCCGATTGGGACCACCTGCCCCGATATCGCGATCGCGACGACACGCGTGGACGCGTCGTAGCCGACTGTTGCACCGAGCGACTGCGCGATGAAGCGAAGCGGAACGTACGTCGTCGCACCCACGATGAACGGTGCGACGTCGAGCGTCGTGGGCTCGCCGCTGACCTGCGCCTGCGTCGAGCCGATTTGCAGCGAGACCGTCGTGCCGCCCTTCGTGGCGTTAATCGTGCCCGCAGAGTAGACGACCGACGCGCCCAGGCGCTCAAAAATTCCCCGCAATGGAACGAGAACGCGGCCGGCACGCTCGATCGGCCCCGGATTGAGATACAGCTGCTGACCGTTGACGGTTACCGTTTGCGCCGGCGCGGCGGCTGGAAAGCTCGCGATTGCGAGGCCGGCGATCAAACATACGATACGCTTCATAGCATGCAGTATTTCTGAGTTCGCACGGAAAAGCCGCCTTGCATGGTTAACGTCGACGAGCTCGCCCATCTTCCGCTCTTCGAATCGGCGCGCGACGAGGCGCTCGCTACGATTGTCTCGCGCAGCGCAGATCTGCACGTGAACGCCGGTGATTGGGTCGTGCTCGAAGGCGAAGCCGCGGCCTTTTACGTCTTTCTCGAGGGCCGGGGTGAGATCGTCAAGACACTCGCCGGTGCCGAACAGGTCGTCGACGTCCTTGAACCGGGCGGCTTCTTCGGCGAGGTGCCGTTGCTGCTCGGATCGGGTTTTCTGGCCGGCGTACGCGCGACCGAACCGTCACGCTTGATGCGGCTCGAAGCGATCGACTTTCACGAGCTCGTCGCACGCTGCCCGATCGCAAACCACAGGATTCTTGCTGAGATGGCGCGGCGCGTCACCGGCTTGCAGCAGGCGTCGATCGCCGCACCGATGATCAGCGTCACGGTTCTCGGACATCGTGACGACTCTGCGTGCTACGATCTGCGAGACTTTCTCGCGCGCAATCACGTCGGCTTCCGCTGGCTCGATCCCGACGATGCCCCGGCGATCGAAGGCGCGAACGTGCCGCAAGAACTGCTGCGCGGCGATAACGGTCCGGCCGTGATCTTTGCCGACCGCTCCTACATGATCGAGCCGAAATTTTCCGACCTGGCGCAACGCCTGGGCCTGCAAACCGCGCCGCGCGCAACGACATACGATGTGGCGATCGTCGGCGCGGGACCGGCGGGTTTGGCCGCCGCTGTCTATGGCGCCTCCGAGGGCTTGCAGACGGTGCTCGTCGAGTGCCGCGCTCCCGGCGGCCAAGCGGGAACGTCGTCGCGCATTGAAAACTATCTGGGCTTTCCGGCCGGCGTTTCGGGCGACGATCTCGCCTCGCGCGCTTTTCATCAAGCGAAGCGATTCGGCGCGGAAATCATCATTACGCGACAAGCGACCGAGATCGAGCCGCGCAACGGCTCGTCCGCGACGCACGCGATCGTGCTCGATTGCGGCGAGCGCGTGCAAACCAAGGCGATCGTCCTGGCCAACGGCGTAACGTGGCGAAAGCTCTCGATTCCCGGAGCCGATGCCTTGCACGGCCGCGGCGTTTACTATGGCGCGGCCCGCACCGAGGCGCTCGGTGTGCTCGGGAAGGACGTCGTTCTCATCGGCGGTGGCAACTCGGCGGGTCAGGCCGCGATGCTCTTCTCCGGCTACGCGCGCAGCGTCACGATCCTGGTGCGCGGCGAAAAACTCTCGGCCAGCATGTCGCAATATCTCATCGACGAGCTGGCGAAGAAGGAGAACGTTCGCATCGAGTACACGTGCGACTGCGTCAGCGTCACCGGTACGAGCCACCTCGAATCGATCGAGATCGCGTACAAAAATGGCGAGCAAAAGACGTTCAAAGCCGACGCGCTCTTCATTTTTGTCGGCTGCGTGCCCGAGACGAAGTGGCTACCGGAGGCCTTGATTCGCGACGCCCAGGGGTTCGTTTGCACCGGCCGCGACGTTGTCGACCTGCGACCCGCGGGCGCATCGTGGGCGCGCGATCCTTACCTGCTTGAAACGAGCATCCCCGGCATCTTTGCGGCGGGCGACGTTCGCCACGGATCAATGAAGCGCGTCGCTTCGAGCGTGGGCGAAGGCAGCATGGCGATCGCGCTCGTCCACCAGTATATCGACGAAACTACGTCACCCTAGCATTCTTTCCATAGCCACAACGTCTACGTATCGGTCGTTGATGATCCCATGCTCTTTGAAGATGCCGACCTCTACGAAGCCGGCTTTTCGATATAGCTGCTTGCCGTGTTCGTTATGGTCGAGAGCGTGAAGCACGATTTTGTGGAACTGCGCCTTCGCGGCTTCCTCCATCAGACGGTCGAGCAATGCGAAGCCGATGCCTTTCCCGCGATGAGCGCGACCCACATAGATCGAGAGGCCCGCGACGCTCCAGTGGCCGCGCCGCGGCGAGAACCGATTCAGCGACGCCCAGCCTAAAAGACCGCTCGACGTCGAGGCCACGAGAACCACGTATCGTCGATCCCGTTCCGTCCACCAACGCACCATCTCCTGTGACGACTTCGGCTCTGTCTCCAAGGTCGCAAGGCGATCCTCGATGCCCTCGTTGTAAATACTGCGAATTGCTTCGAGATCGTCGATTGATGCGCGCCGGATAGTGAAATCCTCGCTCATTCACTCGTCGATGCCGTTGAGCTCGGCGAGCATATCGTCGGGCAGCTCAATCTGCGCAACCGCGAGATTTTCGCGCAGATGAGCAAGAGACGACGTGCCCGGGATTAGCAGTATGTTGGGCGCGCGCTGCAGCAGCCAGGCCAAGGCTACCTGCATTGGAGTCGCGCCGAGCCGCGTCGCCACATCAGAGAGTGTCGACGATTGCAGCGGCGTGAAACCGCCGAGGGGAAAGAACGGCACGTAGGCGACGCCGTCGTCCGCCAGCGCATCGATGACCGCGTCGTCGTCGCGGTGGGCGAGATTATAGTGGTTCTGCACGCAGACGATTTCGGCGATGGCACACCCCTGCTCGACCTGCGCGGACGTGACGTTACTCAAACCCAGGTGTCGGATTAGGCCCTGCTGCTGCAATTCGGCCAGCGCCGTCAAGGGCTCCTCGATCGAGCCTTCGCTTGGGCCAAGGCCCTGTCCCATGATTCGTAGGTTGACGACTTCCAGCGACTCGAGCCCAAGATTGCGTAAGTTGTCGTGAACCGCGCTCGTAAGTTGCGCGGGCGTCATCGCCGGATGCCACGACGCATCCTCACCCCGCACGCCGCCGACCTTGGTCACGATCACCAAATCGTCCGGGTAGGGATGAAGCGCTTCACGGATCAGCGCATTGGTGACGTGCGGGCCGTAGTAGTCGCTGGTGTCGATGTGGTTAACGCCGCGCGCAATTGCCTCGCGCAGCACGGCCAGCGCCGTGTCGCGATCTGTCGGCGGTCCGAACACGCCCGGACCGGCCAACTGCATCGCACCAAAGCCCAGTCGTTTCACCGAGCGATCGCCAAGCGGAAACGAACCGGCGGTGTTGATGTTGTTCATTCAGGCAACAACCCCGAGCGCCAACCGAACGATTCGGACGCGACTTAAATGAGATGGCGCTCGCTTGGTCGAAAACACGGGCATGAAGCGCTATGTAACGATCTTTTCTCTGGCGATGATTTCGCTATTTGCTTGGCAGGCCGCGCGAGCGTGCACCGGAATTCGATTGACCGCCAAAGACGGCGCCGTCGTCGTGGCACGCACGCTCGAGTTCGGCGCGGATCTCCAATCGAAAGTGCTGGTCTATCCCGCCGGAACGCAGGTCGCGGGCTCGCTGCCGAATAGCGCGTCGGGAATTTCGTTTACGACGAAGTACGGCATCGTCGGCGCCAACGCATTTGGTTTGCCGATAATTGTGGATGGGCTCAACGACCAAGGATTGTACGTCGGCGAGTTCTTCTTCCCAGGATCGGCCGGATACACCGACGTGACGCCGGAGAATGCATCGCGCGCGATGGCCGGCTACCAGTACTCGATGTGGATTCTCGGAAATTTTGCCAGCGTTGCCGAGGTCAAGGCCGCCTACGAAAAAGTGGTGCTCGCGCCGACCGTCGTGCCGCAGCTCGGGATGGCGCCGCCGGTGCACTTTCGCATCACCGATAAGACCGGCGCCACGGTGGTGGTCGAGCCCATCGGCGGAAAGCTCGTGATCTACGACGATCCGCTCGGAGTGATCACAAACTCGCCGACGTTCGACTGGCACATCACCAATCTGAGCAACTACGTCGGCCTCTCGCCGAACAACCGCGAGTCGATGACGATACAGGGCGTAACGCTGAACAGCTTCGGTCAGGGATCGGGCTTCTACGGGATTCCCGGCGATTTCACGCCCCCGTCGCGCTTCGTGCGCGCCGTCGCCTACGAAGCGGCAGCCGTGCAGCCTGCAACCGCGAGCGATGCGGTGCAGCAGGTCTTCCACATCCTCAACAACTTCGACATCCCCGTCGGCGCCGTTCGCGACGAAGTTCAAGGGAAGACCATCGACGAGTGGACGCTCTGGACCTCAGCCGACGACCTGACGAATCTTGAGTTCTACTTCCGAACCTTCAACGATCAATCGCTGCGCAGCGTCGACGTTCGCAAAGCCTTGGCAAGCGCTGGTTCAACCATCAAGTACCTGCCGATGGAAACCGATCAGCCAACGCCGATCACGAGCGTCTCGCTCTAAATGAGCGGTCGTCATTTTTGCTCTTTCTCCGCGTAAGGGAGAGCTGCGAGCCGTTCCATGATGGCGGTCCAGCCCTTTTGGTGCCCGTCCCGGGAATCTTCGCTCGCGAACTGTTCGTGCGTGAGCACGAGCTCCGTCCCGCCGTCAAGATCCTTGAACTCGAGTGTCAGCAATGTGTCGTGCTCGTCTTCCGGCTTGTCTTCTTCCCAGCGCCAGGTCATGACGAGCCGCTCGGGCGGCCGAACTTCGCGATACGTTCCGCCCACGTTCCAGCGTTCGCCGTCGGGCATGAGCATCGTGATCGTGTACGAGCCGCCGGTCCGCACGTCCATCCCCACGTCGGTCACGGTGACGTCATCGGGCCCGAGAAACTTCATCGCGAGCTCGGGTTTCGTCCAGGCGTCGAAAAGGCGTTCCCGCGGAGCAGTGTACGTGCGGCGCAGGACGAGCGCCGGCGCGACCGGCGTACGCGTGTTATTCATCGTATCCTCTTTCGTTTCGGAGATTCTGCAAGGAGATTATCGAGGCGATCGAGCGCAGCGGCCCAGAAGCTGCGCTGCTTGTCGAGCCAGCCCGACGCTGCTTTCATGACGGTTGGGGAGAGCGTGCAGCGGTGCACACGGCCCAAGACGTGCCGTTCCAGCAAGCCCGACTCTTCGAGCACGCGAAGGTGCCTCGAGATCGCGGGCTGGGATATGGAAAAGCCCGATGCGATCTCGCCGGCCGACAGGGGGCCGCGGGCCAAGCGCTCGACGATCTGCCTTCGGGTCGGATCGCCCAGAGCTGAGAACACCGCGTCAAGTTTCCCGGTACTATTAACCATCATGTTATATAACAATACAGTTAAGCGTCGCGGTTTGTCAAGTCCCTACGACAAGCAGCACTTTGATGGCGCGGCGCTCATCCATCGCTGCGTACCCATCCGCAACGCGGTCGAGCGGCAGCGTCAGATCGAGGACCGGTGAGGGGTCGATATTTCCGGCTTCAAGGCTTGCGATGAGCTGCGGAAGATAGGCGCGGACCGGCGCAACGCCGCCTGCTAAGGAAAGATTACTGTGAAAGATTTCGTCCAACAGGGGCGTCTTGACGTTATGCGGTACGCCGACGAAACTGACCGTGCCGCCAGGGCGTGCCACGACCACGGCTAGATCCAAGCTCTCCTGATTGCCGACCGCTTCAACGACGTGCGGCGCTCCACCGGGAACGAGCTCGAGAATCTCTTCCCGCACGTTCTCGTCGTGTGAGTTGAACGTGTGAGTTGCGCCGAAGCGCTTGGCGAGCTCGAGGCGCTTGGGGTTGTGCCCGACCGCGATAACCCGCTCGGCCTGGTGCACTTTCGCTGCCGAGAGGACGGCGCACAGGCCGACCGCCCCATCGCCGACGACGACCGCCGTCGAACCGCGCGCAACCTTCGCACGCACGACGCCATGATGCCCCGTCGCCATAACGTCGCACAACGTTACGCTGGCATCGTGTTTGGCATCATCACGAGCGATCGCCTCGGGCATCTTGACCAGCGTGCCGTCGGCGAAGGGCACGCGTACGAACTGCGCCTGACCACCGCTTCCTTCGCTTCCGAAAAAGCCGCCGTGCGTACACGACGTCTGCAAGCCTTCGCGGCAGAATTCGCACGTTCCATCGCTCCAGGCAAACGGCGCGATCACCGCGTCGCCGCGACGAACGCCCCGCACACCTCCGCCGATTTCTTCGACGACGCCGACGAACTCGTGGCCGGTTAGATTTCCGATCTCCGGTTCCGTAACCCCGCGATAGAACCAGAGATCCGACCCGCAGATTGCGGCACGCGTGATGCGAACGATCGCATCCTGCGGATCGCGGATACTCGGATCGGGAACGTTTTCAACCCGAACGTCACGCGCTCCGTGATAGACTGTTGCCTTCATAACGACCTCCTGTCCCTGCAAGTCTATGAAAGCCGGTTGCCCTTAGTAAGATACGTTCCAAACATAGCATTGGCAGGGGCAGGCCGGCGAGCGGCGCCTCCGGCCGCCACGCTGAAATTGAAACCGGGCGGCCGCTGCCCCAGTTACGAGGTTTCAGTCAGTAGAGTCTAAACGGAGCGCTAGCGTGTTGCCAGGCTATCTCGGTGCGTTGACCATCATGCTCCTGATTTCCATCGTGATCGTGCGCGTATGGATGTTAAATCAACGTGGTATCGTCGCCATGAAATTCGGCACGATCGACAAGACCGACTTCTTGATCCCCCCGTTTGCGTTCTTGTACTGCTATCTGGTATTCGCCGGCGCGTTTGACTGGCCAACCTTCACGGGTCAAGAGCTCGTTCGGTCGTCCGCGTTGCAGTGGATCGGAGTCCTGCTCTGCGCGTCAGGGTTATGCTTGATGGTCGCCAGTCTTGCGTCGTTCGGGTCGAGCTTCCGCGTCGGAATCGATACCGAGCACCCAAACGCGCTCATTACGTCGGGCATCTTCGCGTTTACCCGCAATCCTATCTACGTGGCCTTCGGCTCTGTCCTGATTGGGGAATTGTTGATACAGCCGCGTTGGCCTCTGTTGCTATACATCGGCGCTGGTGTAGCACTGTTTCATCGCCAAGTAGCGCGTGAGGAGGCCTACCTTCAACAGCACTACGGCGCGGAATTCACGGCGTATCGGGCACGCGTGCGACGGTATTTGTAGCCGTTTGAATGAGGCTTTGCTTGCCTGGTCGAAAGAGTCCGAACAACCACATCGATTACGAGCGCCTCGCTCAAGGCCAAAAAAATGAATCTTCGACTTGCCATCGCCGTATTGGTGGCCGTCCTAACTGCGTGTAACAGCAGCAGCACTACCGTCACGCCGGCCCCCGGATCCGCTCATGGTATGGACACCGATTTCGTCGTCAGCGGCCGCTACATCGACCTAAGCGACGCTCCGGTAGGTTCGCCTTCGATGCGCTCGGCAGCGGGCAAGAACTTCTTCATCAAGGGCCTGGTCTATTGGCCGACGCCGATCGGGAAGGGCGTGGCCGACCCGCCCATGCTCGACGACGCGCTGCGCGACGGCAACATGGCGGTCTGGTCGCGCGACCTTCCGTTGATGCGAGCGATGGGTGCGAATGCGATTCACGTTTATAACGTCGTGCCTCCGCCCTACGACGACAAGACCGGCCCGATCACCAAGTTTCTCGACGCCGCTTGGAACGGCGGGACCAAGCCGGTCTATGTCCTCATGAGCATCCACTTCAACGGCGACGTGTTGCTCAATAGCAAGTCGGTGGAGGCGCTCGCAAACCAGTATCACGATCTCGATGCGAAGTACGCGAAATATCCGGCGGTCTTCGGTGTGACCATCAGCAACGAGATCGGCGCCGGCAATTTGATCACCCAACAGAAGTGGTGGAATGGGTTCAACACCGTTGCGAAGGCGGCAAAGCAAGGATTTGCCGACGGTGGCGATGCGGACAAGATCGTGACGACCTCAGAGCCCGACGGCAACGTCGGCTTCGTGAAGGCCGGCGAAAAGTTTGGAGCGGCAGTCGACGCGTGGGGCATCAACATTTACCGAGGGCGAACCTTCACAAACCTCTTCACGCAGCTCAAGAACACGACGACGAAGCCGACGATGCTAACCGAGTACGGTGCCAGCGCCGCGTATCACCCGACGTGGAGCAACACCTACGCTTGGAAGAACGGCTTCTATCAGGAGACGCAATGCGTTCCCGACAAGAAAGATGGCCCGAGCAATCGCGACGTCAAAGAGTTGTCGGCGAAGGGCGACCCGGGGATGCCCGGCCTCGTCGACCTCGTTTGGAACAACGGCCGGTGGCTGGCGTCGGGATTTACCGATGAGAACGGCATCCTCTCCGGCGGATTCTATTTCGAGTGGAGCGACGAGTGGTGGAAGAGCGGCAACAAGGACGTTCACCAGGGCAACGACACGTTCAACGGCGGATTCCCCGGCTGTAGTAACGACGAAGCCTGGTTCGGGCTCAACTCCGTCTCACCAGGCAGCGGCGGCGTCGATGTCCTTACTCCGCGGCCAACTTTAACCCAGCTCAAGCAAAGCTGGAAGTAGCATTTCGTACTAACTGACCATTTGATTGGAGACCACGACGATGTTCGGATACACTCGAGGCTGGCTGTTGTTACCATTGGTTGCCTTCCTATTCACGGCATGCTCGGAGGGGATTGGTAGCCCTTCCGCTCCCTCCGCATCATCGGCAGCCGTCGGATCGGACGACGTCGCCCTATCGACTCGAACCGCGCTGGCAGCACTTGACTCCGCGCCCATCTTGATCAATCCAGGCCGTGAAGTGATTCGCCGGCTAGCAATTCATCCCAACGCGAAATCAACGCCTTTCCTGATCAATTTTGTTTCGGGCGGCGAGGCCCAAAAGGGCGTGCCGTGTTTTTCCTGCGTTTCCGGCGCGCAGACCAAAGATAACGTTGGATTGACGGGGCCAGACAGTTACATCCCGACCGGCGCAGCGTGGCAGTATACGCTATCGTTTACCGATATTACGTTCAAGGGAACGTGCAAGCTCGCGTGGGCTATTGCTGCTGGCAAGAAGGTGCTCGATCAGTTCGCCGTTACAGTGAAAATCACGCAGGCTGGTGGCTTCGCTCTTTACGGAGTCAATCGCGGGCGTCCGTCCTATTCGGGTTCGGCCGTGCTGACCGGCAAGGTTACGTGCGGCAACGGCGCCCCGCAGACAACCCAGACAGCGTTGCTTTTCGAGTAAGACGGGGCAATCCTCGCGCTAGTCGCGCTCCTGGAAGAGTGTTCCGAGTCCGCGCAATCGCGTTAAAGCCGTGCTGCGCCGCAACGGCAACGATGTCGGAAGGAAGGCCGTCGCTCGAAGATAGTAACATACTCTTCGTATGGTAAGAAAAGCCGTTTGGGCGTTGGCATTCGCGCTCGTTCCCAGCCTGGCGCTAGCATCCCCGCCACCGCTGACGCCTTCGCAGATCGTCGCTCTCGTCAAGGCGACGCCGCAGCTCAAAATCGATCGGAGCGTGCCACCGTCGTCGGCACTCGATCCGAAGTCTCACCCGTACGTTAACGTGCTGGGCGCGCCCGAAGGACAAGCCATCGGCGGATACGTCACATCTGAGCTCGCCCACCAGGGAACGCTTACGAGCGGCTACGACGTGCTCGCCGTTCCGCTCGATAGCGGCGGAAGCGGCGGCGTCTTTACCCAGATCGTCTTTGCTCGTCGTGGCCACGTTCCGTTCGTTTACGCGGGGCACATCGATTCCGCCGGTCACCTCGGCGTGCAGGTCAAAGGCGGAAAACTCATCGCAACCTTGCCCTACTACGCGGCCAAGGATCCGAATTGCTGCCCCTCAAAATTCATCGTTGCGACCTACGCGATCCGCGACGACAAACTCCGCCGGACCACGCAACGAATGATTCCTACGCCAAAGCCGTCACCCTAGCGGGCCACCGTAAAGCTACCGCGATTCGCTAACGATGCGCGCAGTCTTGATGTAATCCAACCGCGGAAACTCTTTCTTGAGATAGGCGTTGCCCTGCGACGCGATCTTATCTTGATCGGGCTGTTCGCCGTAGCCGGAGTAGATGTGGTCGACATTCTGCATCCCGCTCGCGACCTGGCCTATTGGAGCAAACCCCATCCCATCGAGCCGGGCGTTATCGCCCAGGTTGATGAAGAGGTGCGTCGAGCGGCTGTTCGGCTCGGACGTAGCCGCAAACGACACCATTCCGCGCGTATTCGACGCTTTGGGCGGATCGTCGGGAATGGTGGTATCCCACTTCTTGGTAACGGCGGGGCTGGCCGCCGCACCCCACTGCACCACGAAGCCCGGCACGACGCGGTAAAAGCGAGCGCCATCGAAATATTTCGCCTTGACCAGTTGGTAGAAGCGTTGGGCGCCGTGGGGCGCGAGACGACGGTCCACGTCGATGACGACGGGTCCTTTACTCGTGTCGAGCAATACGCGATACGTACCGGAGGCCGATGGTTGTGGGGCCGGCACCTTGGCGGCACCGATACAACAGGCAAAGGCCAGCACCAAGGCGGCGACGGTTGAAAATTTGTTCATTACCATCCCACCTTCGGCACGCTCCTACTCTCATCCTGACCCTGGCGCGGCAACAGATCGCAAAACCAAAACCCCTTGGCCGTGCGCGTGTTGGACGGTGGGCAGACCGCCGATGGGATCACTGCATCGTCGGGAGTCGTCCGCTCGACGCGGCGGTAGACGTTCTCCCCAACTGTCACGTCAATACGATCGTTGAAGATCGGGCCGGCATACGCGAACGAATGGAATTCGCCGTTCTCGCCACACGGGTCAACGTCGGGCGGAAGAGTGTTGATAAAGTCCCAGTCGACGATCCGGCCCAGCGCCGTCTCATCCAGATAGGCATCGCTAACACAACACACGATCGATCGAAAGCCTAGTTCGATAAACTCCCCAATGACCTTACGCGTGTCGAGCTTCCAAAGTGGAAAGAGACCGCACATCCCGATACGTATTAGTTTCTCCTCACGCCGGCGCCGAAGATCCTCGAGAAAGATGTCGCCAAACGCAACGCTCGATACGCCGTGCTCCTTGTGCGCGAGCAAATGGGCCGACATGTTGCGCTCGTATTCGTCATTCGAACTGCCGTTGACAAACACTACATCCAACGGCAGGCCTATGGCGCGCGCCTGCGCCTGCGCCAGCTCGAGTCGAACCCCATGCATCGACACTCGCGCGAATCGTTCGTTCACGGTGGTAAGAAGGGAGACGATCGTATATCGATCGTCTTGCAGCACCCTGTGCAGGGCAAGCGCAGAGTCTTTCCCCCCGCTCCAGCAAAATACGATCCGTTCACTCACGGCTAGTCCTGCTCGCCCGCAGGCAGGCGGCCCCGAGCGGCCCGATAAAAAGCTGCAGCACCCGTGACATTACCAACGACAGCTCGACCTGCGCCGGCCCCGGCACCCGAGGTCGGCGACGACGCGCAAACGATTCACCGCATCGAAGCGTTTTCCGACATCGTCATAGGCTTTTGTCTCGCCGAGATCGGCTTGGGTCTGTCTATTCCAAGCACGGGGGCGACCCTTGCGAACTTGGGCGGCAATGTCTTCAGTTTCGCCGCCTCGTTTTCTCTGGTCGTGATGCTGTGGTGGAATCATCACCGGCTCTTCAAGACCTATCTGGTCCTTACTCGTGCGGCACTCGTCATGAACTTCGCGTTATTGGGCGCACTCGTGCTCATGCTCTACTTTCTGCAGATCGGGGCACGAGATATCACCGTGCAGGGTGGCGGACCGCATTTCTTTTTTCGCCTAACGTTGCTGAGTTTTGCGGCCGTATACGCGTTGCTGGCCGGGATGTTCGCGATCGGCGTACGCGCGCGATGGTCGGCGCTTTCGCCGGGCGATTTTGCCTGGGGCATTGAGCGAACGGCGCACATGTTCTCAGTGGCCGCGGCATTCGCCATCGTAGCCGCTGCCTTGGGCCTGTCGCACGGAAGCTTCGAAGTCGGCGGCCTACACGTTTCCTCGGTTGAAATCGTGCTTCTCGCGATGGCCCTATGGCTGCTCGTATTTCGCCGAATCATCCTCCCGCATTTCGTACGCCGCCTAGGGCGCAGCTACAGGTGATCGCCGGCTGCTATAATGGCGGCGGCACGCAGGTGCTAGCGACCCGGCGGCACGTGGCGATGAGATACGGACCAGAGCCCACCGCAAACGGCGATCCCTTGGCCTGTTGCAGCGCACCGCTGGTCGCATTGATGGCGTACGCGGAAACATTGTTCGAGCCATCGTTGGCCGCATACGCGAACTTACCTAGAGGATCAATTGCCATACCATCGGTATTCGCGCCCGCCGCAAATGGCGAGCCCTTCACTGGTTTCAGCGCACCGCTCGTGGCGTTGATCGCATAGCCGGAGACATCGTTGGAACCATTGTTAGGCACGTACACGAACTTGCCCGTAGGATCAACGGCCACGCCATAGGGTTCGGTGCTCGTCGCAAACGGCGACCCGGCCACCGGCTTCAGTGCGCCGCTCTTCGCGTTGATGCTGTAGGCGGAAATGGTATCGGAGCTAAAGTTGGCGACGTAGGCGAACTTGCCAGAAGGGCCGACCGTTACGAAATAGGGCTGGCTGCCGGCGGCAAACGGTGATCCCTTCACCGGTGTCAGCGCACCACTGGTCGAGTCGATGCTATAGGCCCAAACGTTATCGGAGCCATTGTTAGCGACGTAAACGAACTTACCCTTAGGATCGACTGCAACGCCATCGGGATAGGTGCCCGTCGCAAAGGGTGACCCGGCCATCGGACTCAACGCGCCACTCGCCGCGTCGATGGTATAGCCGGAAACGTTGTTAGAACCATTGTCGGCCACGTAGACGAACTTGCCATTTGGATCCATGGACCCGAAATAAGGTTCGTAGCCTGCCGCAAATGGGGATCCTGTGACCGGCTTCAACGCGCCGCTTGTCGCGTCGATGGCATATGCGGAAACGTTGTTGGATCCATGGTTGGGCATGTAGGCGAACTTGCCCCTAGGGTCGATTATCAGCCCGGTGGGGCCCGTGCCCGCCGCAAACGGCGACCCCTTCACCTGCTTGAGCGCGCCGTCGCTCGCGCTAATGGCGTACGTGGAAATATTATTGGAGGCAAAGTTGGCGACATAGGCAAACTCGACCGCTGCGGCGTCGGAGATGACCGCACTTCGTGCCAAACGCGCTTGTGAACCGGAGGTCATATCGACCGGTGTTATCTTTCCTGGGGACCCGTATGCCGAGCAGCCGGCAAAGAGTGCCGCGACTCCTAGCGTCGAGAGCGTTCGAACGAAGCGATGACGAGACTGCATGAGAACCTGCCTTTATTGGAGCCGGGGTACTTTCACAGCAACTTCAATTAGTAACGCACGGCGTCGATTACGTCCCGGCCGAGAACGCACTCGAAGCGAGCCTTATTGCCGGGCCGTCGTTAGCCGCAAACGCGAACACACCTTCAATCCCCTGGCTTGTGGAAGTCTAGCGATGGAGCGACCTGGTGACTGCCCGGGTTTCAAAATCGGCGAATTGGGGAGAAATCAGCTAACCGTTTCAAAGATGCTTGGGAATCTAGCGCCCGCATCCGGTCCTCGACGTAACACTTTTAAACCTGGAAAGGTCACTAATATGTTCATTCTTATTTGGCTCGTTGTCGGATTGATCGCAGGCTTTCTGGCAAAATTCGTCGTTCCTGGAGAGGGCCCCGGGGGCGTAATTGGGGATCTCGTAATCGGGGTCGTCGGCGCACTTCTCGGTGGTTGGATCTTCGGCTTGTTCGGCCATTCCGGTGTAACCGGGATCAACGTCTACAGCATTGTGGTCGCATTAGTCGGCGCCGTGGTCCTACTGTTCATCTCGAGGGCGGTGAGCGGCCGGCGATCGGGGGCTTAACCCCGCCCAAGAGTAAGACTGCCGCCAAGCCAAGCGCGCACGAGGTCGCTGGCGCCTGCGCGTCCGCTTTGGAAGCGGGCCGGTTGAAACAGCCGGCGGCTCCTCGGGTACTTAGATCTGATGAGAGTAACGCGCTTAATCCTGGCCGCGAAGACGGTGATCTTTCGAACCCTGCCGCTCGTGCGTGACGCGCGGGTTCCCACGTCACTCAAGCTGATCACGGCGGCAATCGCGCTGCTCGTGGTCTCGCCGATCGACGTGTTTAGCGACATCCCCGTGCTGGGCGCACTCGATGACGCAGCGCTACTGACGCTGCTTTGCATGTGGTTCGTCAGTCAGGCAGCGAAGCACGTGGAACCGGTTCCGGTTCGCCGCCGTTCCAGCGGCACGCTCGCCACGCGGTAACGTTACCGACACTTGCGACCTAATCGAGGCATCGGCTAACTGTGTGGACGTCGCTGTATCGCGCGTTCGGCGCGCTTACGGACTCCGAGCGCGACTTCAACTTGGCGGCGCAGCGCATTCAAGCGGCTCTGCTAACCGTTCAAGTGCCTGCGATCGCCGGTCTTGATATTGGGGTGCGTGCTTCTCCGGCAAGGCAGGTCGGAGGTGACTACATCGATCTCTTTCCAGTCGGCGACCAGAACCTGATCTTCGGCTTGGGCGATGCTTCGGGGAAGTCACTTTCCGCGGCGTTAAATGCGCTGATGCTCCGCTATCTCGTCCGAGGGTTGGTAAAGGCGCTGAGCAGTGACCAACTCTCTGCAATCACCGCACATGTGAACGACGTTGTTACCGAAGACCTGCGCGGCAGCGATCACTTTATTACTTTCTTGATAGGGTCTCTAGAGGTCTCCTCCGGTTTAATGCGGATCGTCAATGCCGGGCACGAACCGCCTTTGATACTCCGAGTCGGTGGCTCCGCGGTGGAAGCTCTGCCTAGTCGAAATCTGGTTTTAGGAGTAAATGGCGGACTGGTTTACGCTTCTGAAGTAACGACGCTCGAGGTTGGTGATCTGGCGGTAACTTATACCGATGGCCTGACCGAGGCAACCAACAGCAGGGGCGAGCTCTTTACGATCGAGCGCTTAGCAGAGACGATCGTCGCTCATCGCGATCTCCCCTGCGCCGAACTCGCGGACTGCCTATTCGAAACCGTCAAAAACTACGCGGGCCAGGATATGCGCGACGACGCCACCGTACTCGTGTTGCGTAGAACTAGCGAGGCGGATTTGCGTCGGGCCGGCTAAAGTCGAGTTTCGCGGTGAGCCGGGCGTTGTAGGCGGTTTTGAGGTTTTGGTTGTGGAGATTGATCTTCGGTGGAATAACGGCGTACGGCGCCGACCTCGCGACCGGCGAGAAGGCTGCGCGCAGCGAAACCGCCATACCGTCGTAGGTCGAGAGCGGCCGCAGCCCGAGCATCAGCTCCATCGTGCGCAGCACGCTCACCGTCGAGTAATGCGCGTGCTGCAGCCCGCCGCGCGCGTACGGCGAGACGAGAAAGAAGGTCGTGCGCTGGCCGCTTACGTGATCGGGGCCGTCTTGCGCGTCGTCTTCGATCACGAAGATCGCCGACGATTTCCACACCGGGGAATGGGAAATCGTGTCGACGACCTCACCCAACGCGTAATCGTTCTGCGCCACCATCGACGCCGGCGCAAGCTTGCCGGGGCGCCGCCCGTAGGTGTGGTCGTTGGGCAGCCAGATATACTCCAGCTGCGGCACGTTGCCATTGTGAATGAAATCGACGAACTCCCGGCGCCATTCCTTGACGCGATTGAGGTCGCTGTAGTCGAGGTTCCAACCGACGTACCGCCGGTCGTAGAGTCCGGCCAAACTCGGCACGGGCGGGTCGACCATCTCGCCGTAATCGCGAAACGAGACGTGTGCGGTTTGGGCGTCCCGCCAGATGTAACCATTGAAGGGAACCATTGCCGGCGAGAGCGAGTCGTCGCCGCGCCGGCCGGCGTACGTTGCGGGCCACATGCGTTCGACGAAATCGGTATCGAAGGCCGCGTCGGCCCAGTTGTGTCCGGGTTCGCTGACCTCGCCGCTGGTGTAGGTATTGTCGAAGAGACCGAAGCGCGTCGCGAGCGCATGTTCGTTGGGCGTCACGCGCGCGCCGAACGATGTCAGGTTCGGATCGCCGTTGCCCTGGGGCATGTCCCCGAGCACCTGATCGTACGACCGATTTTCTTTGAGAATGAAGAAGACGTGCTCAATGGGGCCGCGGGTGCGAACGACCGCGCTTTTCTGAGCGCTGGTCCAGCCCGCGGCGCCTTGCGGATTGCCCAAGTCCGCAACGTGTTGCGATAGGTCGTACGCGCGAATCGAGCCGTACTGGATCGCCGCGACATAGTCGACGTCGCTGTGGGAGCCGTTGACGTAGCGCGGATTCGGCCGCGTGCCCTCACCTTTGCCGTCGATGATGTAGAGCCGCTGTCCGAGCACGACGACGTCGGTCGGATACCAGCCGGCGGGGACGTGCGCGACCACGCGCCGATCGCGGATGACGGCGACGTCGTTGCCGGCGCCGAGCGAAACGTAGATCGCATCGCCCTCGCGTGTGAGTGCGTTCGGTGAGACCCCGACGATCGCCGGCCCACGCGCGGCCGCGTCGCCGACGAAAGTGCTCGCAATGCGCGTTCCATTCGATGCGGCGTAGACGCCGACGGTATCGTTGTCAGTCTCGGCAACGTAAATCGTATCGCCGACGGGAAGAATCGCCGTCGGATGCAGCCCAGTTGCGATCCGGCGCTCGTCAAACGTCTGCGTATCGATCGCCTCGACGTAGCTTGCGGCGCAGTTCGAAGCGAAGAGCGTCTTGCCGTCGGCAGAAAATGCCAACCCGCCGATAAATCCGCCGACGCCGATCGCCTTTGCACTCGACAATCCGTTCAAGGTTCCGATGCGAACCGACGAATCGCCATCGGTTGCCGCGGCGAACCTTTCGCCGGACATCGCAACGGCCACCGGGTACGAGCCTTTGCCCAACGCAAGCGCGCCGACGTTCTTTGCGACCACGTCGACATCGAAGAGCGCGTCGGCATTCGCGCCGGCAACTAGCACGTGGCCCGCGTCGATCCACACCGGGCGCCCGAATGCACCTTTCAGCGGAATCGCCGCGAGGATGCGAAGGTCGCTTGCGCGATAGAGACGCAGCGACGGCGGATTGTATCCCGATTCGACGACGGCAAGCGTTGCGCGGTCGGGCGATGCGGAGGCGCCCTGCGGGAACGTATCGGTTTGTGTGACGAATCCTTGGGGTGGTTGGACCACCCAACCGTTCGGAAGCACGACGCCGGCAGCCGTCGCCGCCGCGCAAACGGCGATGCAGAGAGCCGCCAGGACTGCGGCGGTACGCGCGCTCATTTCGCGCGGTTCGTGAAACAGTGGGCCGCGCCCCGGGTACTAGGGCATCATGAGGCTTATGCGTTTATTTCTGGCGGCGAAGACGGCCGTCTTTCGGACCGTACCGCTCGTGCGCGACGCACGCGTCCCGCTCTCGCTCAAGCTGATCGCCGCAGCGATCGCGCTGCTTGTGATCTCGCCGGTTGACCTCTTTAGCGATATACCGGTCCTCGGCGCTCTGGACGACGCGGCCCTGCTGACGCTGCTCTGCGTCTGGTTCGTACGTCAGGCATCGAAGCACGTGGAACCCGTTCCCGTGCGGCGCCGCCCCATCAGCACGCTCGCGATCCGGTAAGCCAGCGTTGACAAGGTCCCCTCGGGCCCGTTACGGTGTTGAAGGCATTGCGGCGCCATCGTCTATCGGTTAGGACATCGCCCTTTCAAGGCGGAAAGACGGGTTCGATTCCCGTTGGCGCTACCAGAAATCTCCTTATCCTGTACGGGTTTTTTGTGCTTTTGGCGGCCGTGAGAGCCTCAATTCTAACGGCCGTCTAACGGAATTTGGCAGAAGTCTTCAGGCCACGATCTTCCCGAACGCCTCCGCCGCGTCGGCATCACGGTCGCGGTAGACCGTGATGTAGCGATCGTACGTGATGCTGATGTCACTGTGGCCCAGCCGCTTTGAGATAACCTCGATCGGCACGCCGGCTTTGGCAAGCAACGAGGCGTGCGTGTCGCGGAGATCGTGGAAGCGGATGCGCCGCACCGGGCAGCGTTTCATGAAGTTCCGGAACGCGGAGCTGAACAGCCAAGACGAGATCGGTGTGCCGTCTGCCTTGGCGAAGATGAGATCCTCGTCGTGATAGGCCGGACGTACGGCAATCCTCTCAGCAGCCTGCACCGCGCGATGGGATTCGAGAATCACGAGCAGATGCGACGAAACACAGACCGTGCGCACCCTGTCGTTCTTTGGCCGTTTGTAGATAAGCCCGTCCCGCTTCGTCGAGCTTAGCGATCGGCTGATTGTGACGATCCGCTGACGAAAATCGACGTCTTGCCAACGCATCGCCATGATTTCGCCGAGACGGGCTCCTGTGTAGAGTGCAAATGCCACGGCAGGATAAAAGGCGCTCTGCGCCGTCAAGTAGTGCCGCGCCGTGCACCGATGGGTTGGGTATTTCGCCTCCTGTAGCAACTGCTGCGCCTCGGTTTCGGTGAGTACTGCCGATTCGGGTTTTACCGCCTTCGGCAGATCGTCCGCATCGAGCGATGCGGCCGGACTGCGAAGGATCACTTCCCATTTGACGGCGCGCCGTAGCACGTTACGCAGCAGTTCCGCAGCATGATGGACCGTACGTCCGCTGACTGGCCGCTTCGACCATCGAGCATAGGTTGCAAGTAGGTCGACAGCCTTCACGCTGCCAACCTTCCTGGTGCCGACCGCCGGCCGCAAGTAAAGCCGCAGCAAACTCTCGTAACGCTGCAGCGTCGTCGCGGCAAGGCGACCTTCTTTGGCTTGCATGAACCGATCGAACAGCTCATTCATCGTCATGTCGGCGCACGGCAAGTACTCGCCGGCGACGACCGCAGCCTTGCGCTTCGCGAGAATCGCTTCAGCTTGCTTCTTCGTCACTCCGACGAGTGTTTCGGTCTTCTGTTGGCGCTTGCCGTTGACGGACACGACGTCATACATAATGCGGAACTTTTTGTCTCCAACTTTCCTGAGATACCCCAAGGATGTGCCTCCTACGGGGTCCCGGCGGACGGTATATTCGCCGCAAGGCCCAGGAATGCTTCGAGCGCTCTCTTCGTGACGATCAGGCGCCGCGGCGTAATGCGCACGGACTGCAATCTTCCCGACGCAAGGAGTTCGTACGTCGCATTCCGTCCGATGCCTAAAATAAGCTGCACGTCACTAGGCGTAAGAATGTCGCCGAGATCGGCAAGCGCTATCGGTGCTCTAGTCATACGTCCTCGACTCCAAGAAAGACGAAAACCCCGAGCGAGCGAGCTCGAGGTTTTGCACGCATTATTATGCGGGCGTAAATCAGATGTTGTCGTGTACGAAGATTATCCTACGGCACCAAGAGTGTGTCAATTGCTGGTTGCTGCCTGTCGAGACACACTGGTATGCAACGCTACATGGACGTCCAATCGGCGGCCCTCCATCCCGCCTGCCGCCCGTTTAGGATACCGCGCTGGCCATCCCGCGCGCAAGGCGACCGCTGGCGCGGCTCCGCTTCGCCGCTGGCGCGGCTCCGCTTCGCTTCGGCCTTGCGCGCGGGTCCCGGCGCGCGCGGTTCCGACGGCGGGCGGCAGCCCCATCTGTCGGGCCGCAGGAGGATCAGATGATTTCAGTTTACGGTACAACGTTCGCGCACGTCACTGAGATAGCGCGCGGCATGCTGGTCCGGCGACTTGCCGGTTTTCATGTGGTCGTCGACACCAAAGCCATCGGGGATAGCGGCACTCGGCTCTGGCTCAGTGACGGAAGCACCATCACTCTCGGACCGGAGAGGTTGGTCGAGGTAGCACGCTAACAAGGCGGTCTTCTTCGGGCGGCGAGGCTATCGTGCGAGCGACCCGCGCACACAAATGTCGTACGCTTGTCGTAAGTGCAACCGATCGCCTCGTATTTCCGCGCAGTCAAAAAAGCCAAGAAGTTCTTGTAGGATCGGGATCTTCGCATCTCGGGGCTTCGGGGCACTCGATTCCCGACCCTTAAATGCGAAGTAAACGCCGCTCGAAACCTAGATTTCCTACAAAACGCAAGAAATAGCCAATTTTCGTTGCTACGTCAGCGCGTTCGAGGCCTATTTTTCGTTCGCTGGCGTTCGCGGTTTCCGCCAGTTTCCACGTGAATTGTCGTAAGATTGTCGTACCGGTGCCATGCGCTCGACGGCTGATCTCGCTTAGTGGGCGCTCGAAAAGGCTCAGCGGACGCCGGGCGTGCGACTCAAAACCTTAGATCTGCCGGCTGTCGTAGGCCCAATGCAGCAACGCTTGCCGCTGCCGGCGCCGGCATTCCAAATCGCCAGGCAGGCAGTTTTTTCGAACGGCGGCGGCGTGGCGCGCGATGGCGCGCCAGCGGCGAATCTGGCGCTCGTCGTCGGTGCTGCGCCGCCCCATATAGTACCGGCAGTACCACTGAAACCAGCCGCGCGGGTCCTGCGGATGGACCCAGCCTTTTCTCCGCCACTCACGCAGCGGCTGCGATGCATTGACGCCGAAGTAGTTGAGCTCGGGATCGTGCCGCGTCGCGCAGAGTTTTGCTCGCGCGAACCACGACGGCGGAAACTCGTCGCGGCAATCCGTCATGTATTTGCCGCCGAAGACGCCGAAATGGAGCATCTCCTTCGGCGTGAGCTGTGGGGTAAAGTGCGGTGCGAAATTCCGGCCGGGCGGCTCCGTTCGGTAGCAGACGTAGCCGCACTGCATCGTGTCGTTGACGACGACCCGGATCTTCCTAGGGGACAGCCGCAATCGCTTCGGCAAAGGCTTCAGGCGGCCGTACTCCAGCGGCGACGACTCCTCACGAGCCGCTGTAACACTTTGCGCCGCAATGTGGTTCCGGGCAGTGTGAAGATCCTGGTAACCGGCGCGACCGAGTACATCGGCGGGCGCCTCGTACCGCGCTTACTCAAAGCCGGCCACTCTGTTCGGTGTCTTGCTCGAAACGCCCGGCGCCTCGCCGGCAGGTTCCCCGGCGCCGAGATCATCGAGGGCAATATCTCCGATGAGTGCGCCCTGCGAGTCGCCTGCGAGGGCGTCGACGCCGCCTATTACTTGGTGCACTCGATGAGCGACTCGCCGCGATTTGCCGAGCGCGACCGAGCTGCGGCTGCACTTTTCGGCAGGTCTGCTCGCGAGGGCGGCGTTGCGCGCATCGTCTACCTGGGCGGATTGGGCGCGGACGACGCGACGCTTTCACACCATCTGGCCAGCCGCCACGAAGTAGGCGTCGTCCTGCGGGCAAGCGGCGTCGAGGTTATAGAGTTCCGTGCAGCCGTAATCATCGGGGCAGGAAGCGTCTCCTTCGAGATGATGCGCTATCTCACAGAGCGTTTACCCGTGATGATCGCGCCGCGCTGGGTGACGACCCGCTCGCAACCGATTGCCGTCAACGACGTCCTTCGCTATCTCGTCGCCGCACTCGATCTTCCGCGTCGCGGTTCGCGCATCTACGAGATCGGGGGCGCGGACGTCGTGACCTATCGCGACATGATGCTGCGGTACGCGCGCCTGCGCAATCTCAAGCGTACCATCGTCATCGTGCCGTTCTTTACGCCGCGCCTTTCCTCGTACTGGGTCCACCTCGTGACCCCCGTTCCCGCGCGGCTCGCGCAACCACTCATCTTGGGACTGCACAACGAAGTGATCGTCCGCGATAGCGTCGCGAGGCGCGACTTCCCGCAGATCGAGCCCATCGACTTCGAGACCGCGGTCGCCGATGCGTTGGATCGTTACCGCACCAGCGGGCCCGAAACGTCGTGGTTCGATGCGTTCGACGTTCGCAGGCTTCCGGCCACGTTCACGGGCGCGCGCGACGGCATGCTCATCGATCGCCGGGAGCGCATTGCCAACGCGACGCCGCAACAAGTCGCATCGGTCTTCACGCAGCTGGGCGGAACGCACGGCTGGCTCTACGGCAACGCGCTATGGGAGCTGCGCGGCCTCTTGGACCGCGCGATTGGCGGCATCGGTTTGCGGCGGGGCCGGCGCAGCCCGACCGATCTGCGCGTCGGCGACGCCGTCGACTTTTGGCGCGTCGACGCTTTGGAACCCGACCACGTGCTGAGGCTGCGGGCCGAGATGAAGCTCCCGGGCGAAGCGTGGCTGGAGTTCGACGCCGACCAGCTGAGCGACGGGCGGACGCGCCTCACGCAAACGGCGTTTTTCGAGCCCCGCGGCTTGCTCGGATTTTTGTACTGGTATCTCGTCTTTCCGCTTCACGGCCTCATCTTTAGCAAGATGGCCTCGCGGATCGCCGCTCTCGCCGAACAGACTCCCAGTTGACGCACGCGACGATGCCTGGGCGCCGCATTCGGTTTAGTAGTCGTGCCGATAGGTTCCGCCGCTAACTTGGGCCCACGGCATGGCACGCGTGGCAGCACAGGACCGGGGGAGGCGATGCGGTGGGATTCCTCATCTATCTTGTGCCCTCGTCGGGTGACAGCGTCTCCCTCATAGTTGCGGACGACGTGCGCTTGATAAGCGGGCTGCGGAGGTTCAGTGCTTGACGAATACGGATCCGTCTGCGCTAGCAGTTGCATAGGAGCACTTCGGCCAGGCGCGTCGCCAAACCGCGGAGCGGAATTCACAGGGCAGGAACTCAATTGTCGTACAATGGTCGTAAATCCGGCCAATCGCTTCGCTCGGTCGCGAAAACAAGACGCCAAAATCCCTTAGGGAATCAGGCTTCTTCGTTGGTAGAGATGGGGCGTTACGTCACCTTCAACCCGTAACCACCTTCTTCGGGAGGCGGCGCCGTTAGCAGGCGCCGCCTCCAACCGTGTCTCAGTTATTGGATGGCGTCGAGAATCGATAGTACCTTACCCAATCGACGTGCGGACGGACCTCAGGCAACGCCATCATTCGGCGCGTCGTAATCATCCTCATTTCTCCGGCTCCTTACTTGACGGCGATTCGCTTGGGCTGCGTAGCGGGATGTCGCTCGAGTGTGATACTCAACATGCCATCCGTAACTGATGCCGAAATTTTTTCCGAATCGACGTCCTCGGGCACGGTGAACGAACGAGAAAACGTCCGGCGCTCGTTCTTGGCATTGACCGATACAATGCCGTCTTTGAAAGTTATTTCGACGTTTGAAGAGTTGAAGCCCGGCACGGGAACTTCGACAGTGTATCCATTTTCGGTGCGGGTGACTTCGAAGCCGTAGTCCCAGTTTGCAACGATGGCCTGGAACGGATCAATGCCGAAGAGGCCATGAAGGGGGGATCGCTGTGCCAGCCTGGCAGCTTGGCCGTTTTGTACAAGAGCGCCCATCGGGGATACTTGCCTCCTTTCGAAACAGGCGAAGAGTCACTCTGTGCAGCTAATTTTAGCAACGTTGGCAATCTTGTCAAGGGAGTGCCAAAACATCGCGTCCCTCCATCCCGCAGGTGTCAAGCGGCTCCCTCGAGCAGCGGACGGGACCAAGTCGCCGGCGGGCTCGTGTGGAAGCGTAAAAACGGCATGGAAAATGTTACCCGGCCTGAAGCGCGCGACTTTGAACTGGCGCGGGCGTGCGGCTTTGAAGTGACATCGGCCCAGAATCGGGCTACCAGCGATTAGTACACGTGAGTGTCGTCCCGGTTTCGCGACCCGTGCGGCACGTGGCTCTGAGATTGTCGTAAAAGTGTCTTAATGCGCCGAGTCGACTCGAAGGCAAACACATCGAATCCCTTGCACAACCGCCGCGTCTAGGCCGCGGCCCAAGCGCCTGACCTTCTTCGCTGCGCTCGAACCCAGTTGTCGTTAGGCTGTCGTAAAACGGTGCCCATCGCTTTGCATTGCGGCCGAAGTCAGAACGCCAAAGTCCCTTGCGGAATGAGACGCTTTCAGAGGGGGCGATCGAGACTCGAACGCCCGAGCCCTTATACGAATTCTAAGTGCTCGCTGATTGCGGCTTTGCCGCGGAAAGCGAAATCGCCGAAATCCCTTACAGAATCAGGCGTTTTCGTTGGTGGAGATGTGGGGACTCGAACCCCAGACCCCTTACATGCGAAATGATTCTGGGGCAAAAGACGCTCCCACGAAAAAGGCCCGCAAAAGGCGCAAAGCCTCATAGCCATCGAGGTTTCTTGGCATTTCCGATTTCCAGAACTTTCCGCGAATTTCCGCGCTTTTCCGCGAGAATGGTCGTCAAATGGTCGTCAAAATCCGCGAGTCCGCCGACCGTTTGACTGGGCGCGGCAATCTCGCACAACAGCGCTTGGCATTCATATTGTTTGGACGCTCGGCGTCCACAAAAGGGACGCAGACCGACTGTGGCACTCTGCCGTGATAGGCATAGTGGCAGTGGATCGAACGGAGCTCTGCGTCACCAAAAGGAGTTTTTCAGACCTTCCAAGCGCAGTCGGACCAATCGCGAGACCATCGCATGGGGCGGCACATTGACATCTCGCGATAGCTTGCGTAAGCTTACATTCAATAGTGAAGACGCTTGGCGACAGAATCAGGGAATTGAGAGAACAGCGGGACCTCTCGCTTCGCGAGTTAGCAAAGGCCGTGGAAACATCCGCAGCTTTCCTGTCGGATGTCGAGCTTGGCCGACGGCACCCCTCGGAGCCGGTCCTCAAGGCGATCGCCCGGAAGCTCGAAACCACGCTCAAGGATCTTCAAGAGCACGATCGCCGTCCGCCGCTTAAGGAGATGCAACGTATCGCATCTGCCAATCCGGCCTACGGTGTACTGTTCAGAAAGGTCCTAGAGCATGATGATCCCCAGGCGATCATCGACTACTTGGATAGGCGTGCCGGGCGAAAGAAATCATGAAAACGTATCGTGCCTATGCTGGCCCATTTGCGGAGCGACCCTACTACCCAGCCGAGCAAATCGAGCAGATGTGCTGGGATGAGCTAAATACCGCTGGTCTGTATCCCGATGCCCCGGCGCCCGTCCGGATCGATCGGTTCATTGAAAAGCGCTTCAAGATCAGCATCTCGTATGATGATCTGCCGAACGGCATTTTGGGATTCACCGAGTTTGGCAACAACGGCGTTGTTTCAATCGTTGTAGCAAAGGCACTCGACGACGACAGCCGGCGTTCGGAGCGTCGGATTCGAACCACGCTGGCTCATGAAGCCGGCCATGGCCTTCTCCACATGCACCTGATGGTGCTGGGCTCCGAGACCCGACCGCTATTCGAGGACGGCCTTGATCCCATACGCCCGAGGATCTTGTGCCGTAACGAAGGCGTGCTACCTGAAGCTAGGCCAAAAAAGAAGTACGACGGGAAGTGGTGGGAGTTCCAAGCCAACCAAGCAATGACCGCCTTGCTGCTGCCACGGAGTCTGGTCGAACGGGCGTTAGACCCGATGCTCGTGGCGTATGGCACGCTAGGTAAGCGGACGATCGTAGCGGACACGCGCGACCGGGCGGCAACGCTCCTTTCGGAGACCTTTGACGTAAACCCGATCGTCGCGCGCCTTCGGCTGGACGCCATCCATTCCGAGGACGAAGCCCGCCAGTTGACGCTGTAGCTTTTCTTTGGTAAGCTGTAAGCTGACGCAAGCTTACAGTTGTTGCTACGGTGGTGTAGGCTCGCGAACAAAATGACGTGGCGCGGGCCGGGTCGCCGAGTTTCAGCGATTCGAGATGCCGCCCCGGACGGGAGTGGATTATGTCAAGTGTGGTTTTTCACGGGAAGTCCGATATTCCAGAGGTTGTCGCGCTGCGGCAGAGCGAGACGGTTCTGGAGTTCGTGCGGCGAGCGCATGGCACTGCGGACGTTGAGATCGCGTGCATCGGGGTTCGGGATGCCGACGAGGACCTGGAACTCGAAGCCGTTTTGATCGATGTTGCCGCGGATGGTGAGCATATTCATCATTCGCGGAAGTGCCGGCATATAGCCGTTAGCGTCCGCTACGGCGGACATCCGTCGCGCTCGCGCGAGTTTAAGCCGCACACCACCGTCGGCAAGGTCTTGCAGTGGGCGGAAAAGGAATACGGCATCCCACCGGATCAACGCGGGCAATTTCGGCTGAAGCTGCCGAATGTTCAGGAATATCTCGAGAATGACGAGCTTCTTGGAGAACTCGTCACCGGAGAGCCCTGCGAGCTCAAGCTCGACCTCGTGCGCACCGAACAGAACGCGGGTGCTCGCCGTGAACGAAGATCTGCAGCGACACCTCGCTGAGCCGCCGTACAGGAAAGGCGAGATCAACGGGCGCTGGCGCTTCGTCCGAATAGAGTGGCCGCGCGCGATCTTTGAGCTCTCAACCCGCGACGGCAACCGTCCGTGGATTGCACTTGCGCTGGACCTTACCGGCTATCCGGCCAACCCGCCCCTAGGCCAGTTTTGGGATCTCGCAAAAAACGCTCGCCTTGAGGCGCACCTCTGGCCGCGTCTAAAGGAAAGCCAGGCTTTCCAACCAAACCGCGCCGGACTCTACATCGCCTGCGATCGAGATGCTCTCTCGGCCCATTCCGATTGGGCTCAAAGCTCTCCGAACACCAATTGGCGACCGGACATCGGCGTCGCACGGTACCTCAGCGCTGTGTACGGATCGCTACAAGAAGCTCACTTGGTGGCCTGATCGTGACATTGCCTACGACGTCGCTCTGCTTCTCGAGCCATGATACCTTTGCTCGAATCGCTGCGGAGCTCTATCGTCGCAGCGGTCGTGGTGCCACCGAGGCGGGTTGTTTTGTTCTCGGTCGGATTTCTGGTCGTGATCGGACAGCCGACGAGGCCATCTACTTCGACGATATAGATCCCAACGCTTACGACTTCGGCGCGATACGATTCGACACTACTAAGCTAAGCGCAGTCTACGATCTATGCGAGGCTAGAGCCCTGTCTATCGTCGGTGACATACACGTGCATCCGGGGGCCGCGTTCCTGAGCCCGATTGACGAAGCTCACCCAGTGATTGCCGTTGCCGGACACGTTTCGGTGATTCTTCCTTACGACGGGCGATACCGCACCGCTCGGCAAATCGCGGTAAACGTGTATCTGCCGTCGGGTAGCTGGACCGAACTCGAACGGGGTCGGTGCTCTGCATTCTTGGGGCTTGATCGCGCGATTCCGCACAAAGAGTCCTTCGATCGCCACGAGTTTCTCCTGGCGTTGAAGGGGTTCAATAGTGCCGATCGCCGAGCGTTGCTGGACGAAGTGCGCGTCGGTGTTGTCGCCGATGCGAAGACATGCCGCACCGCTCAAGGGCAAGCTGCGATTTTAACCGCGGTTTCGCTATCCACGCGATTTGCGCGCGG